>Ga0080004_1133247_pt1 | contig 12800 bp, 15 predicted proteins | sample WasSprMetagenome_FD_69207 | JGI IMG/M metagenome (GOLD analysis project Ga0080004, IMG submission 69207) | Sulfidic aquatic microbial communities from Washburn Spring, Yellowstone National Park, USA - WS (SPADES assembly) (version 2) | ecosystem: Environmental > Aquatic > Thermal springs > Hot... | reverse complement strand
TCCCTTTTCCCTATGTTCCTAACGGTCAGGTTGAACTTGTAGCCGGCGTCTGGGTCGTATCTCAGGTTTTCGAGGGCGATGGCCTCCCCCAAGGATTCCTCCCTGCTCTGAAAGTAGAGGCTGCTGCCCGCCGCCCAAGACTGGAATATGCCGCTCCCCCAGGTGTAGAGGATGACGCCTAGGACCAAGGCTATGTTTATCATGAGGAGCGTGGCTATGACGGGGCTTACACCCCGCTTAGACCCGATAAACCCCATAGACTACAGTTTCAAGGAAAGGATAAAATAAGTTTTCTGTAACCATCTCCCGTAACCACCTCTACGCTCAAACAAGTTGCGCCTATACGAGTGGGTCTGTCCTTAATTGGCCTGATGGAAGGTTCGGTATAAGCCGGTTGGAGCCCCCAAGAGGGCCTTTAGGTTTGTATGAAAAAAGATGCAGCCGTCTTACATGTGGGTTGAGTTAAGTAGAGGCTTCGAGGAGGTAGGTTTAGGGGTGCACCAATAGCTGGCTTAGGGGTGTCTCTCTTAGCTTCTCATATAGATCTCCATCGATGGTTATTAGTTTCATGCTTAGATTTTCAGCTAAGGCGATATATGATGCGTCATATATCGTCAGGGTATACCTGATGGAGGTCTCCAGTGATCTCTCCCTTACCTCCTTATGGCTGTGGGTGAGGCAGAGTTCGTCCATGAACTCCCAGGCTCCCTTAAGCGCCTCGTCCATTTCGCCGCCTCTAAGCTCCTTAAGGAGGAGTTTCCTCCATAGGGCGTTGGCGACCTCATAGAACGTTAGATCTAGGATGTGGAATCTACGATACTTTCCGATGACGCCTCTGACCCATCCGCTATGCACCTCGGGCGTGTAAAGCGCCACTATAGTGGAGGCGTCGAGGACGGCTTCAATGGAAATTCTCTCTATCCTCGCGTAGAAGCTTGGCGGCTGGACTGGTCTCCCTCCCTATGGAGTTCCTGATCTCATCCGCTTCCTTTAGTATCTGGTTCCTCAGCTCCTCCTCTATAAGCCCTTCAAGGTATTCCCTGACCTTAGAGTACCAATCTATGTGCAGCTCTTGGAGGAGCTCCTTAACCCTCTTAGGCACCCTTATGCTGACCGTGGAGCTCATAAACATCACTTGCAAACAATTTATGTATATGGAATATATAAACGTCACGAAGATCGAGTACAACCGAAGCCCGTCGGGAAGGTGCCCTTAAATCCGGCTGAAAAGGGAGGATTTCAGTTCATTCCTCTCCTCGGGAAAAACGAAGGTGGTCCAAGGAGCCTATGGGACCTCTCTAAACGTGGATTTCCGTTAAAGGAGTTGAAGCACGTCTAATAATCTCACAAAGGGTTCTAAGCTACATAGTCTTTGATAGGCATATGTAGCTCTGAGGATTCATCAGCCTAGGGCTCCTCACGAGTTCATTGAAGCCCTCATCAGCCTCTTCCCCCGTCTGGGTGAACCCTCTCCACCCCCTCATAAGCTCATTGAAGAGCTTCAAGGATGGAGGAAGACCCTCCATCTGAAGGTACAGGTTTATGGCAGCGTTCAGCTGCCTATCTATCCTCAACCCGCATTTTCCACATGTATATAATGCTCCTTTCGGGGCATTAACCATCCCACATTTGGAGCACCTCTTCGTAGAATTTTTAGGGTTGAGGATGACTGTTTTAGCTTTATAATCCATAAGGGCTATAATGGTTCTCCAGTCGCTCTTTGAAATATTCCTATTATTATGCCTTCTTAAGCCATTAAGCATTCTATTCTTTCTTAAGCCTTCAAATCCATGAATATAGCCCTTAAACTTTCCTGCTATAGAAGTCGTCAGCTTATGGATAAAGTCCTTAGTCCTATCCTTCTCACGCCTAGAATATTTCTCTAGAAGCTTTCTAAGCGATGGCTTCTTCGAAGCCTCCTGCTGAATTCTTCCCCTCTTCGTTTCATAAACTCTATGTATGTGGAATAGCCTTGTTAAATCTATTCTAGTCCAGCCTGTCCCTGGGCTGAAGCCGTCTAGGCTCTTCTCGTTGCAATCCCAGGCAATCCTCCCAGCCGTTTCATCCTTTCTCCCCTTAAACCTGAAGGCTATTGTAAGGTATTTCTCGTTTAGGATTAGTTCACCCATTTCTCCTTTAGCCCTACTTAGAAACCAGGCCTTTGAAACTTCGAACTCTAAATACTCCTCGTATGGCTTAATGCTCACCTTTATCTTTCCATCCTTAAAGCTGTAGAGCGTCTCCTTTATCCTAACAAACCATTTCCTTACGATCGGCTTCACCCCTGTCCCCTCCCCTTTTACGTAGCTCCTCCTCCAAGACCTCATCATCGAATACGCCTGCCTTATCGCCGAGTCAACATAATGCTTAGAATAAACCCAGTTTTCAAGCAGAATACTTCTCAGATAATGGTGTTTAAAGTTATTCCCTTTAGGAATTAATGGGATCAGCCTCTTTCCTCCCCCTACTATTATGCTTTTCAATCCATCTAATCCTAATCCATATTTCATCTATAGCCTTTTGAAGCATAAGCCTATACGCTTCAAGGAACCCACTAACGTTATAGCCATGCCTTATATTATAAGCTCTAAACTGATATAAGCTTCCTAACACCTTCAACCACCTCGCCATACTTATGGCTTCTCATGCCGTAAAGTTTTCCAGCAAAATGCGAGACTATGGTTATCAAATCCTCAACAAGCTCCTTTTGAGGGGCCTTCTCTTCATGGTTTATCGCTTCTATTGTCGTCCCGAAGGCCGAGAACAGTTTGCTGAGGGTTCCAAATCCAAACCTTGTCAACCTATCCTCGTAAGCGACTATCACTTTAGAAACATCCCCCTTAGAAACCATCTCTAGAAGCTTTAGAAAGTTCTTTCGATTTTCATTCAATCCAGAGCCAATGTCGGAAAGTATTTGTATCTCTCCATAACCTCTCTCTTCAGCGTAAGCCATTATAGAGTGCTTCTGTCTTTCCAAATCGTCTCTTTGAGTCGAGGATGAAACTCTAGCGTATCCTACTATAATTCTCTCTTCTCTTAGCCCTAGAATGCGTTTAACCTCGCTTTCAGGTATCCTCCTCCTCCCACCAACAGTTCTAACAACTCTTATTTTACCATCTTTATCCCAGCGTTGGATAGTCCTAGTAGTAACCCCGAGAAGCTTCTTAGCCTCTTTTAGCGTATAAAGCCTTTCCATAAATATAAATTACAACTCATGTCTATTTAAATCTATCTATTTTGAAACTGCCAAGAAGGCGAAGAGCCTCGGGGACTCCTCGAAGGCCTTGAGCATATCCGTATCCTCCAGGGTGACGTATTCCCCTCCATGCTTCTCCCTTAGGTGGAGGAGGAGGGTGGTCTTCCCGCTCTGGCGGGGACCCTTCACCAATATGATCTCCCTCCTCCCCATCCATTTATCCAATTTTTCCTCTATTTTTCTTGGATAATACTCCATATTTAATTCTATTAATAATGGAGTTAAAAAGTTTATCCGACCCTGGACATCTCGACCGGCAAACCATCGTAGAAAGTCGGATCTATCCCATACTCCGGATCGAGCCCATAGGACCGCCGAGGGTTGAGCGGCGACCCACCGCGCCACAGCTTGAACATGATCTCCACCAAATGGTGAAACGGGATTACCACGGGCTCTACGTGGAATCATATAATCGTTAAACATTCTGAGCTTAAAGGCGAGAAAAAGCTGATCGTTGAAGCGTTAAAAAATCCGGATGAAACATTCCTAAATTCTAAACGAGTTTTACATGTTCCTAAAAAAGCTAATTTAGTTTCTGATTACTATGATCGTATGAGGTGTGGAATGTGGAATCAAGTTTATAAATCAGGTTTATAAAGACGGCCCACTTCACTTCTTCAAGAAGGAAGGAAAGGTAATATCGATGGTTCAAAAGATTGAAACCTGACAGACCTAGATATTAAAGGCATACTGAGGAGTATTAAAGCGAAGATGACGTCGTTTTCCAGTAGGGGCGTCGGCTTTCACCTCTCCTCTTCAGCTAGGTTTTCAGCGGTGAGCTCCGCTTGTTTTCTCAAATCCCTGAATGGCTTCTTGACGTTAAATGCGCCGTGGAGCGTTTGGAAGGGATTCGACGGTAATGGGATTATCTTGAGGTGATCTCCAGCGTTTATGACTAGAATTTTTTCTTCGATGCCGAGGGATTCACGGATCTTCTTAGGCAGGGTCAACCTTCCCTTACCGTCCAATTCCAGTATGCCCAATTTCCCATCTAAAACATTTTCAATTTCGCGGGATTAAAACTTTTCAGATTTAAAGTGGGATGGAAGCCCAATGGAGAATTTCCGATGGAGTCCTGAGGGAGAGAATGCTAAGAGAAAGAAAGGAAGGACCTGCACAGCCATGTCGAGCCACCGGGCCGGGATAAGCCTCAACCACCCGCAACTAAGGCTCGTGGGCTCGTGGTTTGAACCCATCTCTCAACACAGGAAAAGTGAAAAAATCGTAGGAAGCGCTGGATCGAAATAATAAGCCGATTCGAGTCAAAGTAAGTGTTTAAGTTTGTCTATAAACTTCTTTACGTCCTCGATGTTTTCCTCGACCATCTCCGGTGGAAGCCAGTTTTCATAGAAGTTTTGATGAAGCATCCCGGCTGACTGCCATAGGAGCCTTATCTCATCGTCCCCAGCTTCTTTAGCCAATCTGACGACTTCTTTATGGAGTTCTCCTTGGCTCCTTAACTCCACTCCCCTCCTTATCGCCGATGCCTTGACGATTTGAGCCGCTGCCCCCCAAGCTTTCTCCGAGGCCTGAACATAATCCTTCCTTGCCAAGAGCTCGGTAACCTCATGCAGGTATTTCTCGCATAAGCTTACGTGGAGTTCAACTTTAGTATCTGGGTCCTTTATATTGAGTTGCTTTAAAAAGGCCTCGGCGATGAGTTCCTCTAAAGGCTTGCCTTCAGATTCCGCCCTCTTATTGGCATCTTTTAGAGCTTTACTCGGCAGCATAATAGTTATCAAGGACATACACCCTGAAAGCGTACGCAATACTTATTAACTTTTCCATCTCCTTTTTAAGGATTATTTAACATTACGTTCTCAGATAAACAGCCGTGAACCACCTCCTCCCAGGGGGGGTATTCCGGCTTTAACGACGAGAGGATTGCCAGCTGAGATGCCGGTAGAGGCTTCACCCAAGCAGCCGAGCCGAGTTGAGGCTATCCCACCTCTTCATCAAAATTCCTACAGGAAGATGTCATTTCCCGGGAGTATTCGTAACTTCCCCTGATCTCCACCTTACTTCACTTTTACCACCCAGACGCATAGGAGGATAGAGATCGCACATCGATGCCCCAACAATTTTTGTATGCCAAATTGTTGGCAATGAAGTTACGGTCTGAAATGCCGGCCTCGGCATATTGAATTTTTAGAAAGCCCTCCAATTTCTGCATCATCTGTAGAGTTTGCTCCCGTTAAGGGTGAGGAGGCCCAGCCGTCAAGTCTCATTTCATCGACTACACATAGGAGACTCAGGTTGGGGGTGGCTAAACCTTTAATCGGAAAGATGTAACGGGTAGAAGAGAGCTATGTACTTCGGCTCTCAATCCCTCCTTTCCGTAAGGAGGCTTCCGTCGACAAAGTTAAAAGAAACCTTTGAGAATTTTAGGGGTGGTTGTTAGGTTGAGCGAGGATGAGGTCTTAGCGGTCATAAGGCGCCACCCCGAGGCCATCGTTGAGGCGTTAGAGGGGAGACCTGAATTCTTAGCCGGCCTCATCCTCAAGCTCGCCCCCTGGGATAGATTCGCAACCAAAGACGACATTAAAATGCTCATCGACCTCTTCAACCGCAGATTCGAGGAGCTGACCAGATACAGCGAGAAAAGGTTCGAGGAGCTGAAGGCGTACAGCGACAAAAGGTTCGAAGAGCTGACCAGATCCATCGACAAGCGATTCGAGGATATAAATAAGCGGTTTGAAGAGGTGAATAACCGATTCGAAGATATGAACAGGCGGTTTGAAGACATAAACGACCGATTCGAGGACGTGAATAAGCGGTTTGAAGAGGTGAATAACCGATTCGAGGATATGAATAAGCGATTCGAGGATTTAAGATATTACGTGGACAAGAGGGTGGGGTTGGTTGAGAAGCTTCTGGTAGGCTTCAATATACCGATATTAACGGGCATAATCATAATGCTGATAAGGCTGTTCACGGGATAGCGAACGTCAAGAATAAAATTATTCGCCCAAAGTTTTTGACGTTTAAGTTGTATGGAGCCGTGTAGGACGTAACGGAGAGGCTGTCCGATACCCTTGATCACCCTCCTATACCTGTGGTCCCCCTTATCGTGGAGCCTCCTGCAGGATGTGATGCACACGTTTATGGTCTTCGATGGCCCTCTCGCGGAGGCTTTTCTCCGCGGTTTACCCCTATACTCGTGTTAGGGGGTTTGAGTGGCCCCGCTATGGATCTCGAAGGATTTCTAAGCGAGGGGAGGACGTTTATCCTTCGGCGGCATCGGTTTAAATCTAGGCGTGCCCTAAGATGGATTTATGGGCGAGCCTGACGGTAGAAGGGTTGCCGTGGAGAAGGCTTTACGCCTCCTTAAGGGGAGGTTCCATGTCGAGCCTAGGGGATGGGCTGCCGAAGCCCTCCTCGACCTCTACATGGGATCCTCGAGGCCTCCGATCAGGCCGTATCACGTGGAGGGGGCCGCCATGGACGTCTACTATTATATCGCTAAGAACAGGCTTGAAGTCTACGCGGAGAGGAAGTATGATGGAACCCATATGCAGGTGAGCCGCTGGGGCATATTCAAGCATAGCGGCGACGTGGCCTCCTGCGACCAGCTGGCCTACCTCCTCCTCTACTTCACCGATAGGGGGGATGTCTTCGAGAGGATCCATGAGGCCGTGGAGGAGGGCTACGTCCTAGAATTCGAGCTCTATGGGAGCCTCTATACGCCCATGGGCTTCCATAGAAGCCATCCCAGGCCTGTGGACATAGCCGTCTTCGAGGTCGGCCTCAACGGGAGATGGATACCCCCACCCGAGAAATACGAGGTATTAAGGGATATACCCCGTGCGGAGCATTACAGGGTTGAATACGGGAACCTGGAGGACCTTATCCGGAGGCTGAACGAGCTGGCCTTGGCCCCTGAAACCTTCGAGGGGGTCGTCGCGAAGAGCAGGTTCATAGAGGACCCTGAGCTGCCGAGGGAATACGTGGAGACCTCGACCCTCGTCCTCTTCAAGGTCAAAAAGGAGACGGCGAAGATCATAAGGAGGGAGAAGGCCGCCGAGGAGAAAGGGATCCCAGTGGAGGAGACTAGGATAGATGTGGAGACTTTGGCCATGTTGAAGTCGGAGGTCAGAAACGAGTTAGCCAAGATGAAGATGGAGTTAGGCGAGGAATACCTGAAGGATAGGAGGAACAACCCCGAGATAATCTCGAGGATCGAAGGGTACCTGCGCGAGGGGCATCCCCGGCTCTACGACAGGGTCATCTCATCCATAAGCCCGAGGGACCTACGAAAAATAATAGCAGGCGAACTCCCCCGATGACGCATAAAAATAAATAATTTATGAATCTATGTATCCCCGGGGGATTACATCTCCATCCCGTGCCCTATCCATCAAACGCTCAGCCTGGCCTTTAGGTCTCCATGAAAAGCTTCTCAGGCCTATGGAACTCCTCCGTCGCCTTAAGCAGCCAGATCCCCTTCTCCTTAGCCTCCTCTATAAGCTCGAAGGTGGGCAGACATACGTAGAGCAGGGGTATAATCCTTCTCCTCAGCTTCTCCGGGTGATCCCTCCTAAGCCTTTTCAGATTCCTTAGGAGCTCCCCCGCCAGCCCGGCCCCAGCCCTAACGGCGGCCTCCCCGATCACGCATACATCATCCGAGACCCCGTATATGTTGACCTCCAAATCCGGGAGGGTGAGCGACGATAGATCCAGGCTTAAACCCATCTCCCTAAGCCTATGTCCAACGAACGACCTAGCCTCATCCTCTAAGTCGATGGTCAACTTCTCCAGGGTCCTCTCGATCCTCCCAAGCCTAACCTCAATCGCCTCAACCCTCTCAAGCATCCTATTGAAATCACTCCTAAGCCTAACCTGCTCCTCGGCAAGCCTCTTCTGCTCCTCAGCCAACCTCTTCTGCTCTTCCCTAAGCCTAACCTGCTCCTCAGATAGCTTGACCTGTTCTTCCCTAAGCTTGACCTGCTCCTCAACTATTATATCGAGTTTTTTCATGGTCTCCGATAAGCCGAGGTAGCCTGCGACGGCGTATCGGAACTCTAAATCCTTATCTAGGAGCTCTAGGAACTCCTTCTTCAGGGTTATCATCTGGATCCTCTACCGTGAATTAGGATGAATCTCCTTTTAACTTTGCCGCTGAGCATCCGATGTCAGCGGGGGTGAATGCCCGTCAATTATTCCGCATCTCCTCCCTGGGTTGTCTCCTATTCTAGCTGTTCGATTTTAATGTAATCGCTGAATCTTTGGAGGCCCCTATCTTGGGAATATATGACGGCGGCTCCTTGGTCGATGGCTGTGGCAGCCACTAGGGCGTCGGGGAGTTTCCCTCCCCTCTCCGCTCTCAGCTTAGCTGCCAGGTCGGCTATCTCCAAGCTGACTGGGACTATCCTGAGGCCGTTGATGGTTAGATCTCTTAGGAGGGTTATGGCCTTAGCGGCTTCCTCCCCCTTCCCCGCCGAGTAGAAGCCCGTCATGACCTCAGCGACGTTTATGGTCGAGATTAAACCCTGGTTTCTTCCCTCCATGAACGAGTTTAATAGGGCCTCCACCTTGCCGGCGTAGGGTTTTATGTCCTCGAAGAGGAAGATGAGGATGTTCGTGTCCAGCATGATCTTCAATGCGAATCTTCCCACTCCCCGCGGATCATCCCCTGATATTTTACGGGGTCGCCGAATACGCCCTTCCCCAGCCCCCTCATCTCCTCTACGGGGTTGAGGAGTTTTAGGAGGATCCCCTTCTCTGATTCCTCTATCTCCATTATGGAGCCGCTTTTAATGTTAAGTTTCCTTCGAAGCTTCTTCGGGATGACCACCTGTCCTCGCACCCCGACCTTCACCTTTTCGACCATGCCCTCCACCTATCAGAGAAAAAATAAATCTGATATAAAAAATCTTCTTATAAAAAATAAATCTGAAGGCCACTCAGATGGGAGGCCACGAACTAAGCCCACACGGGTTCGCTTGGATCATAACCTGGACTTGGAATAGGCTCCATAGATTATTTATGAGGCTAACTAATTATGAGTTCCAGTCTGACGTGTCTAACCTTTAGAAGCCATTACATTTGTGGATGGTGGAGCATCCCCTTCTCCCGTTCAGCCCTTCCGCCTTCCGGCCAGGGGCTTCGAGGCCGCCACGGCCGCGGCTGCGGCTACGAGGTATGCTGTGGCTATGCCGGTTAGGATTACGCCGACCCATCCTATGGCCGTGTATATGGGGGGATGGTATACGGCGGCTAGGACGGCAAGGATCACGCCTAAGGCGAGCAGGATTACGGGGGCTATGAGCTTCCTGAAGCTTGGCCTCCATTTGAGCCTCCACGTCCCTAGGAGGGCTACGATCACGGCTATAGGGGCTGCGTAGATTAGGCCTATGATGAGGGCTAGGAATACGGCTGAGCTGAGTATGGCGGGGGTTGGATGGCTGCTCATGGAGGAGTATATGGATTCAGCCCTGGCGAGGGCCCATTCAGCCGGCTGGGAGGTCTCGTTGTAGGCTTTGGAGGCGAGCCTGTTCTCCCGGAGGAACTCCCTCCACGCCCTGGATAAGACTTCTAGGAGGCCTCCCGTGGCCCCCGTCAGGTTCCTCAGGGGTTCCGGCCTCGGCGGCTGGGGCAGCTCCCCTCTAGCGTATACCGCCGATATGATGGTGGGCCCCTCCAGGTGGATGGGCGGGGCCACGGCCTCCCCCTTCTCGTCGACGTATCCCTTCAGGGTATACGTGACCCATCCCACCGTCTCGCTCTCAGGTTCTACCTTGAAATCCACGGGGAGATCCCGGGGATACCAGCCTGAATGCTTGAAGGGCGTTGAATAGTTTATTGTCTGCCCGTTCACGGTTAGGAGGATTATGCTCCCCTCGGGGAGGCCTTCAACCCTGAAGGTTAGATTGTACTCTGTAGCCCATAGGGCTTCAGCCCTCAGGGGGTTGGAGGCGATTATGGGGGTCTGCGATGCTTCATGTCTTTCCCCATCGACTATCCAGGCCTTGAAGACATGTCTTGTCCCGTTTCCATGGTCCAGGATCGTGGGTTCAACGGATACCGTGATCTGGCTTCCCGCAGGATGCCAGCCGTCCCCCTTGACCGACCCGTAAGGGGATATTGCCTCAACCCGATACTCCTTGGAGTAACGTGCCCCCAGCAGGGTGGTGGGAGCCTTCACGTCCACGATCCTGTCGGCCTCGGATGAGCCGTCGGACCATTCCCTGAATATGCTCCTCGTCCCGTTTCCATGGTCTATCATGGTTTCCACCCGGACCTGATGGGGTCCAGTCCTCACCTCCATGGTTACTGAGCCGTCCGGGTCGACGGGGTAGGCTGCTCCATCCACCCATACCGAGGCGTCGCCGAGGCCGGTTTGAACCGTGAGGTTGGCCCTGGTGGGCCTCCCCGTCCGGTCGACGTGGATCATGTATCCCTTAGGCGTCGATGATAGGACCTCCACCGTGAGGGTTGCCGACTTATTCTCGAAGAGGCCGCCGGGCTGGAACGGGGCATCCTCAAGGCCCAGAGTGGATGGGTTGCCGTCTACGATGCGGACGATCCCCTTCTTCTTAGCCTCGTCTATATAGGAGATGAGTACGCCCTCGCCGGGGAGGGCTTCATCCCATCCAACCCTCCGCCTCGCCTCCACGAGATAATAGAGCTTCTCGGCGACGGGGATCCTCACCGCCTTTACATCCCCGGTGTAGCCGGGCTCCAGTGGTGTAAGGAGTATCGTATCCTCCCCGCCTAACGGCACCTCCTTAACCTTGTCCAGGGGGAGCCACCCCGCCCTGATCATGGTCCAGGCGCATGGATTGACAGGTTTCGACCCGTTCCCGGCCCAGAAGCCGTGGGCCATGAGGCACCACTCCCCCACCGTGTATCCGTCCACGTAGAGGTTTGGGAGGCCCATCGACTGGAGGAGGTACCTCACGTAGGGACCTAGGGGATCCAGCTCGGCTAGACATGAGATGCCGACGGCGATCCTCCCATCCCTCGTATCTAGGAGGACCCTGCCCTGGCTGGCGAAACTCGTTATATCCTCCCCTCTGAGGCTTCTATCCTGGTCGTCGCCCGCGTGCACGACCATGACGTAATCGTATTCCAGGTAGTTTACATCCCCATCCGCGGCCTTAACCGCATCCCATATAAGGTTCTCCCACCTCTCATTCCCCTCGCCGTACCATTTATAGCTCCTGGAAAGCTCATACCATCGGGGGGCGACGTCCCCTGAGATCGTCAGGGATCCACCGCTTACATCCCTCAGGTAGCCTGAAGCCTGGTTGAAGACCTTAGCCTTTAAATCCTCGAGGCTCATGGAGGCGGGCAGATCCTTGAAGGCCACAGGTATCACTATGACCGATTGGACGCCCCTTATGGAGGTGAGCTGTTCAGCCGGCTCGAACCCTGTGAGGCTCTGAGCCGCAGCGGCCCCGCCCGATAGGAGCGGGGCTAAAATGAGAATGGATAGGAGGCTTAAAACAGCCCTAGAAGGCACCGTCCTAAACCAGTTCAAACCGGATATAAACCTCCTTAAACCCCCCTGCGATATCCTGATCCATCCGATTCTTCCCCGGGTTAACCCATCCATCCACCCATCTATATATCCATTTATCCATCTATTCTGTCTTCTCTTCCCAGCCTATGTCTTCCCGGTTCTAGGCTTCCTAGGTCTCGGGGCTTTCCCTTATTAAAGGCTTGTTAAAGGGTTTCCCTGACAACTATCCGTTAAATGCCATAGGCTTTATGATCCCGTATTTGCTGGAACCATTAAAAGCCGGAGCCGTTGAAGGGGTTCAACCCTCTCCTTGGGCGGCCTTTAATATCGCCTCCACTATATGTCCCGGCTCCAAACCTATGAAGAGGCGGCCTTCCCCTATGAACTCCTCGATTATCCCCTTTACCTTTGCCTCCTCAGCCTCCACACCTCTGAGGCGTTCCTCCAAGATCGTTATGGACTCCTCCGGGTGGAGGAAGAAGTCCCCTGAGAGCTTCACCCTATCCAGGATGCGGCCCTTAACAGTGCAGTCAACCCTGAGAAGTTTCCCGCCTGGAACCTTCAACTCGTATCTTCCCAACCCGGCTTCACCTCAGATATAGCCATTCGCTGCTCCCATACTTGGAGCGGGCCAGCCTCTCCGCCTCCTCGAGCTCACCCCGGCTCAGCTTTGAAGGCTTAAAATCGGCCTTTAAGGCTTCCCTGAAGCCCTCCATCAGGGCCGTGTAGGCTTCCTCCAAGGCTATGGGCTTTCCCAGCTCCTTCCTGACGGATGTAACCCTCTCCTCCACGCTCTTCAAGGCTTTATCGCTTATCTTGGCGCCGCCCACCTTTAGGACTTGGAACATCGCCTTCAAGTCCAGGTCGACGAGGATGGTCCCATGCTGGAGGATGCATCCCATACGCCTCGTCTGAGCGTTACCCGAGACCTTACGGCCGTTCAGGCCCACGTCGTTTATAGGCTTGACCTCGGCCTCTAAGCCGAGCCTCCTCAATCCCTCCACTATTCCACGGCAGATGACCCTGTAGGATTCCAGGATGTCCCTGGGTAACCCCGAGTCCTCCCTGGCTATGACGCTG
>Ga0080004_1130403_pt1 | contig 12806 bp, 20 predicted proteins | sample WasSprMetagenome_FD_69207 | JGI IMG/M metagenome (GOLD analysis project Ga0080004, IMG submission 69207) | Sulfidic aquatic microbial communities from Washburn Spring, Yellowstone National Park, USA - WS (SPADES assembly) (version 2) | ecosystem: Environmental > Aquatic > Thermal springs > Hot... | reverse complement strand
ACGAAGAATGATTAAATATTTGTTTGGTCATACATATAGTAGAGGTGATGGGATGAGTGGTGAAATAAAAGTTGAGTCTAGTTTTGAGGAATTTCTCATCAAGAAGTATCTCGATGAGACCAAAGAAAAAGAGGACAAAAAACCAAATACAAATGCCGAAACGGAAAAATTTGTTTCGAGGGAGGAGATAGGGAAAATTCTTTCAGGGAGGGAGAACTAAATGTTAAGCGTTACAGAGTTCCAGAATTTAATTTCAAAAAAGCAACAGGAGTTAGAAAATGAGAGACTTAGCAAACTTCAGCAAAAACAAACTGAGCTTCAACAGCTGGAAGAAGAGCTCAGCAAAGTCCAGAAATACAGGCCTTTCGATCCGCAGAAAGACTGGTGCCCCTTCATGGATGCAATTGATGACGATAACAGCTTCTGCATGTTAGCAAGAAGAACGTTTGAGTTCTGGTGCGGGAAGATACAGGTCAAAGAAGGAAAACTGTACTGTCCTCTTTTGAAGAGATTTCTGGGGGATGCAGTAAAAGTTACAAAGGAGTACTCCGAGCTTGAAGCTAGAGTAAACGGAGTGAGAAAGGAGATAGAGAAGCTCAGCACTCCGGTTTCAGTTTCTATATGTGACATGATCAGCATAATAAAGAGCTCAGGATACATCGAAGATGGCGAATATACCGTTTATAGGATATCTAAATCCTTGGACATCCTTAACGCTAGGCTTGTGAAGTTCATTGAAAGATCGGGGATGTACGTCCATCTATTCGTGGATCAAAATGACAGAATAATTGCAATCGAAATGTATGAACACATAGGTTATGACGACGACTGGACATGGTCTTACTATCACCCAAGCGTGGATATCTCTAAGCTCAGAACAATGGAGGAAATAGAGCTTATCAGGGAGAGAAATTACATAAAACAGGTCATCTTGGACAAAGCGAAGGGGATGAAACCTATAATAAACCCAGAGAAGCTAAGAAAGTGGGAGGGAGATCCAGAGATAGAGCAAGTTGCAAAGGCGAACTTTGGCATGTCTGTCGAAGAGCTTGCCCTTCAAATAGAGAAAGAAGTGGAAGAAGAAAAAAGAAGGAGGGAGGAAGAGAAGAGAAAAGAGGAGGAGAAAAAGAAGGAGAAAGAAGGAAGAATAAAGAAAGCGTTCATGAACATGAAGTTCGTTGAAGTGAAGAGCAATGGTTTCAAAATAACAGTAAGGGCTGTCAGGTATGTGGACAAGGAACTGTTCGGTCAATTTGTAGCAACTGCAAAACAACTGGGTCTGAAATATGATTACAAATCAAAGGAATGGTACACTTTTCTCGGGTGACCAAGATGAGGGATCTCTGTTGTTTTGGTCTGTCCTCCCAGACCCGACCGGTTCGAAAGAGCCGGCGGGGGGAGTCGTAAAAACCTGAGGGAGGGGAAGTATGAGCGAGAAAATAAGGAAAGAGATGAAGAAGGAACTCACTCTGGAGGACTGGGAGACACTCCCTCCAGAGAAATGGGGGATATACCAAAAAGATGACTTAGTGTTCATATACGTCAATTCGAGCAGGATCTTCTTGGATCTAAAGAGAAACATAGCTAAGATGGAGAAGGTTATCAGCGAATATAGCTGGCTCTACACCAAATTATTCCTTCCCGATGAGGTGATACCATGCCTGAAAGGATTCATACAAGTTCTTGAATTCCTCTCGGAGAAGGGCTGGAAAAATGAGTTTGCTGAAGTATACATGGTGCTCTTCGATATCCTTATGTTGTATGAAGAATCGTGAGGTGATATAATGCCAAGGAGTGCAATCCCGCCAGAAAAGAGGAAAATATCAGTTAATCTCTCTATTGATATAGATCTCCTCAATCTATTGGATAAGTACATTGAGGAAGTGAGAAAAGAAGATCCTAGAGTATCAAGGAGCAAAGTGATAGGCGAAGCACTCAGGGAATACCTCCAGAAACACGGAATATCTATGGAGGGATAGCATGACCTTTGATGAGCTACAGGCTAAGGCTACAAAAAAGCACAACTGCAAGGTCAAGTTCTTGGCGTTCAGGAATGGGGATCACCTGTCAGTGGATCTGTGGTTTCATCCTAAAGAGGAAAAAGGGAGGGAGGATCTATGATATACATATTTGTAGAAGTACGCTTCGGTTTCTCTATGAACAGGAATGTGCAAAACGACACAAGAAGGTATTTAATGGGATTAAAGAGTCCAAAAGTGCCGGAGAAGGTGAATGAAGCTGTGGGATGGCCTGCACTCCATCCCATCACTTTCGGGTATATCAAGGAAAAAGGAGTAAGAAAAGGTGCAGGTTACAACAGAGCTAGGGGAGCGGTGGTGATCTACCTCTATGGAGGGAGGGATGCAATGCTGGATCGGACAATTAGGGAGCTGGATGCTGTGCTCTCCAGTCTTAAGACAAAAGACCATTTAAAATGGTACTCATACAGCATTTATGTGGGAGAGGACATTGTTGAAAGAACTTATCCATACGAGCCAATTGCCCAAATATAAAATAAAAAAAGGAAAAAAGGAGAATCTAGGACTCCTGCTACCATATTATCTCAAAGTTTCTTTCTATGAATTTGATTATCTCTTTATTTTCCTCTTTGAAATCCTTTCCCCATGGATCATATATGCCCTGCTCTTCTTTTGCCTTTAGCTCCATATATCTTCCAGCTAGTGCTTTTGCCAGATTTAGGGGGATGCCAAACTGGTTGGATATTGCCTTTCCGACAATGTCCTCGAATTCATCTTCTCTTACAGGAGTCCTATCTACTACCAGATCCGATATTCTTCCCATTTCATCACCTTTTTTCTTTTCTCTTCTCCCGATGCCTTTCAGCACCGAGATGCATCACTATATATGGCTAAACATATATTTAATCATTCCTATTCAGCTGACGATCAGTTTTTATTTTTACAAGTGAATTTCACTAGGCATATAACGAAGTTTTCTATAAAACCATTACTCTTTTGCCTCCTCTATCTCCAGAGATCTTCCAATTGAGATAGCAGTCCTTATCAGTGTCTTTTCAGCAACAGTACTCTGGACATAATTGTATATTGTCACGGGGGATTTTCTCCCCTGCATCCTTGCTACTTCCTCAGGAGACCTTCCCATCTCCGCCACATAATATGAGGTAGCTGCATGTCTGCCTGTGTGGGTGTTCACACCGAATGTCTTCCGAGCAAACATGGAAATCAGAGCGACATACATCCTGTCCACATATTTTCTTATTATCTCTAAATCCGATTCTTTTATCTCAGGAGGGAGAACCATCATCCTCTTCGGTTCAGGGAGCTGTATTACTTCACCAGTCTCCTTGTTCACCTTCTTGGTTCTCGCTTTCTCGACCCTTACATATACAACTTTCACCTTCTGTATTTCCCCAGAAGCTCCCTTTGCAGTTATCTCCTTGACATCTTCCCCTTTTGCAAACTTCTTCATAGCCTCTATTGCCTCTCCCACCCTGCTAGCGTTAATCAATTGTAGGAGGAGTATGGCTGTCTTTGTAAACTTCAGTGCGTATGTCTCCCCTTTTTCCTTCCCCAGCTCCCTTATCCTCTTCCTGAACTTCCTCATTGCTGTTGAGTATGTTTTATACAATTTTACGAAATCGACTCCCATATCCCAAGTTCCAGGTCTCTTCCTCGTCTCCAGCTTGGGCATGTGGGTTTAACATATGGCAGATAAGTTAAACCTTTCGGACAGGGAGGTTTAACATACACTGAAAAAAGAGATAGTAAGTTAAACCTATTGTTTCACGGAACCTATACTTCCATAGGGAGGTTGTTAGTATTTCCTCGATTTCTCCCTTAATAGATCCTCTACTACCGGCATCTGTGTCCTGAGAGTCTCGAAAAGCTTCAAGATATCTGATTCCGTGAAGGCTCCCACGTTCTCGCAAGATAGAGTGAAATGTCCCTCTGCATCTTGTTCTATATGACAATTATGCTCTAGTTTCTTATCTATCTCGTGCTTAGTATCCTCCCAAGTCTGCCAAAATCCTGGAGAGGATGATACTAAGTCAGCAATTTCCTCAGGTACGTACTTCTCCATCCAAATATGAGTGTTATACCGTCCGTATGAAAGCTTATGAACGATCCTTCCGTCATCAAAGTAAAATCTAAAAACTGGTTCGGCTAAGATAGCTCTAAAGGGCTCAGCTTCCTCCTCGAGCTTCTTCATAAACCCTGCTATCCTGCGAACTGCCTTCCTGTTCAAGTTTCTGGGTATATAGCACCCGTTCCAGCGAGGCCTCCCTCCCATTGACTCACAAAATTCCTCAAAACGAGTACGAAGCCTTTGATTAGCCTCGAATGAGGTAACCATACTTCTCCCTCATTCTCCTTTTTGATGCTCAAGAATTTAAAGCCTTATTACAGATATATAAAATAAAATCTTTTTATCCTGAAAAGTAGGATACTGAGGGATTATGAGAAGCGAAGATCTATCTCGTTTGGTGGGAGGCAAATGCGAGGAATCTAGTGGTAAGTTTGAATTCTGGCCTGATATCAAAAAAGCAACATGTAGATTAGACTCAACAGAAGGTCTTCCCGAGCTTATAGATTTTATCAGGAAAATAGAACTTCCTGATGATATGGAGGAAAAGGTACTTAGCGTTGAAGCTAGGTTCAGAACAAAGCCAAAGGAGAAATTTGAATCCCTCCTTAGTGAGATGAGGTGATATGATGAGGAGAAAGGAAATAGAATCTCTGTTCTCAAGGAAGTGCTGGGATCTCGGAGGAGAGGTTTATATGTCTCTGGATGGTCTTACATGTCACTTAGACTCAATAAAGAAAGGCAGGGAGATGATGCGGTTCATTGAAAAGCTGGATGCTCCAGATGACGAGCATAAGATAATAGGAGGGGTCAAGATAAAAACTGAAAGCGGTCTGATCGAACTCAGTAAGGTTCAGTGGAGAAACGAGAATTTCTCAAGATATATAGGAAAGATAGTGTCGAGGGATTCCCTCCCATTCCAAGCAAAGAAGATGTTAGTAGCAGAGGAAAAAGCAGTTAAGCTGGAAAGAGTATTGAAGGAGATCCTGCCGAAGGAATACAGGGATGTCTATGCAGAAGGAAACGGGAACGAGAACGAGACATATATAGATCTGTTTTTCGACACTCCTAAGAATTATGGTATAGATCCCATTTTCGAGAGGATAGTCGAGGTAGCTGAGGACTTCTGGAGCAGGATAGCAGACCTGAAGATGACACAAGTAGGGGAGAAGACATTTCTTGAGATCTGAGCATTTCGATGGGATTATAAAAAGAATTTATCTAAGCAATTGCTTAGGTAGATTGTTTGGGAGAAGACTTAAGCTTCATACTTATATAACAAAAGGTTAAATTCCTCAGAATCAAGAAGAGGTATGAGATATACTCCTCAAGAGATTTTTGAGGCACATGAAAAGATCCGAAAGAAGTTCGAGGGATTCTGCAAATCAATAGGCGGGGAATATTGGGAATGGGGGGGATTGCCACATCCCTACAACACTAAGCAGGAGGACTATTCGTAATATAAGTAAATTTATGGAGAAAATTGACGGGATTTTAGATTCTTCTTTAAGAACGGGAGGGTTCAATACGATCTCCCAAGCGGGAATTCCCCCAGCCATATATCCTTGATTAAGAAACTCCCAGAAAGTCTTATAACCTCATTAACTCAGTTTCCAGGCTCAAATTGGACTTGGGTACAGGTAAAGGATGAAATAGAGAAAAAGTTAGATCCAAATTGCTTCTTAACAGATGATTTCAGTCTGGTTTGCCGTGCTGACTCTTCCTTCCCGATGATAGATATCCTGAAGCTTTTCGAGACCCTCAGGACACAGATGCTGGTAGTAGAGGATCTGATAAAAAAGAAGTATGAAAGCATGAGTTTCCTCAGGAAGGCAGGCAAGGGTCTAGAGAGAACACGGGTAGAAGTATAGGTTCCGTGAAACAATAGGTTAATAGGTTTAACTTACACTGAAAAAAGAGATAGTAAGTTAAACCTCCCTGTCCGAAAGGTTTAACTTATCCTCTATAAGTTAAACGTCCAAGAATCGTAATCTGGAAATCCTTCTTTATTTACAAAAGTATAAAGCATAACCATTTTATTCTGACGAGGCTTTATCCAGTATGCTGGATCTCTCATCCTGTGTCGAGGAAGTATCGATGAAGCTTAGGAGGAAAGCTCAAGAAGACGAGGCAACTAGAGAAGCAATAGAGAGAGAAGGATTGGAGAAGATAGCTAAAAATGCCTGTCTTCTAATAGAAGGAGCAAAGAAGTGGGAGGAAACCACATCTGAGTTCAAGAGGAGAGGACTATACACAGAGGGGGATGCTAGACCGCTGAACTCCGTGATCCTAGCGAAGGAAGGGACAATAGAGATGACTGTCGGCTCATCCCCAGGACATAGAACCAGAGTTAATCTGAACAAGATGGAGCTCAGGTACTATGATTCAGACAGAGATGTGAACTGGGTAATGAGAAAGCTGTTTGAAGATGTAGGAGCTAAGTGCGAGGACGATGATGAGGGAGTCTTCTGCGATATCTCAGGGTTATCAGAGGAGGATATAATCAACAGGCTGTTTCCGAGGATAGCAGCTGCTACATCGATGGACATAAGGATGAACAATAGAGGGGAAGACTGGAAGGAGAGCGAGCCTGAGATATTCGATAAATGCAGTGATCTATCCGAAAGGGAGGACTTCGAGCTATGTGCTGTTAGAGAGCTTCTGAAGAAGATGGGGTCATACTGATGAATGAAAAAGAGGCAAGAGAGGTATTTTCAAGGAAGTGCGAGGAACTAGGAGGATACTTGGAAGGCTCATCATACGAGAGAACATTTACCTGTAGACTAAGATCAATGGAGAGCGGAAGGAAGATGATGGAGTTTATTAGAGATTTGGATATCCCCGATGATATGGATGTGGGAGTACGTATTGATGCTGATAAAAGGGTTCTCGTCTTCAAGAAGGAGAATCTGAAGAAAAGTCCATATACGGAACATACCTTCAGGATCTGGATAGAAGAGACTCCAAGCCCTCTTGATAGGGCAACGAGCACCATGATTAAGAAGGAAGCTCTAAAGCTGGAGAGCGAAATGAAGAAGAAGCTTCCTGAGAACACATCTATCTATGTTATTCCTTCCAACGACATAGGTTTCTCCATTGTCAAGGTATCCCTGCTCTCGCCTAAGGGACATGATGTAGCTCCCATCATTGAAGAGATGATCGATAGGATCGAGAAGCTTTGGAATAAAATAGAGAGAGGAGAAGGAATGGAAAGAGTTGGGGAAAGGTCTTTTATAGAGATATAGGAGTGTTAGATATGAATGAAAAAGATGTGGTAGGTATATTCAAAAGGAAGTGTGAGGAACTCCCCCATTTTCATATTGTTTTTCCATTCTGGCAAGTATCTCCACTATTTCAGCTTCCCTCATGGCTATCTACTATTTCGGCCTCTCTCTCTTTAATAACTTTGCTGACCAAGAGAGGATCTACTACCAGCCGGCACGCACTCCCTCCTCTTCCTCTTCCCTTCATGGTCAATATCAGACCCTGAGCTTGGAGGTAGTTGAGCATGGAGAAGAATGTGGGCTTTGTCATCCTATTATTATACTTGGGGAATCTCCTCAAAAATTCCCTGAAGAGCTCCGCTGTCTTTATCTCCTTCGGAGGTATTAAGGAAAGAAGAGCTAGCTCCCTGTCCCTGAGCTTCCTCACAGAATCGAATATAATCGATTGTGCTGCCTTTTTTATCGCAAATGGGATGTAGTCCTCCATCCAGTTATCTCCCATGTACATCAGAGATCTTATAGCCACCCTAGCATCTCCAAAGTGATTTTCAGCTATCTCCTTAGCCATCTTCTCTATTATGGAAAGGGTGAATTTGTGAAGGCCTTTTTCAGCTCTGTCCTTCATTATGATAAACAACTCTTCTGAATGATACGGTCTGAAAGAGACATGTCTTGGAAGGAAGGAACTCTGTGTAGCTGGATCTAAGGAATCGAAGAAGTTCACATTCTGAGCAATAGTTATGAGGAAAGTCCTTGTCTCTCTTGTTGTTGTGAATATTATGTTGTGATCTCTGAGGAAATCGGCCTCATCCAGTATCAAGAATGAGTATTTATAGGAATTCATCTCCTCGAGGAACTTGTCCACTAAGAAGGGATCTCCCCACTTCTCACCTGTAACATAAGCATAGATCTTCTGTGATGTGGGATAGTCCCTGCATGAGACATAGAAGACCTTGCATTCATCTTCTTTTATATTTCCCTTATTCATCTGTGACTTCAGTATTGTGTTAAGGACATATTTAGTTGTAACAGTCTTCCCAGCTCCTTTTCCACCCTGTATGTTGAGGTGAGGTCTCAAACTTGATCCAATGTAGAATGCTATCGCTTCAATGAGATCCTCTGCCTCAGGCCTTAAATAAATGGAGTCCGGAACAAAGTCCAGGTCAAAAAATCTGGGATCTTTTATGTTCTTTCCGGCCGATATGAACTTATCGGCCTCATCTTCTATAAACTTCGTGAGATCCATATGCCACTAGGGAAAGTGAAAAATATAAAGATTGTAGCGAATGTTTACTAACATTTTATAGAAAGAGGGGACTATCATAGTAGAATAGAATATTCAGAAAAACACCCCCCCTTCATTTTACATTTCTCTCAGGGGACATATATGGAGTTGGAGTGGAAAGGATGTACTATAATATGAGAGTATATTTCTCTATTCCTCCTCTTCATCTCCTCTCTAGTTATTGCCTCCCTCCTGGAAATGTAAAATGAGGGGGGAGTGTTTCTCTAAATATTTTAGAGAAAAGAAAAAGTTAAGCAATTGCTTAGAAGTTCTTGCAGATCAGGTACCTCCAGTGGAGATCCTTAGCTCCAGGCTTCTTCCCCTTCTGGATCTTCTCCCCCTCTATACACTTCCATCTCTTATCATTAGTGAAGAGAGGCTTAACCATATTGTATAGGTTTGCCCTGCTGTTCGGGAGGTTCACTATGCACTTCCTCTTTGTCCTATCGCACCATTCCTTTATATCAGGATAGTAATTGTAATTCCAGTTTCTTCCAGGCTGTCTTCCAGGTATAACAGGAGCTACTTGAAATGGAGGATCAAACAAGAAGACGCAGTCAGCCGGAGCTTCATTGACAGTCTTCTTCCAGTCCTGAACCTTGAGTATAGCTTTTAGATTTTTATGATGTGTCTTAACCCACTCCAGAGGCTCTGGGTTTATATCTCCTATTATACATGTTGTAGCTTTTCCCTTTTGAGAATCACAGACCTCCTTAGCAACCCAGGCATGCCCACCAAAAGGCTCAACATAACAAACACCAGGAGGAACCATGTTTGCCGCAATATCTCGGATGTTCCTCATCCCGTTGTACATCTTGTCTTGATTGGGCATGCTGGATATACCAACTTTTCTTTAAAACTGTTTGCTTGACTTTTTTAGATCATAACATAAGTTCTTTCTCCTCTTTTTTCCACTCCTTCTTCAGGGTTCTCCATCAAATAATTCAGTTTATCGATTAATCTTCCCGTTGCATCAGCTATATCCTCAAGAGGCCCGACATCGATCTCCCTCTGGAAATCGCAATATACACTGAAATGAGGTTCATGAAAAGTGAAAGATCTGCACTCCCCCTTCATCCCAAGATCTCTCATCTCCTTTACATTACCTCCAAGCTTCTGGACTATCAGAGGTAGCAAAGATGGGTTCATCTTGCTGCTTATCTGCCTGTTCACCACAACTTCATGGACTGCTGTTGGCTCCTTGTTTATCGGTTCCCTTCCCAGCATCCTCTCAAGAGCATCAGCAAGGATCTCCTTGGAGGAAACAGTTATCCTGATGTAGTCGTAATACCTCCTTCCATGAAGCTTCAGTGCAATCGTTGTATCCTTTCCTCTGACGTAATCTCCAGCTTCTTTTATCAGATCTCTGACCTCAGATCCTTTTATCTCCGAGAGTTTCAAATGCTCGCATAGAAGAGAGCCTTCCTTCTCTCTGAACTCTCCTCCATGTCTCAAGCAGAACCCCTTGAAACTCTCCCTGAGCACGCTAAATAGATGAACCTTCTCTATTTAACTTTTCTACAAAAAGATTATGGACTATTTGTTTTCTCCTTGATGGAGAATCCAGCTGCCTTCATAAACTTCTCCAGAGATTCCACAAGCCTTGCCCCTTTCTCAGTTACATAATACCTCTTCTCCTTTTTCTCAATGAGCTCTGCTTTCACCATGTGTTTTATGATCATATCCATCCACTGGGATATGGACACAAGGCCCTCCGGATACGAGACAGCGATGGCTCTCAGGATCATCTTGGCTATGTCTGATCTCTTTGCCCCGTTATTTTCCTTTAAGAGCTTCTTCAGGACAACATACCTCACTATCGAGGTTCCAAGAAATCTCTCATATGTCTCGCTCATTCGACCACCTCTATTCTAAATCCGAATGCCTGAACAAACTTGTCGAGATCCTCCCTGAGCTTCTTCCCCTTCTCCGTTGGATACAGTTTATCTTCCTTCCTTTCCAAGAGCTTCGCATCTATCATATCCCTTATTATCTTCGTCGCATGTGCTACCACCTGTACTGGTTCATCTGGGTTTACCGATAGTCCTGATCCTACTACAAGATCTCCAACATCCATCAGGCTCATTCCTCCTTCTTTCTCCACCTTCTTCAGGATCAAATACCTCAGGACAGATGTCCCTAAGAACTTCCTCCTCTCGATCATAAGACTTTAATATCTGCATTACTTATAAACCTTGTTATCCAAACTGATATGGGTGCATTTAGTCTCTTCAGCACCTTTCTTTCATACTCTAAGCAATTGCTTGAAAGTGCTCACGCAGATTTATATATGGATCAATGGATACATGCATGGGGTGGAAATATGATCCGTGTGATTAAGACCATCTACCTTCCGGAGGATCTGTTTCATAAGATAGAAAATTACGCAAAAACAAGGAATCGGAGCTTCAATTCCACTGTTGTGGAACTGATAGAAAGAGGCCTAAAGCTTGAGGAATCTGGAGAAGAATGAGTGCCAAGGTGGATATGTGTGTATTTCTTTTACAAGGGTCTTCATGTTGATGAGAGGAACGGTTTGGGTTCTGTTATTGTTGTTGAGGCTGAAATGAGTTCTGACAACCTTAAGAAGCTTCTCTGTACTAAGGATTGCAACGCCCTCTTCATAGTTAAGGATTATAGTGTGAGCATCTGCATATTGAAGAGCTATAGAGATGTTGAGTCGTGCCCTTTTGAAGTGCTTCATCTAAGTGGTCGTAGTGCTATTCATCGAGTAGGAGAGCCCGTAGTGAAGGTAGAGTTTGAGATCCCTGTGACCCCTAAACTGATAGACACGATTTGCGAGATTAGGAGGCAGGGAAAGTTGCTGGGTCTAACGATACGCTATGAGCTTGATGTGCTTGTCATAAATAATGTGGTGTATCAGGTTCCTCCCACGTATAAACCTATAATAGTACCTCAAATAACTCTTACACCATTGATAGGGTATGTGTATAAGGTACTACCTGATGGGACTTCGCACCACGTCATGCCTTTTGACGACCATGAGGTGACACGGCTCTTGAAGGATCTTAAGTATGCCGAGTTCATAAGGTTTGAAGTCCCGATAAAACCTGTTCCTGAACCAGCAATAGAGGTTCTTCAGAAGGCTGTCAAGGAGTTGAAGGTCGCCGAAGAGCTTTTGTACAAATGTGACTACATAAAAACTCTGTATACCCTTAGAAACATAGTGCTGAACCACCTTACAGTAGAGGTTTGGAGAGGCAACCAGAAGGAGAGACACTTCAGAGAAGAGCTGAAGAACTATATACTCAATGTTGCACCCGAGATCTACAGATCCTTGTATGAGGAAGCGATTAAGGGAGTTGAGAACATCTTACGGGCTGTCCTGCACTACATGCACAGGTTTGTGCATAAAGACACGGGGGAGCTTATTAGCACGCCACTGAAGGAAGATGTAGAGTACTTATACACAACACTACTAGCGGTAGTCAAGTACTTGGTACAATTAACAACGCGGTGGGCTAAGCAGTCCTCTGAGGCTAAATCTTAGCCAGAAGATTTTGTGCTGTGCTTCAATATGGATTTGCAGCTGATTCTAACACCTGCAGTAATCATAGCCCTCTACCTCGCGTTTACATATATAGTTGCTGAAAGCTATCACTACTATTTGCGGAAGCCTTACCATAAAGGGCCTCGCATACTATTTGGGCTCGCCTTAATCATGCTGGCTGTTATGGTAGAGTGTGTTGTTCTTTATTTGTGGTACGTGCTGTGGAGCGTCTTGAGCTTCGCAACTTTCGCCATTATTGGCGGTATTGTAATACTCGCTTCCCTACTTGCTCTTAATTACTTGCATGGGCCTAAATGTAGCGGAGCAAGGTGGGTCACCATCGATAACCGGACTGTTATTGAATGCGTTAATGGGCCTGTCAATGCGTGGCTTAGCGAAAAAGGTGTTGTTATAGGCGATAGGTTGCGGGGGGTTCTCAGTCGTGAGGAGCTGAATGCTATATGCTACCATGAGGAAGGCCACGGAGGAGGTCTTTACGTACTTCTCATTCGTTTCTTCTCTGTCTTCATCATTGTGTTCTGGTGGCTCTCAATAGCAACTCTCTTTGCAGTAGATTTGCTTCAAAGGCTAGGTGTTTTCAGAGTGCTAGAAGATCTAGTGCGGGCTTTGGTTGGCTGTGCTATACCTACTGGCTGGCTTCTCGCCCTAGTGGTAATGATGTGGATGTGGATTTATGAGCATGAGGCAGACCTCTACAGTG
>Ga0080004_1081922_pt1 | contig 12807 bp, 15 predicted proteins | sample WasSprMetagenome_FD_69207 | JGI IMG/M metagenome (GOLD analysis project Ga0080004, IMG submission 69207) | Sulfidic aquatic microbial communities from Washburn Spring, Yellowstone National Park, USA - WS (SPADES assembly) (version 2) | ecosystem: Environmental > Aquatic > Thermal springs > Hot... | reverse complement strand
GTCTTAAGAACTCTCTTACACGTTCTACCCATCTAAACTGTGTAGTTTGGATCCGTATTTTATCTTTTGGCGAATTAACATCATTAGTTAAAGCAAGCAGTCCAGCTTCTGCGAATTCTTTTGGCGTCCTCCCAAAGTAAATAAGTTTAACAGGGAACTCTTGCGCTAGTCTTTCTAGCTCCAGTGTAGCCGTGGCTACTACTGGAAGACCAAATACCAGGTATTCATTAAGCTTGGCCGGGTGCATAGCACAAGCATAAGGGTCAGGTCGATAAGGGATGAGCCCTACATCGGCAGCTTGCAGGACCCCAGCCAGCTCAATATATCGCCGGCGGGGCGGTAGCAGGTGAAGATTAGGCAAATTCGGCAGCACTACCTCACCGTGGGCTACCGGCCCCATAAGGATGACGGAACCGTGGGGAACCGCTTCGCATAACGCTTCGATGGCTTCTACCCATAGTTTCCGGTTAATGCCTCCTATATATAAAAGGCGCGGTCGTGGCAACCGGGCTACCTCTGGAGGCGTTTCTACTTCAGCGTCCAGAAGTTCTGTGCTGAAACCATCACGAAAGAGAACCGGATTTTTAGTGCGCTCCCGGTACTGTTCGAGGAGCGTTGCCGAAGCGAAAAGCGTCACATCCGCCCGTCGCAAAAGCTCTTCTTCAAAAGGGGCCAGTCTCGGTTCCACCTGCTTAGGGTCGCTCACCACATCGTACACTACATGTGCCCACGGATAGGATTCTATTAAGCGTAACACCAACGGTGTAGCAAGGTATGTGAGCAACAACACTTCCTCTGGCTTTAGTTTCTTCTCTTCTAAAAACTTCTGTACCCGGTGGTTCAAAAGGGCGTAATTCCAAGCCACTGCCACTTTATTGTAAGGCCAGGGCACGGCAAGGGGTGAGTAAACGGTTAGGTTTACTGGTAGCGGTTCTCCATTCCTATGTATTGGGCGGATAATGGCTGTCTCCAGCCGCCTTAAAATCCGGGGCAGATCTGTAAAACGTGGAGACCGCACGGCGGTATTTTCCACAAATAAAACTTTGAGTCCCGCCTGCGCCAGGCCGGTAGCCAAATGGTGTACCCGTTGTCGAAGAAAATTCCAATCTACTGCGGCCAGTATGATTGCACCGCGAAGCCTCAACGGGTTCACCCCTTTTATTAACCCGTCCTTACAAATTCGTCATACGCTCTGGCTACTTCTTTCGCTTCCCCCAGCATCTTTATTTCCCCTCTGTCCAGCCATACAGCGAAGTGACAGAGCTCTGCCACTTGTTTTGGTGCGTGAGATACAAGGATAATAGTAGTCCCCTTTTTTTGTAATTCCTTTATCCTAGCCATACATTTCTCCTGGAAGGCCAGGTCTCCTACTGCTAGGACTTCATCTATAAGTAGGATCTCCGGGTCCACGTGCACGGCCACGGCAAAGCCCAGCCGCATGTACATCCCGGAAGAGTAGTTGCGTACAGGGTTATCGATGAAGTCGCCGAGTTCGGCAAAGGAAATTATGTCGTTAAGGCGTTCCTTTATCTCCCTGCGGCTAAGCCCCAGGATGGAGGCGTTTAAGAAAATATTTTCCCGGCCGGTAAAATCCGGGTGGAAGCCCGCCCCCAACTCCAGGAGAGTGGAAACCCGGCCGTTTACCTTTACCTCCCCCCGGGTGGGGTAAAGGATGCGGCTTATAATTTTTAAAAGGGTACTTTTGCCCGAGCCATTGCGGCCTATAAGCCCTACGGTGCTGCCTTTGGGTACGCTTAAGTTTATGCCTTTTAAGGCCCAGAAGTCTTCGGCCTTATTCCGTCCCCAGAAGAGAACCCTTTCTTTCAGGCTATAAGCCTTATCGTGATAAAGGCGGAACTTTTTCCATACATCTTTTACTTCTATAGCCACTTCTTTAGCTTCTTTGGCCAAGCCAGACCATTCCCTATCTTTCCTATACTTCTTCGGCTACGGCCCGCTGCCAGCGCTCAAAGGCTAAAAGGCTTATATAGAAAAGTAAGAGGTAACCTAAGGCAAGATAGAGAAGAACCCGCCAGTCAGGCCAGGTACCCTCGAAAAATATGTCCCGGTAGGCCTCAATAAGAGGGGCTGCCGGGTTTAAGGTGAAAAATTTTCTTACGTCACTAGGTACCATTTCCACTGGGTAGAGGACCGGGGTGAGGAAAAACCATATGGTCATGAAAACCCCGGTTATATGCTCCAGGTCCCGGAAGTAAACATTGCCCACCGAGACTAAGAGGGCCAGGGAAGCTACCAAAAGAGTTTCTGCAAAAAGAACTAAAGGAAAGGCTAGAAGAGCGCTGGTCAGCCGTACTTTAAAGAGCAAAAGGGCCGGTATAAGTATAAGTAGGCTTAAAAGATAGTTCACCAAGTTGGCCAGCACCACCGAGAGGGGTAACACCTCCCGGGGGAAGTATACTTTCTTTATCAAGCTTGCGTTCTGCACAAGGCTGGCCGCCCCCTGGAGGATGGAGTTGGACAAGTAATTCCAGGGAAGGAGCGCTACAAACAAAAACATGGCGTAGTTTTCAATGCCTGCCCGCATAATAAAGGAAAAAACAATGCTGTAGACTATTAACATAAGGAGCGGGTTAAAAAAGGTCCAGAAGAAGCCCAGGACCGAGCCTTTGTATCTCGCCCGCAGCTCTTTGGCGACAAGATTTAATAGCATCTCACGGTAGATATATATTTCTTTAAGGCGACCCCACATGGCGGTTGCTCCTAAGTATTATTTTCGGTTTACTTGGCTAAAGCCCCATACCAAATTCTTGCGTATTCCCGGTACTCGCCGCTCTTTACTCGTTCCCACCAGGATGTGTTGGTAGTATACCAGTGGATGAGTTCCTTAAGACTACTCATAAATTCCCGGGCAGGCGCCCAGTTGAGCTCCTGCCGGATTTTCTTTGCATCAATAGCGTAGCGCCTATCATGTCCGGGCCGGTCTTTGACAAAGGTGATTAGGCTTTCGGGTTTGCCCATGAGCTTTAAAATGGTTTTCACGATCTCCATGTTGGTATGCTCGTTATTCGCACCTATGTTGTAAACTTCACCTGGCCTGCCCTTCTGTAATACCAGGTCCAGGGCCCGGCAGTGATCTTCTACGTGTATCCAGTCCCGGATATTCAAGCCATCGCCATACAGGGGGATGGGCTTTCCTTCTAACGCATTGGTGATGCATACCGGTATAAATTTCTCCGGGAACTGGTAGGGGCCGTAGTTGTTGGAGCAGCGGGTTATAACTACGGGCACACCGTAGGTACGAAAGTAAGCCCGGCAGAGGAGATCTGCTGCCGCTTTGCTGGCGGAATATGGGCTATTGGGCTTTAAGGGGCTCTCTTCCGTAAAGGGAGGGTCTCCCGGCTCTAGGGAGCCGTAGACCTCATCGGTAGATACCTGGAGGAAGATTTTTACCCCGTGCTGCCGGGCAGCCTCCAGGAGCACCTGGGTGCCCTTTATGTTGGTCTCGATAAAGGGTGAGGGATCCAGGATGCTCCGGTCTACGTGGGATTCGGCAGCTAAATTAGCCACGGCGTCGAATTTTTCTTCTTTAAAGAGCCTGTCCACCAGCTCCCGGTCGGCTATGTCGCCGCGCACGAAACGGTAACGGGGGTTGTCCTCCACCTCCCGGAGGTTTTCCAGGTTGCCGGCGTAGGTGAGTTTATCCAAATTTACTATGTACCAGTCTAGGTGCTCCTTTAAGAGGTACCGTATAAAGTTAGAACCTATGAAGCCGGCGCCACCGGTAATGAGAAGTTTCATTTGCTCTTTAGCTCCTTTTTCCTGTAGGTAGTGATTTTACTTGCTGGCCAGATAGCGCCGAAAAGCGTCCGGCCACGGAGGTAAAAGGTATCCAATAGTTTCTTCCAAAGGGAAAGGATCTAGCACCGAGTAGGCTGGCCTTTTAGCCGGCCGGGGGAACTCAGCCGAGGTGACCGGCTTTACAGGAGTACTTAGGCCGGCCGCGGCCACGATCTCCCGGGCGAAGTGGTACCAAGTAGTGGCTCCCTGGTTAGTGATGTGATATACCCCGTAACAGCCGCTTTCTAAAAGGTCGGCCAGGGCTCGTGCCAAGTCCCGTGTGTAGGTGGGGCAGCCCCACTGGTCATCTACTACTGTAAGGCACTCCATTTCCTGGGCAAGCTTTAAGATGGTCTCTACAAAGTTAGGGCCGTGCTCACCGAAGAGCCAGGAGGTGCGCACCAGGAAGTATTTAGGGGCTATGGTTTCTAAAAACCGCTCGCCTAGATATTTACTCTGGCCGTAGGCGTTTATGGGGTTTCTCTGGTCATATATACCCCAGGGCTTAAAGCGGCTACCGTCGAACACGTAATCCGTACTTATATGGACCAGGACAGCATCCGCCTCCCGGCAGGCCAGGGCCAGGTTTCTTACGCCCAGGGCGTTTACTTCTAAGGCCTTCTGGTATTCTTCTTCCGCCTGGTCCACCTTAGTGTAGGCGGCGCAGTTTATGACTGCGTGGGGCTCATGCCTGGATAAAGCTTCTCTCACCGCTCTCCTGTCAGTAATGTCTAGCTCCGCCCGGGTTAAAGGTATCACCTCATAGCCCCGGCTTTTTAGCTCCTCCCCCACATCCTGCCCTAACATCCCCCCCGCCCCGGTTACCAGTACCCGCAAACCCTATCACTCCCGTTTGCCAGGGCTCTATTTACGTGGGGATAACCCCGTGCATTGCTTCCCCGGGGCCCTCCCCGGCTTTACCCGTGCTTTACTTCCCAGGAGTAGGGGATGGAGGGGTCGTTATAGGGCAGGCGGTATTCATCGGGCTGTTCGTAATTATAGAGCTCCGTAGGAAAATTTACTATTAAAGCTGTCTCCGGCCCCTCGGCGGTAAAGCCGTGGTAGACCAGGGGCGGGATTTTAAGCAAGACCGGGTTTAAATAGCCTATATGGAATTCGTTTATCAGTCCCCGGGTGGGGCTTCCCTCCCGGTCATCGTAAAGTACCACCCTGGCCATGCCCCCTACACATACGAAGTGGTCCCACTGTACTTTATGGTAATGCCAGGCTTTTATAACCCCCGGGTAGCAGGCGGTTATGTAGGCCTGACCAAATTTCATAAACTCTTCCCAATCGCTTCTTAGCATCTCCATGAGAAACCCTCGAGCGTCGGGAATGAGCCTTAGCTTTCTTACCTTAACACCTTCTATGAGCTGCATTTTACTTTAGTCCTTTCTTTAAAATTTGGTATCTCATACCTTATTGGGTATTTTTATGTCTTCATTGGACTTTTCCCTATTTTGCGGGCAGGCCGGGCCATCCTCAATTGGAATTTAGACAGCGATTTCGGAGTCGTCCCCCAAGAAGAGGCGCAAGGCCTGCCGGTGGCCAGGAGCTTTCTGGACCTTGGCGTTGCGGCCCAGGAGGCTATCCTCTATCCGGGGTATATCCATTAAACAGCAGCCTTCCAGGACCACCGAATGCTCGATGTTTACCCTGATGAGGCGGCTTCCCTGGCCTATAGCGGTGAAGGGGCCTACGAAGCAGTCCTCTAGATAAGCACCTTCGCCGATGACTGCCGGGCCGCGGATGACTGTATTTACCAGTTTTGCGCCTTTAGCTATCTCTACCCGTCCCACCACCTGGCTTTTTTCGTCTATTTCTCCCTCTATGTATGTCCTGGCATAGGCGTCCAGCACGGCCCGGTTGGCCTCCAGAATATCATCTTTTTTCCCCGTATCCAGCCACCAGCCTTGTACCCTGCGGGCCAGCACCTTCCCACCCATGTTCAATAGCTCCTGGATGGCATCGGTTATTTCCAACTCACCCCGCCAAGAGGGGCGGATGCCCTCGATAGCCCGGTGGATTTCCGGGCTAAAAAGATAGACGCCCACCAGTGCCAGGTTGCTGGGGGGATCTTTAGGTTTCTCGATAAGTTGAACGACCCGGTCGTTGCCGTCCAGCACCGCTACCCCGAAGGCGCGGGGGTCGGCCACTTCCTTTAAAAGTATGAGAGCCTCCGGGCGGGAGGAGTTAAATTCTTCCACCAAGCCCTTTACACTATCCTGGATGAGGTTGTCCCCCAGGAACATGAGGAAAGGCTCATCTTTCAAGAAGTCCCGCGCTGTCTTTACGGCATGGGCAAGGCCTAGAGGCTTATCCTGGAGTATGTAGGTAACCCGGGCGCCGAAGGCGCGGCCATCGCCCACGGCCTGCCTTACACTTTCTCCTGTTTCGGGGGAGATAATGATGCCTATGTCTTTGATGCCCGCACTCACCACCTGCTCCAAGACAAAGAAGATAATGGGCCGGTTGGCCACAGGGATGAGCTGCTTGGTGGTGGTGTAGGTTAGGGGCCTAAGTCTTGTCCCTTTGCCGCCGGATAGGATCAAGCCTTTCATGCGCCACGTCTCCTTTGCCTGCTTGTACGTCCTGGGTTCTTGTTTGGGGATAATATATTTTAGCGCTGATTTCTTGTATTTTATTGTATTGCCTGCATTTGCCAAATTGAGTGCCTTATAATTTACTTTGATTTTTTATTCTCGTACCTTAAGTACCCACGCTTGCTATCTACTTCTGCTGCTTATTTTTACCTTTGCTTCCTCTTTAGCTCTTCATTTTATCCTTCTCGCTCCTGCCATCCCAAATTTAACCGTTACATTATTCGGCAAAAAAAGCGTGATTCCTTCTTCGTTTGCTGGTTTGATTTTATTTGACCACTTGGCCCGTATAGTTTCAATAATCTTACATGCAAAAATCTAAAGAACAATTAAAGACGTGCATTAGTAATGCGGTGCTACGGTGCGCGTTACACGGATGTTTACGATATACCATATACTTGGACCTATGGCTCCAATTCTGGATACTCTTCTGCAATAACAGTTTATGGTAACACATCGAATAGATCTAGCAAATTGCGGTTTTCATATACTGATGGATATACCCCTTGAATACGAGCCTCCGTAGCAGCCATTGCTCACTGATGTAAATGCCTAGTTCCCTTAGCAATCTACTATAAGTTCTGATGAATTCTTCGGTCTTACTTTTGAGCAACTTACCATAGCTATTGTCCAGGTTGTAAATAATCAAAGATTGTATCAGCTGCTGTATTCGGTTGTTCTGGCGAGGTAACACAATATCAAGCTTCTTCATTAGTTGAGCTTGTGAAATGGAAGGATAAAAGGATTCTATATCCATCTGGCAGTAATATTTTAGACCCCTTTTAGCAGCTTCTTCTATAGAACTTATATAGTATTCATAGTACCAAGCAGGCCAAAACCATCTGTAAATGTACTCACTATCTACCCTTTTTTCCAACCTGTTGCCGCAGCTCACTCTCAAGAACTGAGAGTCGATAGGCCGGCCAATTACATGTAGGAAGGCAGTCCCTACTACGGCGTCTGACACACTATCAACGACCTTGGGTCGCATATTCTGGCTGTCTTTAGGGGCTTTGAATTCGATAGCATTTCGCCAGAAAGTATATCCCTGGTGAATCTGGCGGGCACATATGGATAAATTCCTGTCCAAATCCAGCTCGAACAATCTGATCTCTACTTCATCACAAGGGAACTCTCTCCTAAGGGCCATGCGAGCTTTGAAATAACATGACTTCAGAGTTTCCAAATTGGTCATTTGAGCCATTGTAGTCTTAAATTCTGCGGTTGCGGACCAATACTTATTCTCGAACTCGCCCTAGCAGTCCGGTATCTCCCTTATCTTTAATCCCCCGTTTACTCTAGTATTCTTTTGTTACGCTTACTCTACTTAATCATTCCTTTTAGTTGGTAATTATCCACTTGCAAAGAAGTGTAAAAGTGTTTAGAATGGTGGTACACACAAATATAGCCTACCTACAAAAGGAATTGAAACTTTATCATGAACGAGGGGGGCAGTGTCTAGCCTACCTATAAGGGTCTCTGTTGGCTTTTCGTTCTTACACACTAAAGAGGCACAGGCTCCCCTTAAACTTTTTCTTCTATTTTTTGGTAAATTCAATTTTCCCCAGGTATTCCACGTTTCTTCCATACCCAGCATAATACCTTTCACCTATTTCATTCTAATTGCGCTTGACGATCCACAAAATCCAGAAAGTCCAAAAATTACAGGGCGGTGTCCCGCCCTGTATCTATTTCATCTCTAAATTAAGGAGGAATTTGCGTTGAACAAGGATTTAACTTACTACCTCAATCTTGAGTATCCGTTTATAGTAAAACCCCTTCCTAAAGAAGAAGGTGGCGGATATGTAGTTGAGTTTCCTGATTTACCCAATTGCATCGGTACTGGAGATACAATTGAAGAGGCCATTAAAATGGCCCCAGGATGCTAAGAAATGCTGGATTGAAGATAGCCTAGAGGAAGGTTTACCTGTACCCGAACCTTCCCCGCACTACCGCATCAGGCCGAGTACGATTTGAGGGCACAACCCTCTACTGCAGCAGCCGGAAGGATTGTGCCCTTTTTATCTTTACGAAAGCCCTTCTCCTCCCCCTTCTTCCCCTTCCACCTGGAAGGTTTTTGTGCTTGCCAGAACGCCAAGCTTCTCCTGCAGTGCCTTGCTTAAGGCTTCAAGTACCTGGGGATTTTCCTTTAAGTAGGTGCGGGTGTTTTCTTTACCTTGGCCGAGCCTTTCTTCGCCCCATACGAACCATGTACCCCTCTTTTCTATAATGCCCGCCTCTAAGGCCATATCAATTATGGCTCCTTCTATGGATACGCCCTGGCCGTAGATCATGTCCACTTTGCAGGTGCGGAAAGGCGGGGCCACTTTGTTTTTTACCACCCGGAGTATGAGTTCGTGGCCGAAGATCGAGGTGCCGCTTTTGAGCCTCTCCCCCTGCCGGGCTTCAATGCGCACGGAGGCGTAAAACTTTAAGGCGCGGCCCCCGGGTGTGGTGACCAGGGGCCCGGCCTGAAAGCCCCCGGCTGCTACCTTCTCCCTGAGCTGGTTTATGAATATGACCACTGCCTTGGACCGTGCCACGAGGCCTGCCAGCTTCCTCATGGCCTGGGACATAAGCCGGGCCTGGAGTCCTACCTGCTGGTCCCCGATGCTCCCGTCGAGTTCGCTTCTGGGTAACAGGGCGGCAACAGAGTCTATAACTACTATATCCACGGCTGCGGACTGTATGAGGTAGGCGGCTATGTCCAGGGCCTGCTCACCGTAGTCGGGCTGGGATATGAGGAGGTTTTTGATGTCCACACCGAGGCTTTCTGCGTACCTGGGGTCGAGCGCGTGCTCGGCGTCTATGAACACTGCGTTTCCTCCCGCCTTCTGGGCCGAGGCTATGGCGTGGAGGGCCACCGTAGTTTTACCAGATCCTTCTTCCCCAAACACTTCCACTATGCGGCCCCGCGGGAGCCCCCCCACTCCTAAGGCTATGTCCAGGGGCAGGATACCCGTAGGGATGACCTCCACCTCCAGCCGGGGCGCCTCCCCCAGGCGCATGATGGCCCCTTTGCCGAACTTGCGTTCGATGTCCATCAGGGCTCTTTCCAAGACTTTGTTACGTTCGTCCGCCATGTGTCCTTCCCCCTTGGAACGGTTAATACACGAATATCTCGCCCGTGTCCTTATTTACCTTTATGGTCATGTAAGTGCCCTGCGCTGTCTCCGGCGAAGGCTCTTTGATAAGGCTGGCGTAGACTTCTTCGCTTCGTCTGGATGCGTTTTGGCCTTCGATGATCCTGGCCGCAAGCCGCTCGAATTTTATGATGGAAAGAAGCCTCTGGCCTCCCTTAAAGACTACCGCACTGGGATAGCCCTGGGCGGCCTCTTCCGGAGAAGTCCTCGCACAAAAAGAAAACTTCTGAACTACTATATATCCTGTGCCGCTTTCATTCCGGGTGCGGGGGCGCCTTACGGGAACAGGCACCAGGGTGATGCTTGGCCCTAAGGACAAGGGACAGGTGTGTTTGCAGGCTGTGCCTGCCCAGGCCGCGGCTTGCTGCCGGATATGTATACCTAAAAATAAAGCTACGTTTTTAAGCACGGTGTTGATCTTCTTTCTTACAAGGTGCTTGGTCCCGTCCTCCATCCACACTTCCGTAAAGTCGCCCCCACCTTCTTCGTCCACGTATACAGGCACAAAGCAGATGACCTTGGAGAGATCTTTTACCCAAGTGTATTCGGAAACCATATCAAGGCCCCCTTTTGTCCTCCTTAAGGGCTCAGGGCCCCAGTATCTTCTGAATCTTCTCAAGCCCCAAGGGTGTAACATGCCACACCTTTCCCTGCCGCTCTATCCACCCTTGATTTTTGGCCCGCTTAAGGTAAGTAGTGACGTTGTTTACAACTTCATCCCTCGCGTTTAGCTCGTCCCTTAAAAGCTTGCGTATAAAGCCGTTGTCCGGCGGACTTTTCCGGTAGTAGTTCGTGTAGTATACGGCAAAAAGAATGAGTTCGTTGTTGTTGGAGATGTTGGCCTTGGAATATAGTTCGGCAAAGGACGGCGCCTGTACGGCTTCTGCCTCTAGAGCTTTGGCTTCTGCCTTCTTGGTTTTTACCGCGTTCTTTGGAGATATGGCTTTAGCTCCGTTTGGTGCCGGGACGTTACCTTCGTCTAAAGCCTGCTGGAATTTATGCTTTAGCATTTCTTTTATCTGCATTTCTTTTAAAAACTCTTTTACAGCCTCTTCCCGGCCTTTAACGGCCACCTCTAGTCCTGGTACGGCAAAACGGAAATATAGTGCCATGGCAACACCTCCCCTCCCTGGAAGTTATTTCTGTCTGATATCCGATTCCAATTTACCTGCATGTCCCTAGCTTGTCAAGAGTAGATGCGGTATGCAAATTAATAAAAACCCCCGGATACATACATCCGGGGCAAAAAGACGAGTTTTGGAGCGTTATATATGGATTTTAGATGGACGGTAAGAAGGCGGCTAAGACGCTGGTGGTGGCTAAAAGTTATGCATAGTTTCTTAGGTTGTGCCGGAAAGCCGGTTAAAGATCTCCTGGCTTAGCTGGGTAACTTTATCTGCTTCGGCCAAGCGCACAAGGAGGCTTGCAGGCTTAAGGAGGCAGAAAAGCTTCTGATCTCCAGCTAGGATTAAGCAGGTGCGGAACTCTCCTTCTTCTACCTTCTCCCATGAAATTATCTTCTGTCTTACTACATACCCTGTGCCACCTGCATCTCTAAAGGGAGGGCGCCTTACCTGCACGGGCACCAGGGTGAAGTTGGGAGCCAGCACCAGAGGCAGGGCATGCCGCCTTGCTCCGGCGGCCCAGGCTGCAGACTCCTGGTCAATGTCCACCCCCAGGTAGGACGCGATGTACTGCACGACGGTCCTCAGCCTGTTTTTAGCCAGGTACTTTTCTCCCGTGGAAAACCACAGCTCCGTGTAGTTTCCCCCATCTTGGGGGTTGTGGACGGGAATAAGGCAGTTGAGTTTGGCCAGCTCTTTCTCTTTAAGCCAGGGATAAATGCGCATGTTCCTTCCCCCTTTAGGATTTTGTTACTTAAATTGTGACTTAAAGCGGGAGCTTAAGGCAAATACAGGAAGTCACTGCTTTCTGTACCGTGTGTATTGCCTGTAGGAGATTCCCTTTGTGTATATACCGGAAAAGTGAAAGATGCGTGTGTACGATTGCAGACAAGAGAGGGAGAAGGCAAAAAATAATGCGACATTCCGGCGTTCATGCGAACAAAACCGTTTATGCCACCCTTGCGGCATCAATAAAGGAATCCCGGGTTGACCAGGAGGTGGCCGAATAGTCCTCCGCGAACGCCCTTGCTGCATCAATAAAGGGATCCCGGGGAAGGCGGGCTGGGGGTAATTCTTGAGGCTAATATAAGAGGTCTTTAAAGAAGGCTTCCAGCAGGGGCTGGTAGTCGAAGTACTCGCGCCAGGTTTCTTCCAGGAAGGTATATCTTTTAGGTTCGTCCTTGCTTACCAAAAGCTCTCCGCAGGTTGCATGATAACGCAGGGTAACGGGTGCACGGTTTAAAACCAAGACATCAACGGGCAAGCGTACCTGCGGCTCAAGATGTATAGTTAAGTCGGCCTCGTATTCCCAAACATGCGCGCTTAGGGCTTCCTCAGTGACATACACGGCGATATCTACGTCCCCGCAAGGAATGGGCAAAAGAAAGGACCCGTGCAGGTAGGCAAAAACAATTTCATCCCTGCGGGTAAGTTCCCTCTTGAGGATGCTTTTGATTTTCCTTTTCTCTTTGGCTGTAAGAAGGCGCTTATGGGAGGTCATACCGGTACCTCATTCCACCGTTCTTAAGAAGGACTTTATTTCCTCTACATACCGGAGCAGGCTGCTTGTATCGTTGCGCAGTATATCGAAGACCTTGCAGTCATCAATTTTTCCGTATTGGTGCACCAGAAGATTGCGGAATTTGGCTGCAGAAGCCATTTTGCGGGCCGTCTCTTCGGAGATAACCCCGTTTTTACCGAGAATATAAAAGCAGTCTGCATAGCTTACAGGGGCTTCTTTGGCCACCCGGGCAGCCAGATGTGAAACTGCCTTTTCGATGTCGGCCATCTTCTGCCGGAGCAGTTCATAGTTGAGATAGAAGTTTCTCTTGGCCAATAGAGCTTCCTCCAATTGGGGTAGACTACCATTTTTCATTGTAACACTCGTTTATGGAAAAAACAACGAGCTGTATCTTTCCTCTTTCCTCGAAACAAGGTATAATTCCCCTAGAAGGAAATGAACCAGGAGGCTCAAGAAAAGCCGGGCGCAAAGCTCCTAATTAACGTGTCCGTAAAGTAAGGAAGTGTTCCCGTGACCCAACATGAACAGCAACCCAAACTACCCCACCACCCCCACGATAAAGGTTACAAACAGCTACTGGCTAACAAAAAAGTGTTCCTCGAGCTCCTAAAAACCTTCGT
>Ga0080004_1060710_pt1 | contig 12808 bp, 12 predicted proteins | sample WasSprMetagenome_FD_69207 | JGI IMG/M metagenome (GOLD analysis project Ga0080004, IMG submission 69207) | Sulfidic aquatic microbial communities from Washburn Spring, Yellowstone National Park, USA - WS (SPADES assembly) (version 2) | ecosystem: Environmental > Aquatic > Thermal springs > Hot... | reverse complement strand
TTTCTTTTATAATCGGTGAACAGGCCTCTTTTTCATTAAACCCTCCGCCGAGATAATCAATTTTAGCCTCTTTCAATCTTTTAAAACTATCTTCCATCGCCTCCCTTCCATAATCGAAAATATGATTGTTGGCAACTGACAAAATATCAAAGCCAGCAAATTTTAAGCCTTCGATTGCCTCGGGATCGGCCCGAAAAGAATAGATTGAGCCAACTTTCTTTCCCTTATCAGAAATTATGCTTTCTAAATTTCCAAACAAAATATCGGCCTTTTTTAATTCATCGACTATTTTTAAAAATGGAAATTTATAATCCCCTTTTCCATATTTTTTGACTGAATACTTCACTCCCCTATTGAGCATGATATCGCCAACAAAAATTAAAGTAATTTTTTCTTTCTTTGGCAGAGAAATTAAAATTTTGGCTGAATAAAGTTTTGAGATTTCGTTTTCAAAATTTCTGATCTTTAAAATAAAAAAATTGCTAAGGAAAATAGCAATTAAAATAAGGATTAAAAAAGAGAAAAAAGATTCAAAAATTTTTTTGTTCAACAAGTTAAATGGAACAAACCGATGACCTTATTTTGTTCACCTTCTTCTTCCCTTGATTCTTCTAAAATTATGTTAAAAGTTTTTACTGCTTCCTCTGTTTTATCGATGATCAGTTTAATTCCCTTTTCTCTGATAAATTCTTGACATTCCTCAGTTACTTTGCAAAAACCATAAGCCCCAGTTCCCAAAACGATCGTATCTGGATTTTGATCTACCGCCCTTTTCACATCCTCTAAATCGAAAACATGCCCTTCCTTTCTCCACCATTTTAAAACTTCGCCAGTCCATCTAACCTCGACATCGTAATCATAAACCTTTCCATCAATTTTTATTTTTCCAAATTGGTATTCTTCAATCATACTTTAAATTTGACCATCTTCCGCATCTATCTCCCCACCTGGCAATTATTTTCCCGTTCATTTTTGCTTCGATCACTTCGCATTGATTTGGACAACCTTTGCATTGGAAGGAATCGCATTTGATATTCATATTCGAAATTTCGAATCCTCTGAATTTTGTCTTTTTTGGAGGATCTTCTTTTACTAAAAGGGCAACTCCAAACGCTCCCATGACGGTATTGTATTTTGGAACGACGATCCTTTGACCCAACGCCCTTTCGAACGCCCATCTCATTCCTACGTTTTCTGAAACTCCTCCCAAAAAGACTATCGGAGGTAAAATTTTCTTTCCTTTGGCAACTCCAGCTAAATAATTCCTGGCCAGTCCCTCGCACAAACCAGCGATAATATCTTCAATTTTGTGACCAATTTGTTGCTTATGAATCATATCTGATTCAGCAAAGACAGAGCACCTCGATCCTATTGTGGTCGGATTTTTTGATTTCAAGGCCAATTCTCCAAATTTTTCAATCGGAATTCCCAACCTAAAGGCCTGGGCATCCAAAAAGGCGCCAGTACCAGCTGAACAGTTGTGTACTGTAATATAATTTGCTACATACGAATCGTCTTCTTTAATTTTTAAATTATAAACCTTACCTTGGTATGGAAACTTTCGAATTTCTTTAATAGGTTCGAATAACCAATTTGAATAAATAAATGCTTTATCTTTTTTGCTTTTAACTTTAATGATTTTTTTATCCTCAAGTTGATTAATTGCCTTTCCGTAAACTTCGAGAAAGAATGCATTTTTGCCTCCTTTTGTTTTTTTCTTTGCTTTGTTTATCGTGGCTTTTATTTTATTTCTCAATAAAATCCAGTAGAGCTGGGAGGCCAAAATTTCCGATGTAGTACAAGCTGAATATCTGTTTCCTTTTTTTACCCGAGAGGGTATATTTTTTCCCCTTTTTCCAAGGTGGCCATCTCCCTTGAAGAAAGTTTTTAAAATTTCTTTTTGAAATTGAGGAGGTAAATTTAGCAACTCCCAACTTAATTTTTTCTTTTCCGCTCCTTCACCGCAGAGATAAAGAATAAAATCAGATAAAGGCCGGCTGTAAACATTTACTATTAAAGAATGAGATTTCGGTCTTTCAAAAAATTGCACTTTTATTCCAGGGAAATTCCTTTTGATTATTCTTCTAATTTCGTTTGCATATTCTTTTTCATGAATTCCTAAGGTAAAACAAATAGTAGATGGGTATTTTATTTTTTTATCCCAACGTGCCTTGTTATATTGAATGCATCCTTCGGCAAGATAATAGCCAATTAATCTTAATATATCTTTATTGAGCGGAAGATAATCAATTTTTATTTTGGAAATTTTTTCAAGTTCGCTTATTCTTGTTTTTACCTTTTCGTATGCCACGGATGGGGGATCTTCGATTTCATTTTTCAAAGACAAAGGTAAACAAACAAAATCCCCTGCTCTTAAATCTTTAGCTGGAATAAAATAGGGTTGCCAAGAAAAATTTTTCCACTTTGCGCACCTTTTTTTGCAAGTTTTTCCATTAAATTGGCGACAAATGGCAATATTTTTTCTTGAATAACTATAATAACACTTAATATCCCCTCTCTTTAACCCTAAAACAGGGTGTTCTGGAGTTAAAGTAAGAGTTTTTAAATTAGAAAGGGAAATTTCTACCATTTCTCCTTTGTAATCTCTCTCAAAAACTTCATCCACTCTTTTGAACCTTCCAAGATGGGTCAATACCTTTTCCCCTGTTTTTATTTTTTCTATTTCTTTTGGGGCGTAATTTTCAGTAATTACTTTTGTTTTCCCAGGAACGCAAACCAGATTTAAAGCAAAATCGACCGCCACTCCGTTTTCCAAAATTATGATTTTTGAATCTTGTCCTCCGATTTCAATGACCGTCCTGGCATCGGGAATGAAATGGGTTACTCCTTTGGCATGAGCAGTGATTTCGTTTTTAATTAAATCGGCGCCGACTATTACTCCGGCCAAATACCTTCCAGATCCTGTCGTCCCAACTCCAGAAATCTCAATTTCTGGATTGTGATTTTCAATCCATATTTTTAAATTTTTCAATCCTTTTTGAATTGCCTCTATCGGCCTTCCGCCAGTCCTTTCGTAAGTAAAATATAAAACATTCGCCTCTTCATCGATCAAAACAAACTTTATCGTCAAGGATCCAATATCGATTCCTAAATAGGTTTTAATCTTTCTTTGATTCATGATAATTTTTTACAACATCGATAAAGGCCTCGATCCTCGTGTCGACTCCGGCCTCTGCCACTTGTTCGTCGATCGAAAGAGACAAAAAAGGAATTTTAAATTCTTGGTGCAATTTCTCCAAAATTGGCCTGACAGTGACTTCTGGCATGCACATTGCCGGTAACAGATGGATTACTCCATCAAAACCCTTCTTTATATAGTTTAACATCTCGTAGATTGCATCCCTCCCATGCCCGCCAACAGTCGAACCCAAATATGGCTTTATTCTCCTTTGGATGAAAAAATCCTTGAAAAAGAATTTTTTTCTGATTTGGTATGACAATTCCATTTCTCGATGGACTTCGATTCCCTCCCTGCCCAATTTTTTCTCAATCTCAAAATTAACTATCGGATCGCAAACAGTATAGATCTCGCCGATCAAACCAACTTTTGGTAAATCTTTTTTATCTTCGATCTTGATCTTTGAAAATTCTTTTAAAATTTCCTTTTTAACCTTTGGAAAATCTTTTTCCCTTTCTAAGTTTTCAATCTTTCGAAGGCTTTCAGCAAAAACCTTATCGGTCATTCCTTTTTCAATCTCCCTTGGCCTTAAATAGGCGGCCATCTTTTCCAATTTTTCAACAAACCTCAATTTCCTCCAAAAATAATAAAAAACTTTCAAAATTTTAAAAAAGCTGGCATTAGAAACTTTCTTTATTTTAGAATATACATCTTTGACCGATTGATCGAAAATTATGAATTCAATACCAAAGCCTGCCTCCTTTAAAATTTTCTCTTGGACTACTCCGTAATATCTCAAGCGACAAGAACCGCCAGAAGCAGTAGCCATAAAAATGGTATTGGCTCCTTTTTTTATCGCCGATAAATAATTGCCAACGTTAACTTTCATCGGAAAACAATACATCTCGGGAGCCAACTTTGCTCCTTCAGCGATCGCTTTTGGATTAGTCCTCTCTGGCAAAATGACATCCACGCCCAATTCCTTAAAAAGGGTTTTAAAAATGATTGTGTAATTTCCCCAGTTGGCAAAAGTAACGATTGGTTTTTCCATATTATTTTATTGTATCGACAAAAGCTTCCAACCTTGTTTGAAAACCGGCTTCTCCGGTATGCTCGTCGATGATTAGATATAAAAATGGAATCTTGTTTTCCTTAAACCTTTTTTCGACAAACTCTTTCAAAACTGCATCACAACCGCAGGCAAAAGAAGAAATTTGGATTGCCCCATCGATTTTATATTTTAAAACATTCTCAACCTTCTCCATTATCTCTTTTCCAAATTCCCAATGAAACCTTGGCCATTCAGGATTTGGAATTTGGGATTTGGAATTTGGAACTTCGTTTACGAATATTGGTTGAACATTCAATCTCTCCAATCTCTCTTTCATTCTCAAATTAACATATTCATCGTAAAGATTGTAGGGATGGGAAACCAAAACTATTTTTTTCTTTTTCGATCGAATTTTCTCGAAAAATTCTTTTTTTTCCTTTTCTTTTATTTCTTTTTCCTTTTTAATAGAGTTCTCAATTGCTTTCTCAATTTCTTCTTTATTTTTTTTCAATTTCTTTCCCAACTTGATTAAAGTTTTTTCGAACTTCTCTTTTTTTTCATCAAAATTTTCGGTCAAAATTTTTGTCTTAACTAAAATCTTTGCCAAATCTGGAAGGGCAAAAAATTTTGGACAGTACTCTAATTTTTCCTCATTTGTCTTTAACCTCGGAACAAAAATTAGATCGCACTTTTGATCTAACCATTTCAAATGTCCAAAATAAACTTTGTTTGAAAAACAAGTCTCAGGATCTGAAATTTTAACTCCAATTTCAACGATTTCTTTGTTTGTCTTTGGAGAAAATAGAACTTCAAACCCCAAATTTTCAAAAAAACTCTCCCAAAAATAAGGCCTCTTCCAATAAATTAGTGCTCTTGGAATTCCAATTTTCATAAAGCTGTAATTGAATTCGTTCGGGTAGCGTAAATCGTATTTTCCCTAAAGGCCATTCCATATCTTTGAATCTTTTTTAAGATTTTTTTAAATTTCATAATTCTCTGGCAATTTTTATTAATTCCTTGAATTGATAATAATATTTTTCTAACTCTTTTTTGCAAATACCCAATGATAAAATTTTATGTTTTTCATCCAATTTTGCTTCAAGAGTATTTAAAATTTCATCAAATTCCATTCCCATTTTTGCAAGTTCAAATAAGGTATGAAAAAATCCTTTCGGATGTAAAAATCTATAGCAATCTGCGTTTGCGCAAATTTCCGCCTCTTTGCAAATGAATGGAACTTGTCCATGATGAGCTGCAACACAATTTATAATTTTCTTTTTAACTTCTTCTTTCAAATCAAATTTCTCTAAAAATTCCTTTGTGGCTTTAATACTCATTTTTACATGTTCTTCTATTTTTCCTTTTAAAAATGCCTCCCCAAACTTTAGATCCATTAAATAAACACCAAGTAAAGTTATAGTTTTATCAGCGCACAACTTTTTAGCCAATTCCAATGCTTTTTTCTCTGAGATCTCAAAATGGATTTTAGAAGGTATTCCAAATTTTTCGATCTCTCTTAGGGCAAGATTTTTTGCTTCTTTAACTATATCCATAAAATTTATTTTTAAAACAAGGTTCCTTGTCTTAAAACATTTTTTTGTTCTCCTTTTTGAAAGATTCTAATTTTTCCATAAACTCCATCGTAACCTGGTTCGATTATTACTTTCCCTTCCCTAACCCTGATTATTCCTTCAGCAATTTCTGGCAAAGTCGCTTTTTCCAAATCGCTTCTTTGAACGTTTAGTAAAATATTGAATTCGTTTCCAAACTTTGCGATCAAATTTTGGTATTCTCTTTCTACTTCTATTGTATCAACTCCCTGGCCCAAGGCATCGGCAATTATCTCTTTCAATGGAATCAAACTTTTAAAAGGGATGGCATTTTCTGGTTGAAAACCTTCTGGCCTGTCTGCCAATTGTTCAACTCTGTTTAAAACTCCGATCGTCAAAGGTTTTGAGCAAACAGGACAAATTCCGTTGTATTTTTTTGTCTCTTTTGGTGACAATCTTATTCCGCAATTCCTATGGCCATCGTAATGATATTTTCCCTCTTCGGGAAAAAATTCGATGGTATAGATTAGGTTTAAGCTTCTAGCTTCTAGGTTTTTAGTTCTTTTAATTGCTTCAACGATTGCTTTATAACTCAATTCTTCTCCTTCAAAAACGCAGGCCTCTCTGCCAATATGATCTGGAGAATGGGCATCAGAGCAAGAAATGAGAGTAATTCTATCTAAAGAAGACAACCTCCAATTCATCGGTGGGTTGCTGGAAAGTCCAGTTTCGATCGAATAGATGTATTTTGAGTAATCTTCAAAACATTCTTCCAAAGAATCGAATCCAGATTTTGAACCAAAAATTCCAAACCATGGGGTCCAGGCATGGCTTGGAACAACTAAGCAGTCCTCGGAAATTTCCAAAACAATCTTCAAAAGTTCTTTAGCATCCAAATTCAAAGTCGGCCTTCCGTCTTGTGAGAGATCGCCATAGAAATTTAATCTTTGATTAATTTTTTCAGCGACTTCAAAAGAAGGAGCAAAAATGATTAAATGAATTTTTCTCAACCTCCCTTTTTTTGAATAAACGCAATTAACTTCGGTAGTTAAAATAAAATAATTTTCTTTTTTTTCTTTTTTTAATCTAAAAAGTCCTGGTTTTGCTTCCTCCAATTTTTCTTTCAAATTTTTAAACCATTCTGGGTGAGTGAAATCTCCTGTTCCCAAAACCTTTATTCCCTTAATTTCCATCCACTTTGAAAAATTCTCCAAAGTCGACCTAAAGGATGTTGCCCTCGAATATTTAGAATGCAAATGAAAATCAGCGATAAATCTCATAGTAGAGATGAGAAATTGTCCCTAAAATTAAAATAGCAATCAATAAATATAAAACAAAATTTGGCAAATTTAAACTGTATTCTGGTTCTCTTTCGCTAAAATTTTTCGCCTTTTTATAAATAAAAACGATCGCTATTCCGTTGACCAAGCCAAGAAAAGTTCCTAAAAAACCAACTAACCTAATGAAATCCCTCATTCCAGATAAAAACAAAATCAAGGGCAAAATTGTAGTCAAAAAAGAAGAAAAATATTTTGGAATTTTGAAATCGTAGCGGAGAGTATTCCTTAGAGAAATTGCCAAAACTAAAAAAGAGTCAGCGATCGTAATCAAAGCTGCCAAAGATCCAAAAAAAATTATTCTCTTTCCCAAAAATGGCGAAAGTCCTGAAAGGGCTTCTCTTGAAGTTTCAAAACCAGAAACTCCGAGAGTAAAGATAGAAAAAAGAAGGTAAATTAAGCTGACAATCAAAGTATTCAAAAAAATGACTTTTTTCAAATTTCTTTTTTCCTCCAAAACCTCCTCTGCTTCGGGAATTGCTTCCAAGGCTAAAAGGGAAAACAAAATTACGCCGTAAGGCAAAAAAATATCAGAAGAAAAAAGGGGTATTTTTTGAAAATCGAATTTAAAAAAAGAGAGAACGAAAATTAAAAAAAGGATAAAAAAGAAAAAGAGGTTGGTAAAAAATTCAACTTTTGAAATGAACCTTTTGCCAATGAAGACAAAAATTGACAAAAAAAACCAAAACAAAAGGGAAAGGGAAAATTCGCTAAGAGCAAAAGATGGAAAAATATTTTTTAAAAAACTTCCGCCCAAAATCAAATAAACCAAAAGCACTCCGCAAGTTCCAACTAAGGTAGTGAAAGTAATCAAAACCTTTGCTTCATTCCCCAAATATTTTTGAGTATAACCGACTAACCTTTGTTTTTCTTTTGTCCTCAGAACAATCTCTCCAAAAAGGGCATGGATCAAAAAAACAACGCCTCCCAAAACAAAAAAATAAAAAAGGCCAGGCATCAATCCACTTTTTAAAATCGAATAGGGAATGCCAAAAATTCCCGCCCCGATCGTCAAACCAATCAGGGTCGAAAGGGCGAATAAAAAATCCTTTTTCATTTAATTTTTTCTAAATATTTGCTTTCCAAAAAGCCAAAAAGAGAAAAAATGAGCAAGGCCAAAAAAGTGGCAAAAAAAGCCAAGGGATAATTCTTAATCCCAACAGTAACTCCGATTGCAGCGCAAACCCACAAACCGGCGGCAGTAGTTAGACCGACTATTCCAGATGGCTGGCGAAAAATGACGCCGGCCCCAATGAAACCAATTCCGATGGCAACTGCCTGGATCAAACCAGGAGTGCTCGCTAAACTTTGAGCTAGCAAAGTAAAAAGGCAAGTACCCAAGCAAACTAAGCTGTAGGTTTGAAGGCCGGCCTCTTTTCTCTTTATTTCCCTTTCCAAACCGAGTATCGAACCCAAAATTGCAGCCAAAAAAAGCTGGCCAAAAATATCAAATTCCATAAAAATCAAATTTTGTAGACCTTGTATCCTTCTCTTACTTTCTGACTAACTTTTAAACCGATCAAATCGCCAGCCTTTGCCTCCTGGACGTTTTTGTGCTCAATCTGCATCGATTCAACTGTCTGAGTAAACTCCTCCCCTTTTTTGCCGACAATCTTTATTTGATCTCCAACCTTCAAATTATCAGAGAGCTTAACCACCGCCACTCCAATCTTCCCAAAATAGTGAGTGACTTCGCCGATTAATTTTTCTTCTGGCATAAATTATTTTTTTCTTGACCGACCTTTTAAATTTTTTCTTTTTTCTTTTTTTATTAACTCGATCAATTTTTTCACCAATCTTTTCGGATCTTTGTCATAAACGATCTTTTTCACTCCTCGATGGGGACCGGTGGCGATCATTCTAATTTTATCGGCTATTCCTCCAGAACCTTCTAAAACTCCGATCGGCTTTTGATCTTCAAAGGCGGTAGTGAATTCGTTCAAAGTTCCCATCCTTCCGCAAATTAAGATTACTCCGTCGGCAGCATTGGTCATTAGCAAATTTCTTCCTGAATAATCAAAACCGGTATAAATTATGATGTCGAAGGCATCGACTGGCAAACGATAAGTTTTAACGTGGGCAGCCTCAGAAGAAGCCGGCGAAAAACCAACCGAAAAACCCCCTTTTTCTTTACACCCCAAAGCCGCAAAATAAGGAGCGCCGGTAGTTGCGCCGGTGATTAAAATGCATTTTTGCCTGGCAATTTCTTTTCCAACTTCTTTTGCCAATTCTTCGATGTTTTTAGCGCAATGGCTAACTTGAGCAGCGCCAGAAACAGCAATCTTGTACCTGTAATTCATAACCTAATTTTAACAAATTAAAAGCGGGAAGTAAATTTCCCGCCTTTAATGAGGGGGAAACGACCTCACGAATTCGGTCTTATCGATAAGGGTAGGACATCCCCTTTGGGCCCTTAAACCTCCTTCGTTCGGCCGTTTTGTCCTTCGGGCATTAAGCCCACACCCCCTCAATTTTGATTTTTTATTTTCCAAAAGCTATTGTCAAGTGCTCCCCAGAGGAATTGAACCTCTATCTCAGCCTCCGGAGGGCTGCGCTTTATCCGTTAAGCTAGGGGAGCATTCATCTCATTGGCAATTCAATATAAAAGGTTGAGCCCTTTCCTTTTCCTTCTGACTCTGCCCAAATTTTTCCTCCGTGCAATTCGACAAACTTTCTTGAAACATAAAGGCCAAGTCCAACCCCTTCTGTCCAAAACTTTGCCCCGGCCGTTCCTCTTGAAAAACTTTCAAAGAGCCTCGAAATTTCCTCCTTTGTCAACCCCTCCCCAGTATCAGCCACTACAATCTGCAATCTGCCATTTACAATCTGCAATTTAATATCAATCCCTCCTTTTTGCGTATACTTTATGGCATTATCTAAAATGTTCATCAAAACCTCCTTTATCCTTCCCCTGTCAATCAAAATCTTTGGCAAAGCGATTTTTGGCCTTTCAAACTTTAAATAAAGGTTTTTCTTTTTTGCCTCAATCTCAATTTCTGAAACTGTTTCTGAAATCAAATCCTCAATCGAAATCCTTTCTAACTTTAATTCTTCTCTTCCCAACTCAATCCTCGAGACATCCAAAAAGGAATTGACCAACTTTATCAACCTTTCATTTGCAGTATAAACATTTTCCAAAACCTTTTTCACTCTCTCTGAAATTCCGCCATAAGTTCCTTCCAAGACCATCGACAAATAACCCTTGATTGCTGAAAGAGGCGTCCTTAATTGATGAGAAGTAATCGAAATGAACTCTGACTTTGCCTGACTTATTTTTTCAACCTCCTCTCTTCTTCTAATTTCTCTGAAAACTCCCCGAATCAATAAATAACCAAAAATACAAAACAAAACAAAAATTCCCCCATTAACAATTCTCCACAAAGTAGTTGGCGCAGTAAAAATCTGAACCATCAACAAAATCCCAATCACCCCAACCAAAATCTCAGTCAAGATAACTTCAATACCAAAAAGATGGTAGCGAGTGATCGCAAGGGCGGTAAAGAAAAAAAGAAAAAGTGAACTAGGAGTATCTAGAGCAACGAATTTAAAATTGCCTAATAAAGGAAGAATAAAATTAACCAGCACAGCGACAGTGATGTATAAAATTGCTCCAATTATAACATAACTTATCTGTAATTTTTTTATTCCTGTAGCCTTGAAGTATTCAGAAAATAAAAGGTAAATAATAGAAACTAATGTTCCGGCTATGTAAGTAAAATAAAGAGGAAAAATAGGACCGGCTTCACCCTCAAATCCTCCAAAATAAACTTTCTTTATATTAAGAAGTATTAAATCACTAAAAGATAAAAGAAAAAAAGAAAATCCCGTAATTAGAATTAATATTATTTTTCCTTTAGGTAATTTTCTACCACATAATTCTAAGATCCATAATAACGCTGAAATTGGAACCAACGCCCCAACAGCATAACCGCTTCTTAATAGTAAAATGTTAGGGCTGCCTTTATAGTAAAAAATGAAATTTAGCAAAACCCAAAATGTCGTAATAACGCCGAAAATCCCGAATAATTGATTAAGCCGTTGCGAATACCCTTTTAACCAAACGAAAGTACTTAAAAGTAAATTACAAATCCCAGCCAATAAAATAATAAAGAGTATAATTTCCATTTCTTAAAATCAATTATTTAATTATCTTGTATTTTTTCCCCAAATCTACTAAGTTTTCAATTAACCTGTCCATCTGATCTTTAGTATGCTCTGAAGATACAATAAAACGGAATCTTGCCTTTCCTTTAGGAACCGCTGGCCAATAGATTGCTGGACAAAAAATACCTCGATTAAATAACTCATTTGAAATGCGAATTGCTGTATTCTCGTCACCAATTAAGACAGGTATAATGGGAGTTTGACTGTTTAATGTATTAAATCCAGCTTCTTGTAATTTAGTTTTAAAATATTTTGTGTTTTCCCATAACCTCCTCCTTCTTTCTTTATCTTTTCTTATGATTTCTAATGCTTTTAAAACTCCAAGTGCTAAGGCTGCTGGAAAAGCAACAGAAAACATATGAGTCTTTGCGGAGATTCTTAAATAGTCAATTATTTCTTTAGAAGCACACGCAACACCTCCAATCATTCCGATTGCCTTAGAAAAAGTTGTAACAATTACATCCACTCCACTTTTTAAACCATAGTATTCCATTGTACCGCGACCATTCTCACCTAGAATCCCAGTAGCGCAAGCATCATCAATAAACACCATTGCTCCGTATTTCCGAGCCAAAAATACTATATCTTTTAAAGGAGTAATATCTCCATCCATGCTAAATACTCCATCACTCAATATTAATTTTCTCTTTTTCCTTTTATATTTTTTCAACTTGTTTTCTAAATCGTTCATATCACAGTGCTTGTAAACTATCTTTTCGCCCTTAGCTAATCGACATCCTTCAATTACTGTAGCATGATTAAATTCATCACTAAAAAGTACTGCCTCCTCTCTGCTTTTAAATGGCATTTTAAGAAAAGAAAAAAAAGTGGAAGATGGTAAATTGACCAATGCTGGAATAACTCCCATATTTGCCATAGTACTTGTATTAAAAATCATTGCGTCTTCCATATTGAGAAAATCGGCAATTTCTTTCTCTAATTTTTTATGAATCTCTAAAGTACCACAAGTGTGATAGGGGGCTACTTGAGAAATGCCATATTGGTAAAGCCCCTTAATAATTGATTCTTTAATTTCTTTGCTATTAGCCAATCCCAAACAATTACTCGATGCAAAAGAGAGAAATTTCTTTCCATTAATCTTAAATTCCGAAATACTTGCAATTCCTTCTTCGACTATTTTTATTTCTGGGTATAATTTTTTTTCTTTTACTGTTTTTAGTATTTCCCTGATTTTTTTCTCAATTTCCGTTTCCATGGAAGTTAAAATACCTTGCCCAAAATTTCGAATCGACCATACTCTATATTTCTATTTTACTTCAATCTCAGAAAAAAATAAATTAAACTCCCCCCTTTTCTTTGTAATTTTCATTTTGAAAAGAAAAATAAAAGAGCAGTGAAAATAAGAATAAACTGAAAAAGCCGAGAGAGATATCGCCGCCCAAGGGACCTATTTTTAGCCAGTTATTCGAGAAAAAATTGACAAAACCGGCATTTAGTCCGAACAAAAAAGCCAAAGCCATTCCCACACTTCTTAGTTTTATAAAAAGAGGTTTTGAGGTTTGGGAATAAAAAAGGAAAATAAAACTTATGGGAAGGAGCGTTATTG
>Ga0080004_1109301_pt1 | contig 12809 bp, 13 predicted proteins | sample WasSprMetagenome_FD_69207 | JGI IMG/M metagenome (GOLD analysis project Ga0080004, IMG submission 69207) | Sulfidic aquatic microbial communities from Washburn Spring, Yellowstone National Park, USA - WS (SPADES assembly) (version 2) | ecosystem: Environmental > Aquatic > Thermal springs > Hot... | reverse complement strand
ACAAGCAAACTCACTCGAAATAAGATCAAGAATACCCATGGATAAAAGGATTGAAAGGCAGCCACAAAAATCTTATTAAAGAGCGATCAAAATATAATCCATATGATGTGGCATACCATAAGTCTGGAGATGCTTTAATCCTGCTGAACAGTTCCGGATCTGTTATATCTCTAAAGTATGCTTGAATCTCATTTTTCAATAGCATATCAACGACTTTTGCTTCATCTTGCTCTACAGAGATTACAATCTCATCAACCCATGATCCTTTAGGCGCTTGTTGAGCAAATGTCACTGGCATCATTGCCACAAGCATAATTAGCGTTAACGAAGCTAGAAAGAAGGTGTTCAATATATTCTCTCTCACTTTCAATTTATACACCTCGAAAATAATATTTCTTGCTATGATTCACTTATAAATTTTACATTTTTAATATCAATTTTCTCCTCCTCAAGCATCCACCTCATTAAACTAAATATTTTTCTTCTTACATCAATAGTGAGATTTGGATACCATATTGGTGATGCTATTACTAGTCCTCTCCATACGTAGTATGGTTGTATTACGGTTAGGATTTCTTCGTCCCCTGTTTTGTTTAGGTAGTTTTCCCAGAATGTTTCGAATAGCTTTTTGAATGGATCTTTTATTTCGCCGTATGCTTGTAGTGAGTAGAATAGGTAGTTTATTGTTATTGCCGCTAGGTCGTCTGCTGGTTCACCCCATTCGCCTCTACTCCTATCTAGGACTGTAAAGTCTGTTCCATCTCGGAATAGTATATTCCATGGGTGGAAGTCTCCGTGAACCCTAGCGCACCTATATGCCTTCTTCTTCAGTTTCCAGCGCCACTCGACGCATTTTCGCTCAATCTCCATTAGAGTCTCCTCGCTAGCGTAGTCTAAGCCCTGCGGGTAGCTGTCTATTAAGCCCATTATGCACTCTCCATGGCCGATGAGCTCCCTAACGCGCCTAACATATAGCGGCTCCAGCCCAGCACCCTTAACTGAGTGGACCTCAACCAAATAATCAGACAATGCTAGGCAGCGCTCAACATCGAGGATCATCAATTCGCCGCGAGCTTTCATCTCCTCTAAATCTAAGTAGTATGGTTTACCCTCAACAAACTCGGTTACTATGAAGAATTCTCTGCAGTCACCTAGGGACTTAAGCGTGCCGCTGGCTGTGAATGCGCCTACATCAATCGATTTAACATGTCTAGGGAGATTGTTGAAGGCTGAGTGCTGCCAAAGAAGAATCTGAGCCCTATCGGAGAAGTGCTCATGTCCAAATCCTTCGGGCCTAATAGTTTCTAAAACAACCCTCTTAATCCCACCATTAACGGAAACCTCAATTAAGTATGGGACGCCATAGCCGAAACCCTTAATCTCCTCGCCACTCCTTTCCTCACCTGAGGTTAACTCAACAACCCTCAAAACCTCAGCGCTTGGACCATAAACCTCACGAAAATACCTCTTCAAGCTCTCAAAACCAGCTAAGGATATTCCCATCCCAAAATCCTCCCTAACAAATAATACGCTTTCTCTCTAATAAAAATCTGTATAAGTGGAGAATGGGGCAGAATTCTATTCTTCAGGATTCTGGTAAATGCGCTATAAGAGGATTTAAATAGTTTTCGGCGGAGACCAAAGATACTGTTAAGATAAGGTTTGCAGTGAGTTTCTTAGGTTATTGTAGAATGCTTTTGTTCTCTCCTCTAATGTTCTGAAAAAGCGTTCAACCAGGCTTCTAAGGCTATGAGCCATACGCTTCCACTTAAGCCTAAGGCTTTTAAGAGCATTCCTATACCATAACTCCTATCCACGCATGTTAATGGCTTACTTAAGTAAGCCATTAACATCAAACGAAACGCCTGAAAACCCTACTCTCCCAAACGGCTTTAAGGAGCCAAATAAAAGGCGCCACAAAAACATAAAGGCTCTTTGAAGCCAAAAACCTTATTTTAACAGTATCGAGACCAGGTATTTAGGAAAGAGGATGATAGTTTGGAAATTTTGGAGGTTGATTTATGGATTTCATAATATTTGGCGGAACAGTTATCACAATGAGTGAAGTGGGCATTATACGTGACGGAGCCGTTGCGGTGGAAGGCGATACCATAATTGACGTGGGGAAAAGCGATGAAATTAAGTGTAAGTATCCCAGGTATGAGAAGATTGACGCTAAGGGAAAGGTTGTTATGCCAGGCTTAATTAATACGCACCAGCATGCAGCTATGAGTTTGCTGAGGGGGTATGCTGACGACTATCCCCTAAAGGAGTGGCTTGAGAATTGGGTTTGGCCATTTGAGAGGCATATGACTGGATATGACATTTATGTTGGAGCGCTACTAACCGCTGTTGAATCTATTATGGGCGGAACCACCACAGTTAACACAATGTACCATTACTTTGAGGATTATAATGAGGCTATGGCATTCGCTGAGGTTGGATTACGGGGGGTTATAGGGCATGTTTGCTTCTCATGGCGTAAAGACCAGGATAGGAGGGCGTTGGAGGAGCTGGCTAGAAGGTGGCATAGAAAGGCTAATGGAACTATACGTGTGAGCGTTGACCCACACGCTCCATACACTGTTGACCCGGAATATATGAGGGAGCTCAGAGTCATAACTTCAGATTTAAATGAGAAGTATGCTTCAAAGAACGATCCAATAATATGGCATATGCATTTAGCTGAAACCGGGGATGAAGCGCAAAAAATTAGGGAGGCATTTGGCGTTTCAGTGGATGAGGGGGTTGTAGACTACTTGGATTCGCTTGGAGTTTTAGGGCGCGATGTTGTTGCAGCCCATTGTGTCCACTTAACAAGAAGAGATATTGAGATCCTAAGCTTGAGGAATGTTAAGGTTGCACATAACCCAATATCAAATCTTAAGCTAGCTTCAGGTGTAAGCCCGGTTCCAGAGATGCTAAATTTCGGCATAACTGTTGCTTTAGGCACGGATAGCCCATGCTCAAACAACTCTGCGGACATGTTTGAGGTCATGAAGATCACGGCGCTATTACATAAGGGCGTAAACAGAGATCCAACAATGCTAACGGCTGAAAGAGTTCTTAAAATGGCAACTGTTAATGGGGCTAAGGCCCTATCATGGGATAAATATATAGGGGCAATAGAAACTGGTAAGAAGGCAGACATAATTATAGTTGACTTCAAAAAGCCCCACTTATCACCAGTCTACAATGAAGTAAGCCACCTAGTTTACGCAGCCAAATCATCAGATGTTGAGTTCGTCATAATTAATGGGCGAATAATAATGGAAGAAAGGGAAGTAAAGACCGTTAAAGTTGAGGAAATTATAGAGAGAGCCGTGAAGGTGAGGGATAAATTGCTGGAACGCATAAAATATGCGAAAAATAAGCAATGAGGAATAATATGCTGTCCTCTTTTAGGGTGGGAGTCATGGAGCCAGTATTATTTTGGATTGTTGGAGGATATGCAGCTGACCACTTAAAGGTTGCAAGTGAGGATGAGGGTTTAGCGAAGATTTCAGCTGTAGTTGTAAGGGGTCCAGAAAAGTATCCTAAGGAAGCGGATTACTTAAGAAGCAGGTCAGTAACGATCCATAATATTTTCGATGAAATGATCGACGCTGAGAAGGGAAGAACAGAGATTATTACGTTGCCAGCAGCCATATACAAACATGAAGAGATAACCATAAAAGTTCTTAAGCATAGATTCAATGTAATCGTTGAGAAGCCTCCCGCCGTAACAATTCAGGATCTGAATGGGATGCTTGATGCTGAAAGAAGGTCTGGAAAATTCTGTGCTGTAAGCTTTCAATTACAATCAAAGGCTGTTGTTCGCAAAATTAGGGAGACTATCTGCGGGGGAAATGGGTGAAGTGAAAGCTGTTCCTGTTAAGGGGAAATTGAGGAGACTGAATTCGTATTATGAGAGAAATGTATGGACTGGTAGATATATTCATGAAGGAAAATATGTTCTAGACGGAACCATAGGTAACCCGCTCTCCCACTACTTGATGAGCTCACTCTTCTTTGCAAGCAAAGATAGGGTAAAAGCTGCTTATCCATTAAGGATTAGGGCCGAGCTATATAATAGGGGACATGGAATAAAAAAAATTGACAGGGCTTTCGAATCTCAAAAGTTATTCTCTGATTTAGGAGTGGAATGGGCTTATAAAACAGATTATTTCTCCGCTAACAGGTATTTCGACTTAAGCTGATTTGAGGCGAATAATTATGAAGATCAGTATTGTCACGGATGAGGTGAGCTCTGATCCGGAAACTGCCATAGAGCTGATTTCTGATTGGGGAATAAAATATGTTGAAATAAGGGGCGTTTGGAATAAGAGGGTTCCAGATATAGATTCCTTCGAGGTTAAGCGGCTAAAAGAAATAATTGCATCTTATGGCGTGAGTGTAATAGCGATTTCACCAGGCGTCTACAAGTGTAGGATTAGTGACAACGCAATAATAATGAATCACTTAAGGGAGAGGCTTCCCCGCTCTATTGAACTTGCAAGAGAACTTGGGACAAACATTATAATAATATTTGGTTTCATACAAGATTCCATTCAACAATGGGAGAAGCAGTTTAGTCGGGCGGTAGAATTTTTAAGAGAAACCTCAAACTATGCTGCCAAAGAAGATGTTATCCTCGCTCTTGAAAATGAGCCAGCATATATTGCGGACACTGGTGAGAGAGCCGCAAATCTTGTTAAATCTGTTCAGAATGACAATTTACGGGTTAATTGGGATCCATGTAACGCATATGTTGCTGGCGAACAAGCATCTGCGGGTTACGAATATGTTAGGGATTTAGTGGTGCACGTTCATCTGAAAGATGCCATAATTGATAATAAGACTGGCAGAAAAACTTATGTTCCATTGGGAGAAGGAGAGGTTGGAATTTTTAATCAGGTGGAAAGGCTAGCGGGTGATGGATATAAAAACTTCCTTTCGATTGAAACACATATAAGTCGGAATAAAGTGAAAAATACGCTTACTTGCTTAAGAAATCTTCAGCTCTTCCTTAAGGAAATAGGCGGGGAAAAATAGGTTAAGAGTGGTTATAATACTCCTATTTTACGCTTGAACTCCTCCACAAGCTTTATACATAAGTTCAGAACAAATTTTGCGGATTGCAAGGCTTCCTCAGCATCCATTAGGCTATATAATTGATCTGGCGGTGTACCAGTCTCTTCATCACCATACATGCTTGGCTCTCTTTCACGCCTAAGCCTTCTTGATATTGAGGCAACCTCGTCAATTCTCTCGCTAAACCATTGTGGGAAAATATCTTTGTGTCTCTTTATTATTGGGCCAACATCATGCCACTTAGGCGGCTCTATAGTTAAGAGCCTTAATGCACCTTTAAGGGCTAGTTCAACAGCTTCTTGACTCTGGCGTATAGTGAACGCATAGTTTCCAGTCTTTAACGCTTCCTCAGCATGTTTAATTCTTTCCTCAGCTTGCCTAATGTAGGATTTTGCCATATCAATATTATTCAATGTCAACAATCTCCCCAAATTTTATATCTGGCTTAAGCAGCCAATACCATTTTCCACCAACCCAAATTCTCTTGGCGCCTAACTCCTCAAGTCTCCTTTTAAGCTTATCTATAATCCTCCTAAAGAAATCACTTTTATCATAGAGTATAATTGAATCCTCAACCATGTCCAAATATATTGGTCTAATTCTGGAGGCTTCCTCCACTGACAAAATTATGGGTGAGAAATCTACGTGAAAGCCCCTCTCCCAAAAATCATTAAAAAGCGGTTCAAGGGGCTCCTCAATCGAAAGAAACAATTTCTGACGCTCCATACGGCCTCTAGGCAGAGAATCAGCAACTATCAATATATCTATATCACTATCCTTTTGCGCTGATCCACGCGCAACACTACCATAAATAACAACAGAGATTAGATTCTCACCTAGCTTAGACAATAGAAGGCTAAGTAATCTTTCAATTAGGGATCTATAGGGCTCTTTAATATCTTCTAATCTCAATTTCCCACAAAATAACAATGCATAAACACTTAAATATGCTATTCTTCTCTAGCAAGATTAATACTGGAAATCGCCATATTTACTCTTTATAGTAAGCTTATTTTCTCCATCACTCCTCTCACATCTCCCAATTACCCTCGCTTCTAAATCAAATTTTTCTGATAAACTGATTATGTCATCGGCAGCCTCCGGCCTCACTATTATCTCAAAGCCGACGCCCATATTATAATTCTCAAACATTGCTCTCCAAGATTCTCCGGACTCACGCTTTATCAGCGTGAAGATTGGATCCGGATCAAAAAGATTATCCTTAATATAATGGATGTTTCTACCTATGCGTAGGCATTTTGTTTGTCCACCGCCAGTATTATGGACTAAACCAGTAATATGCGTACTGAATTGTTCAATAATCTTTAGGACAACTGGCGCATAAAATCTTGTTGGCGAGAGTAATGCTTCACCAACAGTCATGTTAAGCTCATCCAGGTAATCATCAATCCTAAATCTGCCATAATAGGATCTTACACCAGTATGAGGCTCAAGTATCTCAGGATACTTTTCCTGATAACTTCTGTGCATGAGACATAGGCGTGCTAAGGTTAAACCATTACACATTATGCCACTGTTTTCCCTCCGCTCATATTTTGTTCTACCGCCGCTTCTAAGCCCTACAATTAGGTCTCCTGGCTCAATTCTTCCCCCATCAAAAACCTTGGAGAGATTTACACGCCCATTCATGGTCACCGCTATGTCTAATGTTCTGAGCTGATCTGGTAAGTCGGCGGTCTCGCCCCCAGAGAAGATTAAATTCACCCCCAGATTGCTTAAAGTATTAATGCTCTCCTTAAAGCCTGAACTTAAAGCTTTTAAGGCTTCAATCTTATCAACTTTAAGCGGGTTTATGGCTATATAATCCACAAAGTTTAATGGTAGGGCACCCACGCAGATAATATCATCCAAGTTCATGGCTAGGGCGTCTTGCGCTAAACCCTCAAACCAACTAATATCCCCAGTCTCCTTCCAATGCAGGTATGCTTGAATTGGCTTGCTGCCAGCACCATCCACATGTGTAACTAAACCATATCCTGAAAGATTTGGATCTTCACTTATAACGCAGAAGGCATAGGGGAATAGGTTATTTAAGATCTCCCTGAAATATTCTATGCCCCTCTTCCTAACATCTACTCCGGACTCCGCATACTTCGTTCCCACAATTATCACCAACTGTTTACCTATGCTAGATTAGTAACGTGAAAAATATAAATTGGAACCTGAAATTTCAGTTGAACAAGAAGAGGTGGCTTCAAATTATTCAAGTCTTTCATAGTCTATATCTCATGTGTATTGTTATGCATGTGAATGTTATGATTGCTTTGAATATTATGGCTAGCCTCTCATATCTTACTATGGCTCTTCTCAATGTCTTAAGCCACGCGTTGAACCTCTCTATAGCCAACCTCATTATCTTATATCCATCCTCATCGTATGTTATCTTCTTCCTCCCATTCCTAGGGTTTACGGGTATGTTTGCTTGAACACCATCTCCCTTTTATCTCATCCGTATCGTATGCTGGATCCCCATAGATTTTTTCAGGCTTACACTCAATCCTAGTTGTATAGGTTGTTGAAAACCTTAGAGTCATGTGTATTCTATGGGCTGATCGCTATCAGCTTTGAGTCTTCATCAACGATTGCATGTAGCTTCTATGCTTGAAACAATCGTAGCCTACCTCCTCACTCCCATTTAGCCTCTATGGTTGTGCTATCTACCGCTACGCTTCTAAGATCCCCCATAGATGATAGGAAACTCATCATCTTATCCCTACCCCAGCCTCCTAAAGTCTCCTCCAAGCAGTCACGTAAGATTCATACTTCCTAGGCATCTCACGCCACCTACAACCAGTAGTAATAACGTATAGAATGCCGTTAACAGGGCCTATTGTCGCTTGAAACCATCCTAGGCTTAGGAGGAAGGTTGAGATGACGCCCCACTCAACATCAGTCAACCCACGAAACTCCATAAATAAGCAACAGAAGACTTAAACAATTTGAAATCACCCCAAAGTTAGGTGGATGCTTGGCGCAATCCACTATTACTTATAGAGCTCCTCCACGATCTTCATTCTCCATTTCTCGCTCTCAAGAGTCCTGAGCTTATGAACTTCTTCTTCAGGGAGAATTATTGGTCCACCTAAGATCTTTGCTATAAGAACCATTTTGGCGAAGTCTTCTAGGAGCTCGGCTCTCTGGAATGCTTGCTCAAGGTTTGCGCCTAAAGTTATTATACCATGATTCTTCATAAGCAGCGCATTCACATCTTTTAGGGATTCAGCAACCTTTCTAGCGTAATCCATTGTTGTTGGCGTCACGTAATCCATAAATGGTATTTTGCCAATCTGTATTATAACCTCAGTGAAGGTTGGTATATCCAATGAGACACCTGCACACGCGAAGCCGCCGCATATTGGAGGATGCGCGTGAACTATCGCGTTAACATCAGACCTCACCTCATAAATTGTTAGGTGCCATGGAGCATCCGTCGAAGGCGGATATCTACCCTCAAGAACCTCACCCCTCAAATTCATCTTAATAATATGCTCAGGCATCATATCGGTTAATGAGAAGCCGCTAGGCTTAATTAGAACCTCATTCTTAGATGTTCTGGCACTTATACTTCCGCCAGCACCACTAGTTAAACGTCTCTCATAAAGTCTTCTTCCGATTCTGCAAATCTCCTCACGAAGTTTAGATTCTTCACTCAAACCTATTCACCAGCAAAAATATGAAAAGTAGGTTAAATTTAAACGAGATTGTAAAGATCCCTATAAATATCCTTAACCCTCTCATAAACCTTTAAATATAGCTTGTAGTATTCGTCGTAGATTTTAGATGTTTTGGGATCCGGCTCCTGCACATCAGCTGCCTTAACCCATTCTTTTATAACCTCGTACCCTTTAAGAACACCAGTTCCAACACCGCTCAATAGGGCATCTCCAAGAGGTGTTCCAGGATGTTCAGCGACATATACAAGTGGGAACTTTGTTACGTCTGCAAATATTTTTCTCCAGAGAGGAGATTTAGCTCCGCCATCAACTATGCCCATTCTAGGCTTTAATGGAATATTTGCTGCTCTAGCCGTATCATTATTATGTCGCAGCGCATATGCAGCCCCTTCCATCAGCGCCCTAAATATATGTGCCCTAGTGTGGGTTAATGTTAGGCCAATTATAAGACCCTTCGAGTACGGATCCCATATGGGTGTCCGTTCACCCATGAAGTATGGTAGAACAATTAAACCCCCTGAGCCCGGCGGAATCTTCTCAGCTTCTAGGTCTAGAATCTTGTAGGGGCTTAATCCAACCTGCTTACCAAGCGAAAACTCTATTTGCCCAAATTGATCCCTAAACCATCTTAGCATGCCTCCGGATGTCGCTGACCCACCAAACGTGTAAAGTTTCTTCGTATCGTACGCTACGTGCGGATAATTAACTAATTTTGGAGTCAATCTTAATTCGTCCTGTATAACGCTCCAGCATGTTGATGTCCCAACCATAGCTGAGTGATCTCCCTCATCGATGCATCCGAGACTTAAGGCTGCAACTGGCGCATCTATTCCGCCAGCGCATACCGGAGTCCCCTTCTTTAAGCCGCATATTTTGCTTCCTTCCTCAGTTATCTCTCCGATAACGGTTTTTGCTTCAACAATCTTCTCTGGGAAGAAGCTTCTAGGTATGCCCATCTCATCCATTAGTTTCTCGGACCAATCTCTCTTATGTATATCGAATATTCCACCATAATTTCCAGCTGAAGAGTAATCTATGCAGACTACGCCAGTTAAGCGGTATATACAGTAGCCATTAACCGTTACAAGCTGCCTTATTCTCTCCCATGTTTTAGGCTCCTTAAATTTAAGCCAAAGCATTTTAGTGAAGCCGAAATAGGTGTCTACTGTGTTGCCAGTAACCTTGAAGATTTCTTCCTCACCTATATTTCTCCTAACCCATTCAACCTCCTCAACAGCCCTCCTATCCATCCATATGAGGCAAGGTCTTATAGGCTCCATCTTCTCATCGCACGGTATGCCGGAGCCACTGTAAAGCCCACTGATAGATAATCCCCCTATCTCCGACGGGTCAACCTTAGATTTAGCGAGAACCTCCCGAATAGTATTACATGCAGCGTCAAGCCAAACTTGAGGCCACTGTTCAGCCCAAAGCGGTCTAGGAGATATGATGTCAGTCTCCTGAAAGGCTTCAGCCAATATTCGTCCCTCAGCGTCAACAAGCACAGACTTAGTGCCGAATGTTCCAATATCTGTTCCTACAAGAAAATTCCCCTCAGCCAAATAATCACCTCTACACGAAATATTAATATGGCATTAATGCAATAAATTTTTAAGGGTAACCTTAACAGTAATCATCAAATCAGTGATGGGAAGAATCTGTTGACGAGAGGCGCGCGCTATTTCAATCCTCATATTTCCCATATTGCTTCACAATTTCATAGGCGTAATTTAGGTTTTCAGGAGGAGTTCTTGGCGCAACATTATTTCCTTCCCCAAATATGAACTTCCTACCTTTAGTTACATTTGAACTTATTATTTTGATGGTTTCATCCTTTATTCTACTGAGAGGTCCATTTAAAAGCGTAATTATATTCAGGTTTCCTCTTATTATAACATCTAACCCAAGTATCTCTCTAGCTCTTCCAAGATTCAGTGGGAAGCCAGTATCTATATATCCTATTTGGAGTTCATCTTTTAAGGTCTTTAAATGCTGCTCTACAGCACCGCATAAGTGTATTCCAGGCCTTCCAATACAAAAGGTCTTCACTATTTCTTTATGTAGCGGAAGAACGAATCTTCTATAGAGGTTTGGAGATAGAATTTGAATTGAATCATCCGCAAATCCAAATCCTTCATAGGGGAAGGGTTTCCTAACAAATTTATGCCATGCTTTCATCCGCTCAATTAAAGCGTCATTTATGAAGTGCAGGAAATCTTCAGCGAAGCTTTGATCTGTAAAGAGCATTTTAACGATTCTCCCACCAGTTATGTTAACAGCTATAGTGAATGGGCCATCCGTGCCTATAGGTGCACCTATCTCCCCAAGCGGAACATCCTTAAAAGTAAATCCTTCCTCTCTCTTCTCAACAAAATACTCATAAAATCGTTTAACTTTCGCCATGAAGCCTGAGAAGGGATCCGGTATACCCTTATCCATAAACTTTCTCATTTCCTCCTTACTCTTAAGGAAAGGTTTTATGTCGGGAACGTCCTTTGAAGTATAAAATATGGGTGCTCCAAGCCAAGCTGATTCATAAATATTTTGGAAGCTTACAGATATATCCCATTTTCTCGGTAAACCCATCTCCCAATCGCACCAAACCCTACGCCTCCTCCAGTACTCAAATTCAAGAATAACCTTCAGCATAACTTTAGGGTTCTCAAAAACATCTGCAAACCTATAATTCCAAACGTTTAGGGAAGGATCTAAAAGAATCATTTTATAATTCATGGACCATTGAACCGGTATTCTATGCGGCTTTCCAGATTCAAACTCCCTCCAAAGCTTTTTAACCTTACAATTATGCTCCTCAAAAACCTCTGGAGATACGTTTATTTCGCTTTCCGTCAAACCTCAATTTTCACCCCTAAATATTTTTAGCTCTTTTAATGAAAACCTCAAAATGATAGGGTTTCATCAGCCTTTTATAAATTTATGCTTTACAGCTTAGGACGTGGCAACTTAAAATAATGAAGCCTTCACATGCCGAGTTACGCGCTCATATTCTAAGATTGCGGTTTAACGTTTTCTTGCAGGCTTCCCTAAGGTGAAAGTTACAGAAAATATCATGGAAAAATTATTAATAGCGCATTAAGTCGCGAGTTTTCTGAGATGACATTATCATGTGCTGAAGACTTTCACTTCTCCTCTCCTTCATTTACTGGTTTTGTTGATACCTCTTTTATTAGAGGCTCCCTCCTACCGCCCTCAATTTCTATTTTTGCTCCTGGATATTGCCTTTCAAGCTGCTTCCTGAGCGCGTTTACATCTGTGTCTCCGCTAACTTTTACCTTAACTCTTGTTCCTTCCGGCGTTTGAATCACGCTTATAGAGTAGCCGCCTATATAAGAGTCTTCACTAAAACCTCTCAATAATGATTCTATATCCCCCAAGAGGCTGTCTCCGAAAAATTCATCTATAAGGCTGCGCTTACGCTTTCTCTCCCGCTGAGACATAGCGCAACCACCAAAAAGGTGGTGTGAAATTTAAAATATAAAAGTTTTATCTTGCATCATCCCTAAATCTTTTAGAGTTCTTTTTTTAGTAGCTTTCTTTCTTCATCGGAGATTGACTAAAGTGGCGGTCTAACATACAGATAAAAGTTTTATTCCTCAGTCCTCAAAATTTTTTTGTTTTTGGCAGACTCCACAACTTTAAACTATGAACTCACCTCTAAATTCCATATCTTAGGTGGATGATTATTGATGCTATTGTTAATAGAGCGTTGTATGTTGATGCCAGCCTCTCATATCTCATAATTATCCTCCTGAATGATTTCAGCCAACCGAAGAACCTCTCCACGGCGCTTCCCACCTTCCCATATAGCTCAACATTGTAGGCTTCCTACAATTCCTAAGATTCACAGGTATGTTCGGCCCTATACCCATAGATTCTAAGCCTCTCCTTATGGTTTCCATGTCGTATGCTGCGTCCGCATATAGCTGTCCAGGCCTCCAATCCAATCCTTCTACAAGCTCTAGAAGCCTCCTAGAGTCATTCCCAGCCCCTATAATTATGTTTAGAGGCATGGAATCCCTG
>Ga0080004_1122818_pt1 | contig 12810 bp, 10 predicted proteins | sample WasSprMetagenome_FD_69207 | JGI IMG/M metagenome (GOLD analysis project Ga0080004, IMG submission 69207) | Sulfidic aquatic microbial communities from Washburn Spring, Yellowstone National Park, USA - WS (SPADES assembly) (version 2) | ecosystem: Environmental > Aquatic > Thermal springs > Hot... | reverse complement strand
TGATGAATGAAAAATAAAAAGAGAATATTCACCTTATTTAAAAGAAGAAGCCATAAATGAAATTATTCGAAAAGAAAAAAAGAAGAAAAATAAAAAATGAAGATTTAAAAGCATTAAATAATATTGAAAAGAGAATATTTTAAAAAGAAAAAAAGATTAGGAGAATAATGATTTCAACATTTTATCGCAATAAATTAACTTCTAAAGAATTTAAAAGCGTTCTTGATAAATTGTTTTGCCTTAAAATGATTATAAAAATATTTACTTTTTAATAGCTCCTGCAATAAGTCCTTTTATAATATACTTTTGAGCCATTATGAGAAAAATTATACCTGGTATAGTTGCAATAATAGCCGTGGCAGATAAGCGAGGCCAGTCAACATACTCATCACCTACAAAATAGTAAATGCCTACTGTAAGCGGTTGTACTTCTCTTGTATGTGTAAACATAGCTGCAAAAATAAATTCATTCCATGTCCACAAAAATACTATTATTGCTGTTGCAGCTATTGAAGTTGCTAAAAGTGGAATCATGATTCTAAAAATTATGCCTATTCTTGAACATCCATCTATACGCGCTGCATCTATTAAATCTTGTGGAAAATCGTCAATGAATGATTTTAGTATCCATACAGCTAGTGGAAAACATATATAAAAGTTTATAACTATTAAACCATTTAAAGTATTTATTAACTTTAATGAAGTAAGAAGAATATAATAGGGAATTAATAAAGCTAGTGGAGGTATTATGCGAGAAAATAGAAATAGAAATAGAACATTTTTACTCCCTTTATATCTATATTTGCTAATACCACAAGCAACAAAAAATGCAAAGAAGGTAGTAATTATTACATTTGTTATAGTAATAATTAATGAGTTAAGAATATTTTGCGGTATTGGACTTTTAAAAAGTACTTCTTCAAAAGCACTAAAGGTAAGCTTTTCAGGAATAATAGTAGGTGGATAAATAAAAGTTTCACTTAATGGCTTAAGTGCAGTTATAAACATCCAAACTATAGGAAATAGTAAAATACTTATTATTAGAATAAATACTAGGTATGGCGTAAAGTGATATTCAATAGCTTTATATATTATTGCTGTTATTTTTTTCATATTTTTCACCTTTTAAATAAATAATAAATAAAAATAGATATAATCGCTAATTGTAAAAAAAGCATTATTATACCTAACGCTGAGAGATAACCAAAGTTAAGGGTACGATACAATTGGTCTTGAAGGAAGTAACCAATCACATAGGTAGCTCTTGCAGGACCTCCCTTAGTCATGGAACATATAACGTCGATTGTCCTAAATGAAAACATAGAAGTGATCATTAATCCAGTTGCCATAGCTGGCATAGCAAGTGGTAAGCTTATGTACCTAAATGTTTGAAAAGCATTAGCACCATCTACTTTAGCAGCTTCATATAAATCTTGAGGAATACTTTCAAAACCAGCAAGTAGAATCACACACATAAATGGAATACGTACCCAACTATCAGCTACAATAACTCCAATCATAGCCAAATTTGGATCAGAAAAAATATTAATAGGGTTTGCAAGTAGCCCTATCTTTATAAGAAGATAATTTATTACACCATAAACTGGATCAAATATCCATTTCCATATAAAACCTGAAATAACTAGAGGTACTGCCCAAGGTAATAACATTAAAATTCTAAAAACTCCCGAATATTTAGTAATTCTTGATAAGCATAAAGCTAAAATTAAGCCTACACAAAAAGTTAGAGAAGTTGTACCAAAAGTGAATACTAATGTTTTTTCTAAACTTGGTAAAAAGAGGGGGTCGTTCAACATCTTCTCATAATTTTCAAACGCACAAAAAGTTATTGGATTAATATTATCATACCTTAAGAAACTCGTTATAAAAAGCATTATTGTAGGAAAAAATGATAATAAAATTATTACTAATAAGCCAGGAAATGAAAGTAAAAAACCAAATCTACTTTCAGACAATTTCATGATATTAAAAAACGAAAGACTTATATATAAATTTTTTGGTAATTTATATGTGTTTTTATGGGGGGAAAGAGAATAATGAAAGCAATAGTAGCAGAAGATTTTGGGGAAGTAAGTTTGAAAAATGTGGAGATGCCAAAGGTAAAATCATCGGATGTGATGATAAAAGTAAAAGCATGTGGAGTAGATAGAACAGATGTTATTGCTTGGATTAAAAAAGAATATGTTGCAGCTGGTTATAGAACAAGACAAAAGTATAAATTTCCAGTAATATTAGGAGCGGAGGCTTCAGGTGAAATAACTGAAGTTGGAAAAGAAGTTAGCGGTTGGAATATTGGAGATAGAGTTATACCAGAATATTATACTGATATGTGCGGGCAATGTAGTTATTGTAGAACTGGACAATATAATTTATGCCCCTATTCCAAAGGGAAGGGAGAACTAGGTAGAAGTATAGATGGTTGTTTTGCAGAATACTGCAGTATACCTGCTAGCTCACTCATAAGAATACCAGATAACTTATCATATGAAGAAGCATGCTTAACAGAAATGGTTGCAGTTACAATGCATGGTTTGCGTAGAGCTGGCTTTGTTAAACCAGGTGAAGCAATAGCAATATTAGGATGTGGAATAATCGGATTAAGTGCACTACAGATATGTAAAGCTTCAGGATGTACAGTAGTTATAACGGGTACAAGTAGAGATAAAGATAGATTGCAATTAGCTAAAAAACTTGGAGCAGATAGAATAGTTAATATTGAAGAGGAAGATTTATTAAAAGTAGCTAATGATTATAAAGGAGTAGGATTCTATAAAGATATGCCTGGCTTTGATTATGTTTTTGTTGCGGCTCCTTCTCCAAGTGCAGTTGAACAAGCATTACGTATAGTGAGACCTGGGGGTAGAATAACACAAATAGGGCATCCTCATAGTCGAGAGCCAATATCCATTCCATACTACAATGTTCTTGATGATATAACTATTTATGGTACTTCTGTAAATACAAGAGAGGATTGGGAAAGGTCGCTATCTTTGATGGCTAAAGGAATAGTTAAAGTTAAGGATATGATAAAAACTTATCCTCTAGAAAAATGGGAACAAGCCTTTAAAGATTTTTGGGAAGGGAAAGTAATAAGGTCAGTATTAATACCATAACTCTTTGGAGGGAAGTAATATTAAAAAAATTGAGGGAGTTATAAGCGTTTTGCTTACTCCTCTTTCTTCAAATAAAGTAAATATACCGGAATTAGAAAAACTTATAGATTATCAGATGCGAAATGGTGTTGATGGTTTTTTTATTTGCGGAACTATGGGTGAGGGCCCACTTCTAACAGAAGATCAGCGTAAAGAAATAGCTGAAGTAGTAATTAATTATGTAGTAGGCAAGCTTCCTATAATAGTACACGTTGGATCAATGGATACCGCCACAGCAGTTAGGTTAGCTAAGCATGCTGAAAAGAGTGGTGCTGATGCTATAGCATCAGTAGCACCATATTACTTTTTATATGATGACGCATCTATAATTCAACATTTTAAAACAATTGCTGAAAGTGTAAGTATTCCCTTCTTTATTTATAATCAACCAGCATTAACAGGACGTAATTTAACACCTGAACTTGTACGAGAATTAATAAAAATACCTACTATACAAGGTATTAAGGATAGCAGTAGGAGCCTTGAACAAATAAGCGAATTAGTAGAATTAAAGGATGATTTTATAGTTTTAGTAGGTGGTGACTGGTTATTTCTTCCAGCACTTTCAGTAGGTGCTAAGGGTTGCATTTCAGATACAGCAAATTTATTTCCAAAAATTGTAGTAAATGTTTATAAGGCATTTAAAGAAGGGGATATGAATAAAGCTAAATATTACCATCAAAAACTTATGGCTCTTCGTAAAATATTTCGTAAAGGACCTTATATTTCTAATCTTAAATATGCTGTAGAGTTAGTTACCGGAATACGACTTGGGGAGGTAATAAAACCATTAAGGGGTTTAACTGAGGCTGAAAAATTATGGTTAAGTGAAGAAATTAAAAAATTTCAACATGATTTACATGAGTAGGAGATTATAATGATTTCAAAAATTGAAGTAATGATTGTTAATGTTAAATATACTTCTCCTTTGCGAATTTCAAGTGGACTTAGTGGAAATGAAAGAATGACGTGGGGTTTGCCAGTTATTGTAAAAATATATGATGATGGAAATGTAGGATATGGAGAGGCTAGACCATCAAATCCATGGTGGATTGAAACTAGTTACAGTGTAGCTTATGCCATAAAAGATTTTTATGCTCCTCTATTGATTGGAGAAGAAATATTTAACCTAGAAAGAATTTATGAGAAAATGGATTCTGTACTTCCTGGTAATACACAAGCGAGAGCAGCGATAGATTTTGCACTTCATGATTTAATCGGTAAAACTTTACACGTTCCTATCTATAAACTGATAGGAGGTCTAGTTAATGAAAAGATTCCTATAGATGTAACAATAGGCTTAGACGAACCTGAGGAAATGGCAGAGAAAAGTATTAAATGGATTGAAAAATTTAATCTAAAACATATACGACTAAAACTTGGTAGAAAAAATAATTGGCAATTGGATGTAAAATGTTTAGAGAAAGTTAGAGAAAGTGTAGGTAATGATATCAAAATACATATTGATTTTAATCAAGCATATACCCCTCGAACTGCTATAGAAGCTATAAAAAGAATGGAAAAGTACCAATTATATTTAGTAGAGCAACCAGTTCCAAGAGATGATTTGGATGGTCTTTTCATGGTTCGTAATTCAGTAAATGTACCGGTCATGGCTGATGAAAGTGCTTTTACATTACAAGAAGTTCTGAAAGTTATAGAAAAGAAAGCTGCAGATGTTATTAATGTTAAAGTCCCTAAACCAGGAGGGATCAGAAACGCTAAAAAAATTGCAGGAATATTAGAAGCAGCAAATATGCAAATGTTTATAGGTACGACTATTGAAACTGGAATAGGTGCTGCTGCATGTTGCCATGTATACTCCTCTACAAGAAACATAATGCCTCCAGGAGAATTTATTTTTGGTCCAATATTTCAAGAAACAGATTTATTAATTGATAAAGACAAATTCAAAAATAAAATTAGGGATGGATATATAGAAGTGCCTAATAAAAGTGGATTAGGAGTAGAAGTTGATGAGGAAGAACTCCAAAAGCGTACTTTATCTAAATGGATCATTAGTAAAGAGAGAAAATAATAAAAAATAGTGAAATGATAAGGAGCTAAATATGTATCTTTCAAAAGAAGAAGAAAAAATGCTTAATGGAGAGTATGGAGAAGCCATTAGATTAAGTATGGAAATACTTGTAAAATTTGGTGATATAGTAAAAGCAGAGAAATTAGTCCCACTAAAAAGTGCACATGTGCATGGGCCATATTCTTCTATACGTGATTCAGGAGTAGATTTTCTAGAAAAATTCTCTAATTTAGGAGCAAAATATACTGTTCTTACTACGACAAATCCGCTTTCTGCAGATGTAGAAAAATGGAAAAGACAAAAACTTAATGAAAGATGGTTTAACCAAGTAATGAGAATAATCAAGGCAAATGAACGCATGGGATGCATACCTACATGGACATGCATACCTTATCAGGAAGGATTTCACCCTCTTTATGGTGATTATGTTGCATGGGTTGAATCATCTGCTCAAGTAACTGCAAATTCCATATATGGAGCTAGGGCTAATAGAGAAACGCTAGGAATTGTAGTTCCAGCTGCTATTGTGGGCAAAGTACCAAAATATGGATTTAGAATATATGAAAATAGAAAGGGAGAGATTTTAGTTAAATTGAAAATCCAGAGATTACACGATGTCGATTATCCTCTTATTGGTTACTACTTGGGGGCTCAAGTTGGTGATAAAATACCTGTAATAAATGGTATTATAGAAAATAGTATTACGCAGGATCGATTAAAAAATTTAGGTGCAGCTGCAGCAGCAAAAGGTGCGGTGGCATTATATCATATTGTTGGCAAAACTCCTGAGGCAAAAAATATAAATGAAGCATTCCATGGCGATAAACCTAAAGATAAATTAGAAATAGATTATAATGTTCTTAAAGAGACAAAAGAGGAAATGTGTACATTTTCTGGTGGGAAAATAGATTTAGTAGTATTGGGATGCCCTTTTTATTCTATTCAACAAATTAAAAAAGTGACATGTTACTTAAAAGGTAAGAAAATTAATAAAAATGTAAAGCTTTGGATATTCACTTCAAGTTATATAAAAAAGTTAGGAGATATTCTAGGATACACAAAAATTATAGAATCTTCCAATGCTGAAATATATACTGGTACATGTTTAATAACATCATTTATGAATTCATTAAAAGAACTTTGGGGGTTTAATACAATAATTACCGACTCCGGTAAACTTGCTTATTATGCTCCAACAGATTGTAAAGTAAATGTTATATATGCTAGTACAAAAGAGTGTATTGAAGCTGCTTTAAGAGGGGAATATGGCTGAATAGAAGGAATAGAATAATTTTAGAGGGACGTGGTTTAATAGAGGGCGAAGCTGAGGGCGAAGCGATAGTTACTAATCAAGCATTTACATTTACACATGCTGTAGATCCCAAAACAGGAAAAGTAATCGATGTTAGGCATGAACTTTATGGTATAAATATAACTAAGAAAGTTTTGATATATCCCTACGGGCGTGGTTCCTCTACTGGTGATATGTGGTTTTTAGAAGTTGTACGGCATGACAAAGCTCCTTGTGCAATAATTAATATAACTTCAGAGCCAATCATTATTGTAGGAGCTTTACTTGCTAAACTTCTTTATAATAAAATAATTCCCATTGTAGATAATACTAAAGAAAATCCTATAAAAATAATTCGAACAGGTAACTATGTAAAAGTAAGTGTTAAAGCTAATAAAGGAGTAATCGAAGTTATAAAGTGATAAAATATGAATTTCGATAGTACTCTTACTACAGATGTACTTATTATTGGAGGAGGGGGGGCTGCTCTTAGAGCTGCTATAGAAGCCTATAAACATGATGTAAATGTTTTAATTGTTGATAAAGGCACTCTTGGCTATAGTGGTAGTACTGCTACTGCAAAAGCAGAATTAATCCTATTTGCAGCAGTTCAAGATAAATTAGATAGTATTAATTCGCATGTTAAAGACACTTTAATTGCAGGCGCAGGATTTGCTAATGAAAAATTAGTTAAAGTTCTTGCTAAAGAGGCCCCCCTACGACTTAAAGAATTGGAATCATTTGGAGTGGAGTTTGAAAAAGATGATGGAAAATTTAAGTGTGTAAAAGGTTTTGCTCACTCATTTCCAAGATGTCGAGTACTTAAAGGAAGAAGTGAAGAAGGAATTCTTTTTGCATTAATGAAAGAAATCAAAATGCTTGGAATACCTTATCTTGAAAATACTATGATTACACATATTTTGCAAACGGAAGGGAGAATTGCTGGTGCGATAGGAATAAATTCTGAGGGGAATTTTCTTTTAATACATGCTAAATCTATAATACTAGCCTGTGGTGGAGGAGGACAAGCTTATCTTCATAATGTATATCAACCTATTATGACTGGAGATGGTTATGTTCTAGCTTTTGAAGCTGGTGCTAAATTGGCTAATATGAAGTTTATTCAAATGGGACCTGGTTTAATCTATCCTGCTTACTTAATCTTTTCTGCTCCAATGTGGAAATTGATCCCCCGTCTTTATAATGGGAAAAGTGAAGAATTTTTAGATAAGTATATACCTTTTAAAGTTGATACCTCAAAATTAATTTCTGAGAAAGAATTTCCTTTTAATCCTAAAAGTTTAACGAAATATGTTGATATAGCAATATATAGCGAAATACTAAAAGGTAATACTTCTCCTCATGGTGGCATTTATTATGATATTACTCATAAATCATATGATGAAATACAAGAATTAGCACCTTATACTTACTCAAGGCTTAAGCAGCTTGGGCTTGACCCATTGAAACAACCTTTAGAAATAGGAATCGTTGTTCAATGCTTTTTAGGAGGGATCATTATAGATGAAAAATCCCAAACTAATGTTCAAGGACTTTTTGCTTGTGGAGAAGTAGCTACTGGTGCTCATGGAGAGCAAAGACCTGGAGGAAACTCTTTAGCAGAGTGTCAAGTTTTTGGAGCTAGAGCTGGAAGATTCGCTGCAGAATTTTCAAAAAAACATTCACGATCAATTATAATTAAAGATAATGAAAAAATTAAGATTGAAAAATTACTTAAATTATTTAAGAAAGAAAGTAAATTTAATCCGAATGAGATTAAAAGAGAAATTCAAGAAATAATGTTCTATAATGTTGGTATAGTTAAATCGATTAAGAGTTTGTATAAAGCAAAGGAAGAGTTAGAAAAAATCGAGTTTAAAAAATTTCCATATATCAAAATAAACGATAAAAATGAATTGGTTTCTGCTTTAAGTGTGAAAAATCTTTTAACAACTGCAAAATTTATAGTAAATTCCGCACTCTCATCCTAATATCAATGTTTTTAATAATACATTTTCATTATTTAAGTCTTTTAATGCTTATATATTAAATTAAAATTAAATATTTTAGTAATTTGAGAGGTACTACAAATGAAAAATTTTGAATTATACACAGAACATATATTTAAATTTAGATTCTTAAATAATAGCATTTATGGAATAAATGCCATAAATGAAGTAGGTTATGAAATTTCAAAACAAATGGTTAAAAAAGCTTTGATAGTTGCAGATAGTTATCTAGTAGAAAAAACTAAAGTCGTAGAGAGAGTAAAGCATAATATTGAAGAGTATAATATAGAAGTTGATGTATGGACAGACATAGAACCTGAACCATCTGATGTTTCTATATTAAAGGGTATAAATTTCGCTAAAGACAAAAAGATAGATGGTCTTATTGCAATTGGAGGAGGGAGTACAATAGATACTGCTAAGCTTATTAACCTTTATATAACCTATCCAACTACGGATCTTTATGATTATTTCCCCCCTCCTCATGGAAAAGGTACAAAAATTCCAGCTCCCTTAAAGCCTTTAATAGCTATACCTACTACTTCGGGGACCGGAAGTGAAGTCTCACCTGCAGCAGTTATTACCTCCTCTAAAACAAAGGAGAAACTCGTTGTAATAAGTGAGTTTCTTAAACCAAATGTGGCTATTCTTGATCCACTTTTAACAGTTACTATGTCTCCAACTCTTACAGCTAATACGGGGATGGATGCGTTAATGCATGCTATAGAAGCGTATACAATTAAGCCATTTTATACACGAGAAGCACCTAAATCTCCAGAAGAAAGACCTATACTGCAAGGATCAAGTGTGATAACCGATATTTTTGCAGAAAAGGCTATTAGATTAATAAGCAAGTATTTAATAAGGGCTTATTCTAATGGATTAGATTTGATAGCAAGAAAAGGTATGCATTTAGCAGCACATATGGCAGGTGTCGCTTTTAGTAATACTGGAGTCCATCTTGCTCATGCGATCGGCTATTCTTTAGTAGAAGAATTGCTTAAGAGGGGGAAAAAAGTTCCGCATGGAGTAAGTGTAGCTATAGCTAGCCCAGCAATTTTAAAACATATTACTCCTTACAAATTTAAGAAGTGTAAACAATTAGTAAAACTTTTAGGTGAGGAATCAAAAGGATTAACGATTGAGGAAGTTGGAGAAGTTCTCTTTAAAAAATTAACCCAATTTTTAAGAATTTTAAATTTTCCAAATGGAATTAGTGGTTTAGGTTTCGAAAATAAGGAAATAGTATCACTCACAGAAAATGTTCTTAAGCAAAAGAGACTTTTGATAAATGCTCCATTTATTGTAACGAAAGACGATATTAAAAAAATATTGGAGGAAAGTTTCCAATATTGGTAAGTATTAAGTTTAAGTTATGGTAAATAATTATATTATTATGTTTTTATATTTGTAAAGCCTTTTCCTTATAATCTTCTAGTTAATAACTTGGTATTTCTCGTGACCATGGAGGTTCTTCAAGACCCCATAAAGCAAATTTGCGCTCTTTAGAATAGAATATATTTTCATAATTTTTGAGTTTTTCCTCATCAATAGTTACTCCTATTCCTGGTTTCTCAGGTAATTTTATAGTTCCTTTATCGTATTGAAGTTTTTCTTTGATAATATCATCATTAAGCCAGTGATATAAAGAATCCATAGCGTATTTAAAATTAGGCGTGCTTGCAGCAAGATGCAATTTTGCTGCTGTTGCTATTCCAACTTCAGCTCCACTATGATTACCTACCATTATATCTGCAGCTTCAGCAATTGCGCAAGCTTTCTTAAAAGCCCATAAACCCCCAGCTCTTTTCGGGTCTATTAATATAATATCTGCAGCTTTATTCTCAATTATCTTTAAAGTATCATATATCGTATAGTTTCCCTCACATACAGCTATTGGAATTGAAACTCTTTTTCTAAGCTCTCTTAAACCTTTAATGTCCCATCTGGGTAATGGCTGTTCAACATACTGTATATCATACTTTTCTAATTTCTTTAATTGTCTTAATGCTCTATTTAGTGTCCATGCTTGGTTAGCGTCTACGCGTATTTCTATCTCATCACCTAATATATCTCTTAAAGTGGCTACAATTTGAATATCTTCTCTTGGATCAATTCCTACTTTAATTTTAAATGTTCTAAAACCTTGATTTCTAAAATCTATCGCGAGAGTTTTTACTTCTTTAGGGGATATGTAACCTAAGTATGCAATACATTCCACTTTATCACGAAGTTGACCACCTAATAGTTTTGAAATCGGTCTTTTACTAGATTTTCCTATTATATCCCATAAGGCCATTTCAATTGCACATAAAGGATAAACTACCGCATCTAACCAATAAATGTATCCTGATGCATAAATTTTTCTTATTATTTTTTCGATATCAAAAGGGTCTTCCCTAAGGAGTAGTGGCTTTAAATGATGCTCTATTATGTTTACCATCCATTCGCCTAAGTAATCAGCTTCACCTACACCGATTATGCCCTCATCTGTTAAGAGCTGCAAAATTATGCAATTTACTTCTTTTCTTAACCCAAAACGCCATCTAAATGTACCTTTAAAGGGGACTGTCACTTTTGAAACTTTTAAATCTAGAATCTCCATTCTAATTCACTCCCTTTTTAAAAAAAAAATTGTTTCTAAAAAAAATAAAAAATAAGAAAGTATAAAAAAGAGGGGTTTTAAGGAGGTTTAACTCCTAAAGCAACATCGATCTTTTTTTGGCATTCTTTCAATGCTTCTAACGGGTCCATTTTTCCTAATGCTGCTTTATGGAAATAATCTTTTATTATATCGCATGCAATGCCAAAACCAGGTGGAAATTTTTCAACTACTCCAGCTTCAGTATTAGCTTTCTTTACAGCATAATATGGTTCGATTTCTTTCACATATGGATGGTCATAAACAGCAGGCATAGAAGAATCATTACCTTCTACTACTACTTCATTAAATAATGCTTGATAACTTCTCATAAAATCTAAATAGAGCATTGCAGCAGCTTTATAATTATCATCTATAAATGCGTTAATAAATAATCCATCAGTAGAGTTATGAGTACTTCCTAAAGGGCCACCTTTTTTCCAAGGTAATATAGGAATAGCATCAAAATCATTGTATATTGTTGGATATTTTTCTTTATCTGCCCATACTCTCGTATAAGAAGGTACAGCAAAGCTAAATCCTAGTTTACCTGCTGCAAATGTTGCCCAATGATCCCATATAGTCCATCCTAAAGCTGCGCTTGGAATAACGCCATCTCTAAAAAGACTTACCCAATGTTCCCATGATTTCCTGCCCTCAGGGCTATCTATTAAAAATCTCCCATCCTTTACTAGTCTTCCTCCTTGTGCATATACCCCAAAACTAATACATATAAGTACATGTGTCGCATCAGCTCCAGGAAAACCATCACCATAGTAATCTGGGCCTAGCTTCTCTTTTGCCCATTTATTAACTTCACGAACCATTACGGAATATTCTTCCCAACTTTCTGGAGGATGAGTAAAGCCTGCACCCTTCAGCCAAGATTTTCTATAATAAATCAAATATGGAACAACTATAAATGGTATGCCATAAAATTTTCCATCCAACCCTTTTAACATTTCTACTAAGTAAGGATTATACAATTTTTGTACTTCTGGTGGCCATAATTCATCTACTGGATGTGCCCATCCTGCTGAAGTTACTTGTAAAACTTCTAGTGGCCAATTAAGATAAAGTACATGAATATCTTTTGAACGAGATGTCCCAATAGCCGCGGCCTTTGGTAAATGCATATCAGGCGAAGGTATTTCTATCCATTTAACTTTTATTCCAGTTAACTTCTCAAATAATAATCCATTAAGGACTGTAGCTGGATCATATTTTAAGGCACCATCATTTGTCACGACTAATTCTTCAACACCTTTTACAGCTTCTTTCCATCCTTCAGGTAGTACATATCCCTCAAGTGCAGCTTCCCCTTTCGGAAAGTAAGTCAGTAAGTATGGATATTTTTCTATCCACTCTTTAGGTATTGGACCTACCTTTATTGGTGCTGTTAACCTTTGTGCTGCGGGCATTGGTTCATTCCATTTAATTAATTGATATGCTTTTGGGGGTGGAGGAGGTGTCGTTGGAGTTACAGTTACTGGAACAGTAGTTACTACTGTAGTAGGAGGAGGCGCTACTGTAGTAGGTTTTGGAGGTGGTGGTTTTGTTAATTCAGAAACACCATAACCAATTGCTGCAGCAGCTGCTGCAACTACTGCACCTGCACCAACGTATTTTATATATTTTCTTCTATCCATTTTTTCTTT
>Ga0080004_1200276_pt1 | contig 12815 bp, 13 predicted proteins | sample WasSprMetagenome_FD_69207 | JGI IMG/M metagenome (GOLD analysis project Ga0080004, IMG submission 69207) | Sulfidic aquatic microbial communities from Washburn Spring, Yellowstone National Park, USA - WS (SPADES assembly) (version 2) | ecosystem: Environmental > Aquatic > Thermal springs > Hot... | reverse complement strand
CGGCGTGTAAGAGAACCTTCACCATTGGATACTCCTTGACATCCTTCAATTTAACTTGCGTCATCTTCATCACCTCTATATTTTCTCAAAAAATCTTCCTTGAATTCCAAAAATCTATCCTTTATTATCGCTTTCCTTGCTTGCCTCATAAGTTCTCTGTAAAAGTAAAGATTGTGGTATGTTGCCAATCTCGCAGCGAGTATTTCCTCCGCCTTATAGAGATGGCGTAGATAGGCTCTCGTGTAATTGCTACAAGCCCAACAATTGCAATTGGGGTCGATGGGGGAAAAATCGTCCTTGAAGCGGGCATTTTTTATGTTCAATTTCCCTTCGCTCGTATATACACAGCCGTTTCTCCCAAGCCTTGTGGGCAAAACGCAATCGAACATATCTATCCCTTTCTCTATCGCTTTTAATAAGTCAACAGGACTCCCTACCCCCATCAGATAACGAGGTTTATCTGAGGGGAGCAAGGGTTCAACCCAATCTATAACAGCCCAGAGGAATTCCTCTGGCTCACCAACACTCACCCCGCCTATCGCATAGCCATCAAAATCTAAGGAAGTTATTTCCTCAGCGCTCCTTATCCTCAAATCCTGATATATTCCGCCCTGAACTATGCCGAAAAGGAGCTGGTCCTTCCTTGAATGTTTTTCCTTGCACCTCTTTGCCCAGAGAAATGTCCTCCTTGTAGCCTCTTCAGTATAAGATTTCGTTGAAGGGTAAGGGGGGCATTCATCAAGGACCATCGCTATATCCGAGCCTAGTCTCTCCTGAATCTCAACCACCAATTCGGGAGTGAAGAAATGCTCTGAACCATCTATGTGGGAACGAAAAAGGACTCCCTCATCCTCTATACTTCTTAAGTCTATCAAGCTGTAGGATTGAAAGCCCCCGCTATCCGTCAATATCCCGCCCTTCCAATTCATAAATTTATGAAGACCTCCGCCTTTCTCTATCACCTCTAAACCTGGTCTGAGGTAAAGATGATAAGTATTGGCGAGGATTAACCTATATCCCATATCCCAAACTTCCTCTGAACTCATCGCCTTAACAGTCGCTTGCGTTCCAACGGGCATAAAGGCGGGTGTGGGAACGCTGGTGCGGGAAGTATGTAATATCCCTGCCCTTGCTTTACAATCTTTAGATTGCTTAATGAGATGAAAATGAGACATATTCTTCTTTAATAATAAGGGTAGGCTTCCTAAAAGACAAGGAAGCCTACCCCGGCTTTTTAACTTTCTCTTTTCTAAATCCTCTCTAAGGTGTTGTGATGTAGAGATGACCAGTTTGAGGGTCCCACTGGATTTGGGCGTCAAGAGCGTAGTGGAAGAGAGTTGCGGGAACATAAGTGCGGTTGAACTTTATGAAAGCTGCTACCTCCATAAGAATCGTCTGGTCGTTCACTTGCGCCTTCCTGCTTCCGATCTTCAGCCAAACATTCTTATCTCCTTTATGTGCCTCAACCTCTCGACTGTCAGCGTGCCATATAACATTTCCACCCGCGGTCTCGAAAACCGCTCTAAAGGGAACGAGGGGAATGCCGTTCTCCACAAACGGATGTGCATCTGGGAACGATACTTCATTTTGGTTGTAAAGGACTGTGATATTGGGAACGAGAAGCTTCTCGCCAGGTTTTATAAGGTCAGGATTCTCTATATTATTCAGGCTCGCAATCGTTTCCCAGGGAACACCATAAGCCTTTGCAATCCTAAACAAGCACTCGCCTTTCTGGATGGTGTGGACCTTGAAACTATTTTGGGAAGAAGCGCCGGTGGAGATAACGCTCAAGTTTTCGGACGGCTTGCTCACTATCAGCAAGGTCTTCTGGTTTGTTCCCTTAGGGGAAGCGAGCTCTCCAGAAGGAGTGGTAATTGCCTTCGCAGTGGAGGGCTTGCTTGAAGGTGGAGCGGAAACTATGGGTTTCTCTCCCATTTTGTTTGGTTGGGAGGAAGGTCCAAGGCTCTCTATGGGAGTAAATTGAATATTGCTTTTAGCTTCCGCCTTGGGGATAACTGGAGGCAAAACGGGAACTCCACCCATTTTCCCTTCCTTCATTGGCTTCTCTTTAACGACTTCCTTTGGCGCAGCGCCACCAGCGACGGCGGACTGCCCTTTTGCAGTTGTGGAAGGTGGTGTCTCCTTTTTTGGCAGATTGAGGGTTATAGTTAGCTTTCCCTCTTCCTTGCCGATTTCCTTCGGTTCGGCTCCCTGGGAGGTCACCGCTTGCCCCTTACCTTGCACCGATGGCGGTGTCTCCTTCTTTACTGTCGGGATAGAAGGCTTTGTTTCCTCTTCCTTGCTGATTTCCTTGGGTTCAGCTCCCTGGGAGGTCACCGCTTGCCCCTTACCTTGCACCGATGGCGGTGTCTCCTTCTTTACTGTCGGGATAGAAGGCTTTGTTCCCTCTTCCTTTTTTGCTTCTTTTGGTTCAGCTTGCCCCTTTGCGGGAGTTGATAGGGCTTCCCCTTTTATTTCCTTCTTCTCCGGGGTAGAGGGTGGAGTTATTATTGAGGGTGGTGTAATCTCCTCCTTGTTTGAGGTCTTCGCTTCTTCAAGACCAGTCGTGCCCGACGGATTATCAACTATCACTTTTACTGGTTTGGATTCCCCCTTGTTTTCCGATGCATCATAAGCGAACGCCTGCAAGATATGGAGACCGTTTAAATAATTTGTCGTGTCCCAAATGTCGGTGTAGGGCGGATAGTTCTTAAGGAATTTGAACTTATCATCAATGAAGAGCATCACATATTTGACCTCTTTATCATCCACCGCCTTAATCTTCACTTCCACCTTCCCCGCTAACTTCTGTCCCTCCTTTGGGTAGAGGATCTCCACAAGGGGAGGTGTTATATCCTCAAGACCATTGTTTACATAAACCGTTATGGACGCCTCCCCTACATCCTCGGGTCTGCTGTATGCTTTGGCGGTAAGGCTGTGGGGACCATTAGCCATCTGCAAAGTGTTTATATAGTAGACCTGTTGACCGGAAAGCAGGGGAGAATCAAGAGTTGTTTCTTCTACCAGTTGTCTATCAACATAAAGCTCCAGCTTCGTTACGGGATGCTCGGCGGTAGCGGAGAAAGAGATTGTTATCTTCGCTTCCCCGCTGATAGTTGAGCCATTTGTCGGTGATACAAAGGAAACAGCCGGTGGGTAGGTGGTAGCGTAGGAAAGGCTTACCACCATAACCAGCAGAGCGACAAATAACGATATTCTCTTCATAAACAACATAGTGGAATTACACCCCCTTAAAAGGATTAGTTAGTAAAAGTATAGATACAATGCGAAATGCTGTCAAATATTTTTTGCAATTCTAAAATATTTATTATAGTTATGCAAGGAGAAAATTTATTGCAAATAACGAATTTGGAATGCTCTGAATTCCTCAAGTTGAGGTCAGTCCTTGTGGATATCTATTTGTCCGCCTACAAGGATATGCCAGAATATGCCTATAATAAGAGAAAATCCGTGAAAAGCTATATGGATTGGTTGTTCAAGGGAGACCCCTCGGGATTCTTCGTTGCTAAATTGAACGATGAGGTCGTGGGTTTCATCTCCTGCCACGGAAACTGGGAGGATTATAGGGAAGGTAAGGTTTGCGAGATCCACGAGTTCGCGGTCAAGGAGGAATATAAAGGGCGAGGGATAGGAAAAGCCCTATTACAGAGGGCGATCGATTATGCTATTTCTTTGGGACGCAAGAAAGTGACGCTTTGGGTGGGAGAAGGAAACGAGAGGGCGATAAATTTATATCTGAAAATGGGATTCAAACCACTCTATAAGGCGGGGATATGGGTGAGAATGAAGAAAGAACTATAAAATAATTCACTCCTCTATCTTCTCTATCAATATCCCCTCTCCTTCCTCTACTTTATCCAATTCCTCGGGAGAAGCTTTTATCTTCCCGAATATATTGACCGCGCTCGCCGGTCTTATCTCCCCTTTCTTGCTTATCGGTGTCGGTCCAAAGAATATACACCAAGCCGAACCGGGAACCCAATATCCCATATCCCCTACCTCCACTACCTCCTTCTCGTTTTCCGGTGGGCATTTAACAGGTATAGTGAAATATATCTCCATTCCCCACCTCTTCGCCTTTGAACGAATCGGCAGGGAATTATAAATTGCCTTAGCCGTCTCGTTATCAAAAAGCTCTCCTTCTGCTTCCAAGCCAGTTTTCTCAAATTTTATCTTTACCTTCATATTTTCACCTCCTATGACTACTTTTTCATTAATTATACAATGGATTGTTTTCTGAATAAATGATAAAATATCAACAAATGCGGTTCGCGATTTGCAACGAGGTATTCAAGGAATGGGATTTTCCTAAGGTATGCGATTTCGTCTCATCAATAGGCTACGATGGGATAGAAATCGCCCCCTTTACCTTCGCCTCCGATGTGAGGAATTTGAAGGAGGAGGATTGCAAGAAGATAAGGGAAATCGCGGAAAAGAGAAAGCTCATAATTGTGGGTTTGCATTGGCTCCTGGTTTCCCCTCCCGGTCTCCATATAACCCATCCCGACTCATCAATCAGAGAGGAAACCCTTGAATATATGAAGCATTTAATCAAATTCTGCCATTTATTAGGCGGCGAGTTGCTCGTTTTCGGCTCTCCAAAGCAAAGGGAGATTATGCCTGGTGTTGAAAAAGAGCAAGCTTTGTCGTGGGCGAAGGATTTCTTCCTTCGGGCATCTGAGGAAGCGGATAGAAATAATGTTTTCATCTGCTTGGAGCCCCTCTCTCCTCGGGAGACGAATTTCATCACCACGGCGAGAGAAGCAATAAAACTGATTGAGGAGGTTTCCCATCCCAGATTCAAACTGCATTTAGATGTAAAGGCGATGTCCTCAGAGGGAAGGGATATTGGGGAGATAATCAAGGAAGGGGCTCCCTATTTAAAGCATTTCCACGCAAATGATGAGAGCGGTAAGGGACCGGGATTCGGCGAGACCGATTTTCGCCCCATAATCGGGGCTTTAAAATCAATAGGTTATCAAGGCTTCGTTTCCGTGGAGATATTTGATGTCTCCCCTTCTCCAGAGGTTTGCGCTATTGAGAGCATAAGATATCTGAAGGAGGTAATGGAAGATGAGGATAAAAGTGAAGGCAGGTGCTCATAGAAGGCTTTTCTGCCCCATTGAAATCGGAGATTTTGAGGATTTGTCGGATAGTTTTCTGTTGAGAGACGAGGGAAGTGGAGCCCTTTTACCCGCCCAATTGGAGGATGGTAGAATCGTCTTCATAATCCCCTATTTAGAGAAATGGGAAGAGCGAACTTATGAGATTGTGGAAGAGGAAACGGGGGAAAGAGTGGAGCTCAAAGAGAAGGAGAATTCCATAGAGGTTATCCTTGGAGGAGAATTGTTTACAAGTTATCATTTTGACGCGAATTTCCCTCGTCCCTTCCTTTATCCCCTTTATGCTCCGGGGCAGATACCGATAACGAGGAGTTATCCAATGGAGGATGTGGAGGGGGAAAGCAAGGACCATAGGCATCATCGTTCTTTGTGGGTGGCGCATGGGGATGTCAATGGAGTGGATAACTGGAGCGAGGAAGAGGGGCACGGAAGACAGATTCATAGATTTTTTAGGGAAATAAAAAGCGGAGTCGTGAGAGGATATCTGCGGGAGCAACTGGATTGGGTAGGGGCAAATGAGAGGAAGGTTTTGGATGAGGAAAGGGAGATAATTTTTTATGCTCTTTCCTCGCCGATAAGGATGATAGATTTCCGAATAACTTTCCACGCAAGCGAGGAAGATGTTGTATTCGGCGACACGAAGGAGGGAGGGATAATCTCCTTACGAGTGGCGTGCGAGTTGGAGGGAAATAGAGGCGGCGTAATTGAGAATTCTTTTGGAGGAATAGGTGAAAGGGAGGCTTGGGGGAAAAGGGCTCATTGGTGCGATTATTGGGGATATGTAAAGGGAGAAAAGCTCGGCGTGGCGGTGCTTGACAATCCCTCCAATCTCCGTCATCCCACTTATTGGCATATACGAGATTACGGTCTCTTCACCGCTAATCCTTTTGGTGTTTCCTACTTCACCAATAACCCCCTTAACAGAGGGGATTATAAATTGAACAAAGGAGAGAAACTGGAGTTTCGCTATCGTCTTATTATCCATAAAGGTAGCGCTGAGGAGGCTTCAATAAAGCAACATTTTTTAAACTATGCTTTCCCTCCAGAGGTGGTGATTGAGAGATGAGAAAAGGTTTGAATTTCTTCGGAAAATTGTTTTCCATCAGGGAAGCGAACATACTGTTCGCATTCATCGCTCTATGCGCTGCGGTATCCATCTATGCCCCCGATAAGTTCCTCAATCCATTCAATATAGAGAGCGTTCTTCGGCAGGTCGCTTTCTTCGGTCTCCTCTCCATAGGGGAAACGATAGTGATAATAACGGGAGGGATAGACCTCTCCCCTGGCTCCGTCATAGCTTTCATTGGGGTAATCGTGGCGCTCTTCATAAAGCAAGGCATTCCCGTTCCTCTCGCCATCCTTTTCGCTTTAGCCCTTTCCTCATTAATTGGTCTTTGGCATGGCATCTTTGTGACGAAACTGAGAGTTCCTCCCTTCATTATAACATTGGGCACCCTTAGTATGGCGAGGGGTGGAGCTTCCGCTCTCACCAAGGGTTGGCCGGTAACGGGATTGCCCGATTCCTTCAATTTTCTTGGCAGAAAAGGACTCCCCTACCTTCCCATCCCCTTTATCATTTTGGTGGTCGTTTTCCTGCTTGCTCACATCACGATGAACTACACGACCTTTGGGAGAAGAATATATGCAATTGGAGGGAATATTGAGGCGGCGAGATTATCTGGTATAGATGTGGACAAGGGGAGGATTCTCTGTTATATGATAAGCGCCTTTCTGGCTGGGCTATCTGGCATACTGATAGCGGCGAATATGGGGCAGGGACAGCCAGGTGTAGGGAGCGCCTATGAACTACAGGCAATAGCGGGAGCAGTGATAGGAGGGACGAGCCTAATGGGAGGGGAAGGAACTATGCTGGGAACATTATTGGGGACATTTATAATAGCGGTTCTTTATAATGCATTGATACTATTGCAGGTTTCTCCTTACTGGCATGAGATAGTGGTAGGAAGTGTGGTGGTTGTGGCGGTAACGATAGATGTTATACGCAGAGTAAAATAAAAAATTGGTGGAGCCGAGCGGAATCGAACCGCCAACCTCCTCATTGCGAGCGAGGTGTTGTCCCATTCAACTACGGCCCCGTCCATTTCTATTATTAATAATACATCCCAAACCAGTTAATAGTCAAATTATTTTTTGCGATCCCGATATTCTCTTGAAACCTAATTTCTCCAATATTTAGATGCAATCACGAAATCTTCTATTAAAAGCCTCGTGAAATTTGTGCGGTCTGTTAATAAATGTTAAAGTTTTTCCCTTTAAACTTATTCACTAACCTTTTCTTTCAAATAAACCTTCTTTTCTTTCTTTGAAGCCTCATAGATTGCAAGCAAACTTCCAAAGCGTCCCTTGCTTCTTCTGTTTGACCTCCGGCTCCTTATCACTAAGCAAGCAATTTCATAGATATGCCTCAGAAATGCAACATCATATAGATGGCGTGATAGCCAGTGTCAATCATCGCCCCTCCGTTTGCTTTATCCCTCCTTCTCTTTCAATGAAAAGAAGTGGCGCGACCACTATAGGGAGGGCGGTGGCTAATCGGAAAAGGTCGCCCCTGCTTAAACCAACAGAGATCTTGTTTTCCCCTTGGGAAATGGTGATAAAAGCTTGTGTGTTGCCCGTCTCGGCTGGACGGAAGGAAAGGATTTTATCCACCTCTCTTGATGAGTTTGGCGTTGGACGATGATACAGATCAAGGCTCTCTTTTCTCCCTTCCAAAATATCCCTCGCTTGTAGAGCTATGTCAAAAGCTTCCTCTGGTGAGAGGGCAAAAACGATTTTATCCTCCCACTCATATCTCTTCTCTCCCTTTTTTGGCAATCCAGCTGTTCCCTCTTTTGCTTTCGCAAAAGTGAAGAAAACAACCTGCCTTTCCTTATCAACTTCTATTTGTAAAGCCGATTTCGTCTTATAAATTATCCATGGCATTCCTTATAACTTACTCCTTATTCGCTTTTTTCTCCTTCGTTGCTTCTCTTAAGGAAGGGCGTGAGCAGGTCTATGGGGATGGGCATAACGACGGTGGCGGTGTGTTCGGAAGCGATATCGGAGAGGGTTTGAAGGAAACGAAGTTGAATGGAAGCGGGATTCTTGCTCAATATCGCTGCCGCCTCGCTCAACCGCTGAGCAGCTTGGAACTCTCCCTCCGCATTGATTATTTTCGCCCTTCTTTCCCTTTCCGTCTCCGCCTGTCTCGCCATCGCTCTCCTCATCCCTTCGGGCAATATCACATCCCTTACCTCCACCGTCGTAACCTTGATTCCCCAAGGTTCGGTTTGCTCATCTATGATTGTCTGAAGTTGTTGGTTGATTTTATCTCTGTGGGCGAGGAGGTCGTCCAGCTCCGATTGTCCCACTACGCTCCGCAAAGTGGTTTGGGAAATCAAGGAAGTCGCCCTCATATAATTCTCCACCTTGCAAACCGCATCCTCGGGATTCACCACTCTGAAGTAAACAACCGCATCAACGGTAACGGGAACATTGTCCCTCGTCATCATCTCCTGCCTGGGAACATCAAGGGTCACTACGCGAAGGTCTATCTTCACCATCTTATCCACTATGGGGATGAGGAAGAAGAGACCCGGTCCCTTAGCTCCTATCAATCTTCCCAGTCTGAAGATTACACCTCTTTCATACTCCCTCACTACTCTTATCGCTTGGGGGAGAACGATGATGAGCAGGATGATTACAGCCCAAATGATAGCCTGCAACATAATATCATACCTCCTTTTCTTTTTTAACTTGAAGGGTTAAACCCCTCATAGCCACAACTCGGACTTTGCTTCCCTTTTCAATGAATCCTTCTGTGCTCTCCGCCCGCCAAAGTTCCCCTTCCAGAAAGACCAATCCATTGGGATTGAGGTCGCTTCTCGCCTCTGCTATTTTACCCACAATTGTTTCCCTTCCCACTGCCTTTGCCCGGAATTGCGCCTTTATTCCCGCAGCGACTACGAAGAGAAAGAAGAGAGTGGTGAGTATAGTCATAGAGAGTATTAATCCGAGGGAAATCTTACGATAGCCCACATTTTCAAAAAGCATAATGGAGCCAATGAGAAAGGAAATGGCTCCTCCTACCCCTAAAAGACCGTGAGTGGGTGCCTTCACCTCCGCTAAGAGAAAGCCTATACCGAGAACCATAAGCGCTAAACCCGCCCAATTGATGGGGAGTATGGCGAGAGAATAAAGGGCGAGGATGAGAGCTATCGCTCCCACGACTCCTGGGAGAATCGCTCCCGGATTGGAGAGTTCAAAAATTATTCCATAAGTTGCCAAGAGAAGGAGGAGATAGGCGAAGTTTGGGTCGGTGAGAAGGAGGAGAAGCCTTTCCCTCCAATTCATATTCTGTTTTGAAATTGGAGCCCCTTTCGTCTTGAGGACGAATTTCTCCCCATTTTTAAATACCTCGCGTCCATCTAGCTTATTGAGGAGGTCTTGCAAGTCGTTTGCTATAAGGTCTATGACCCCCAGCTTCAATGCTTCCTCCGCCGATGAGGAGCGTGCCTTCCGCACGGCATCTTCAGCCCATTGCACATTTCTCCCTTTTTTCTGGGCAAGAGACTGCATAAAGGCGGCGGCGTCATTCACGATCTTCTTTTCCATAGTCGTACTCGTCTCACCTTCGGGCATCCCTCCCAACTGAACGGGAGTAGCGGCTCCGATGTTCGTTCCGGGAGCCATAGCCACTATATCCGCAGCCATAGCTATATAGGCTCCCGCCGAGGCTGCCCTTGCCCCTGGTGGTGAGACAAAGACGATGATGGGGATGTAGGAGGAGAGCTCCTTTTGGATTATCTCCCTCATGCTCTTATCCAATCCCCCGGGTGTATCCATTTCCATAATCACTGCTTGAGCTTTATTTGCTATGGCTTCATCTATCACCCTTATTATATATTTGCTCATCGGAGGAGTAATCGCGCCATCTATCTTGAGAAGATAGATTGGTGGTTGGGGAAAGGCTAAAATCCCCAAAAGGCTAAGGAAAAGAAACATCGACCTTTTCATAACTCCTCATCTCCAATGAAAAGGATAAGAAATGTAAAATAAAAAGTCAAGAGCGTGTATAATTACATACCATATTTAACTTTTTAGTTTTCCTCTATTTGAAAGAGTTGTCGGCGGGGCGGATGAGGTATGGTTGCCTTTGTCATTGCGAGCCTGACGCAGTCAGGGCGTGGCAATCTCTCCCCTCTGTCATTGCGAGCCCGCCGAAGGCGGGCGTGGCAATCTCAAACCTTTTTGTCATTGCGAGGAGCGAAGCGACGAAGCAATCTCTTTGAGATTGCCACGGCTTTCCTTCGGAAAGCCTCGCAATGACAGCTAGGGGGCACTGCATAATAGAGGGATTGCCACGCTTCCCTTACGGGAGGCATAAAATGACAGATGATAAGCTCCCTTAGCCCTTTGCATTGCGAATTCAACTTGCCAATCTGACCACTATTTCCCAGGAGACAATGTCAAGGGGAGGAATGCAATCGCCAGTGGAATCCGTTCCCCTATAGGTGCCATTTTGATAGAGAGGGATTTCTAAGGGTCCTGAGTCAAGATAATCAATATTTCTCGTCCCCTGCCAGCCTGGGTCCGTCGGTTTATAGTCAATTGTTACGATATTGAAGCTTATCTTCTCTGCGTCGTTTAACCATTTCCTCGTTATCGTGAACTCTATAGTCCTTCCATCAGGCGATATCTGGCTTATGGGAGGAGGAATAGAAGGCAAGTCCCTTTTCGTTTGAGAATCGTAAACAAAGGAAAGAAATTGTCCCATCGTCCATCTTATGAAATGAGTATAACCAGTGGCGCAAGTGTTTTCGTTTATCGGCCAAGGAGGACCATAAGTGATGGGGAAAGGTCCCTCAGCTGAATTGCCATTTGTGCTTATAAAGACGAAGTAATAATAAGAAGGATCTACCTCGCCCTTGAGAGTGAAGCGAAAGGTGATTTGGTCGCCAAGCGTCTGTATTTCCTTGGGATAGCGGGCGCATCCGCTGATTAATAGGCAAAAAAGGATAGATCTCAAAAGGGCGTTTCTCATAGTCAATCAGCTGGGAAAGCTATGCTGAGAAACAATACAAAGAGGAAACCCAAGAGGAGGAAAATCAAATGAGACAATTCCCTTTCCCTATGGAGTTCGGGAAGGAGGTCGGAGGTGGATACATAAATGAAGGAAGCTCCCGAGATGCCCAAAAGTGAGGAGAGGAGGATGGGAGGAGGAGATGAGCCAATAAGGGAATAGGATAGAACCGCGCCCAAAAGCGTCGCAATGGCAATGCCGATGGAGGATAGAATGGTTTTCTTTCTCGTTTCCCCTGCTAAAAGTAAGAGAGAAGAGAGCGCTAGTCCGTCCCCTAACTTATGGAAGATGACGGCAAATGAAGCGGTTAGACCGAGGGAAGGCGAAAAGCGGAAAGTGGAGCCCACCGCTATGCCGTCAACAAGGCTATGAATGGACAAGCCAAGGAAGGCGAGACTGCCAATTGTATGGCTTAGGCAGTGCTCGCTGTATTCAGGACAGGAATGAATCATCATAAAATCCTCAAGAGCGAAAAGAAATAGAAAGAAAAGAAGTAGAGAAAGCGCGCCGGCTGTCCTGTGAAGGTGGAAGGATTCAGGGAGGATGCGAAGGAAGGCAGCGGAGATAAGCATCCCACCGCTGAGCGCGGTTAATTTTTTAAGGAGTGACTCATTTGCTCCGCCCTTCAGGGCGATAAGGGAGCCACCCACGCTCCCGATGCAAGCGATTAGTCCGTAGAGAAATGGCAAAAGCATCTTACCCAGGCGGCCAGGACATATGGCGTCCCGCAAGGAGATGAAGATGAAGGTGGGCTATCACCTGCCCACCGGCGCTTCCCGTGTTTATCACCACCCTATAGCCATCAGTTAGATGGAACCTCTTCGCCAATTCCTTCACGGCGAAAAGCAACTTTCCCAGAAGATTCACATCCTCTTCCTCCGCTTCATCTAAACTTGCCATATGTTTCTTCGGAACTATCAGGATGTGAATCGGTGCCTGAGGGTTGAGGTCGTGAAAAGCAACGAGCTCGTCTGTCTCCATCACTTTTTTGGATTCAACCTCTCCCCTCGCTATCATACAGAACACACATCGCTCCATTCTCTTTTCCTCCTTTCTCTAATCTAACCTTCATTCCATTTTTATATACTTCCTCCGCGATACACCAGCAGAATTCTTCAACAGGAGGCTCCTCCGCATAGCAAGTCACATAATTATGAGAAATTCCCTGCCATAAATCTCCCCTTTTACCTTGAAAGAGTATCCAAAGCTTTTCCCCTATCAAGTTTGTTCTGAATGAGAGGGAAAGCCTCTCCTCAAGGGATTGCAGGACCTTTGCCCTTTCCTTTTTTATCTCCCATGGGACATCATCCCATTTCTCTGCTTTCGTTCCGGGACGAGGGGAAAAGGGAAATATATGGATTTTCCCAAAACCAGCCTCTTCACATACCTTCAATGTCTGGAGGAAATCCTCTTCGCTCTCGCTGGGGAATCCAACTATCACATCGGTAGTGATATTGACGAGGGGAATTCTCTCCCTAATCTCCACGACGAGGGAAAGGAAATCAGAGGAGGTGTAGGAGCGTCCCATAAGCTTGAGGATTCTGTCGGAACCCGATTGAAGAGGGATATGGAAATGAGGGCAAAGCTTG
>Ga0080004_1060860_pt1 | contig 12816 bp, 11 predicted proteins | sample WasSprMetagenome_FD_69207 | JGI IMG/M metagenome (GOLD analysis project Ga0080004, IMG submission 69207) | Sulfidic aquatic microbial communities from Washburn Spring, Yellowstone National Park, USA - WS (SPADES assembly) (version 2) | ecosystem: Environmental > Aquatic > Thermal springs > Hot... | reverse complement strand
AAGTTTATATAAACATAAGAAGCATCTTCCAATTTTTCTTTTTTAATCATGTGAAAAAGAAAAAAGCTTTTTCCAGCCCTTCTTGGTCCAATAACTGCTGTTGCAAATGATTTTGTTTTTAAAATTTCTCCTTCCCTTTCTTTTACTTCAAGCTCTTTTATCTCCTTCTTTTTATCAATCAAATATTGCTTTATGCTCATAATTTTATTTCTCTTTTTTGATTTAAAAATGTTCCGTATATAGTACAAAAATACCTTTTTTTGTACCGCATATGGTACATTTTTACTTTTTCTCCTCTACTCTTTGAAGTTGCTGCAAATCAATTCCATAAACTTGTGAACCTTCACTTGTTTTTGTTACTCCAATAACCGCATCCATTTGCCTTATTGAAAGGTCATTGTGTGTAACGATGATAAACTGGGTTCCAGATTCTTGAGAAATCTTTTTTATTAAGCTAAAGATCTTCTTTGTGTTTTCTTTATCCAGTGGTGCATCAACTTCATCTAGAAGATAAAATGAAAGGTTTTTTGTGAAGTGCAATGCAAAGAGAAGAAGCAAGAATAATATTGTTTTCTCACCACCAGAAAAGCTTTCCTCATCCCTTTTTGCTTTCTTTACTTTAATGAATAAACCGGAGCTAAATGGTTCTCTTGGTTTGTCAAGATAAAGTTCTGCTTCTTCATTAAACGCATAATAATAAAGTTTTTTAAAGTTTGAATTTACTTTTTCAAAATTTTCTTTGAAAACTCTATTCTTTTTTTCATCTATCTCTTTTATCATCTTAAGTATCGCTTCCTTTTCTTGTTTTATCCTTTCAACTTTCTCTTCTATTTCCTTTAACTCTTTGCTTTTTTCTTCATAAGCTTGAATAGCAAGCATGTTAACGTTTTTTAGTTCTTCAATTTTCTTCTTTGCTTCTTCAAGCTCTTTTTCAAGTTTTTGTCTTTCTTCTTCTGTTTTTATCTCAATTCCTTTATCTTCTTCTTTATAATTTTTAATTTCTGCAAGGAGGTCTTTTAATCTAGTTTCTATTTCTGCTTTTCTTATAGCTATCCTTTGCTCTTCATCTTTTGCAAAATCTATTTCTTTTTGAATAGCTCCTAGCTCTTTTGCTATTGAATTTTCTTTTTCTTGAATCTCCTGGTATTCTTTATAAATTTGTTCAAATTCTTGCGGGGGCTTAATATTCTTAAGTTCTTCTTCAATCTTTTTTAATTCTTCTTCATCTTCTTGCTTTTGCTTTTTAATCTTGCTTATTTCCTCTTCTATTTGCTTTATCCTTTTTAATGCTTCTTCTTTTCTTTCACAAACATTCCTTATCTCCGGCTCAAGCTTAGAAACGATTATTCTTTTTTCTATTATTTGCTTCGATACGGGTTTGCTTGAATTTAGTTCCTCTTCCAATTTTTGTAATTCTTGTAATCTCTTTCTAGCTTCCTCTTTTGCTTTTCTTAGCTCATTGTTTTTTCTTCTTATTTCTTCTATTCTTCTTCTTTCATAGTCTGCTTTCGTTTTCAGCTCGATTTTCCTTAACTCTATAGAAGAAAGCTCTTTTCTTTTTTGGGCAAGAATTTCTCTTATTTCATTTTCTTGTTTTTCTAACTCTTTTTGTTTCTTTTTTAGTTCTCCAAAGTTTACTGTTTCAATATAACCTCCAGTTAATATAAAAGATTCTTCAACGATTGTTCCATCTATTGTTACGTATCTTTTTCCGGGATTTTCTTTTATTTCTTCAAAATTAGCAAGAAAAGTTGAGCCAAATAAATAGTTAATCACTTTTTCAAACTTTTTATCATAAGAAATAAACTCAGCGATGCTCCCTTTTTCTTTTCTTGTTTCTTTCAATTCTTTTAAAGGAATAAAGCCAGCTCTTCCTATCTTTTTTTCATTAAGCTCTTTTATTATTCTGTTTGCAACATCAGCATTCTCAACAACAAAATAGTTCATTCTTGAAGCTGCACAAGCATTTATTGCTTTTTCATACTCTTTATTAAAGTTTATAATCTCTGCAACCGTTCCATAAACTCCTTCTTTTTTTGAAACAAAATCATAAACTTTTCCCCTTCCTTTCGCTTCCTCTTCAATAATCTTCATTCCTATTTCGTTCTTCTGTTTTTCAATTTCTTCAAGATTTTTTTCAAAATCTTTTATTTCTTTTACTTTTTCTTCTATTTCTTTTTCAATCTCTTTAATCTCTTTTTCAATCTCTTCAATGTTGCTTTTTTCTTCTTCTTCAACTTGGTTTAGTATTGCAACACTTTTTGCTCTTTCTTCTGCTATTCTTGCTCTTTTTTGCTCAAGCTCCTCTTCTTCAATAACTTTTTCATTTCCATAGATGTTTTTTATTTCTTCATTTATCTTTTCAAATTCCTTTTTAAGTTCGATTTCTTTCTTCATCAACTCTTCAAGCTTTTTTTCTTGCTCTTCCTTTTCTTTTTCAAGCTTCTTTAAATTCTCTTCTTCTTTAGCTAGCTTATACTTTGTAAGCTCCATGCTCTTCTCAAGTTCCTGCTTTTTCTCTATGAAACTTTGCTTTTGAAGATTAAGCTCGTTTATTTTTTGAATTTTTTCTTTCAATGAGCCTCTAATTTTTTCAAGTTCAGAATTTTTTTCTTTTATTCTTTCTTCAATCTCTTTCTTTTTTTGCTGAAGCTCGAGCTCTTTTTTAATTAGAGAATCAAGATTCTTTTTATTCTCTTCCAAGCTAAAGCTAACAATAGCAAAGTTTATTTTTCTTATTTTTTCTTGAAGCTCCTTATAAAGCAAAGCCTGAGCCCTTTCTTTTTCTAGCTCTTTCAAGTAGCCTAATCTTTCGTTAAGCAAAATATTTGCTTCGCTTAGCTTTTGTTCTACTTTTTCTAGCTCTTTCTTAGCTTCTTCTTTCTTTTGATTAAATTCTTCTATTCCTGAAATCTGGTCTATCAAAGCCCTTCTCTCTTTTGGACTCATATTTATTAATCTTGTAACCTCCTCTTGAGCAATGGTATTTGTTGAACTCGGCTCAGCTGAAAATGCTTTTAGAAAATCAACTAATGCTTTTCTTGTTACTCTCTTTCCATTCAAATAGAACTTTGTTTTACCATCCGCCCTTATTATTCTTTTTACCTCTACTTTTCTATCTCCATCAAGCTCAATTTTTACGCTTGCGATTGGTTTGTTTGAAGATTCGTTTATAAGCTTGCTTACTTTATTTACTCTAAGTCTTGAAAGGGAATTTTCACCAAGAGCAAAAAGTATTGCATCGCATATCGTACTTTTCCCACTTCCATTTGGACCTGTTATACCATTTACTCCTCTAACAAATTCAACACTACCCTTCCTAAAAGATTTGAAGTTATGAAGCATCAGTCGCCTTATGTAGAGCATAGAATCATTTATTTTTCAAATTTTTTATTTTTATTTCCTTTTTTCTCAAGTAAGAAAACCTTAAATGAAAGAGGGGTTATCAAACCAATAAGTTTATTCTTTCTAGTTATCCCTATTATACCAGTTTCTTTTATGTTTTGAATCACATCTATAAGCTTTTCATTTTCTTTTGCTAATGGAATTTGTTTAGAAGCTTCTATAATCTTTTGATTTTTATTTTTTACACTATTTAAATCTAAAACATAGAAAGAGTTTTTATCAACCGAAACAACATAAATGTGTTTCTTAACGAATTCTAAAGCTTTTTCTACTTTCTCGTTTTTATCTAAGATAACAAAATTTTTCTCCATGGCTTCTTTAGCTTTTACTCCAGAAACCTCTAATCTAAGATTTGCCATTTCTATTTCATAGTTTCCTGCTTCATAAACCATTACAATCATAAGTAGATTCCAAACAAGAATTAAAAAATCGTTAGATATTAAGCTCCAAATTATTGAAACAACAAAAACTATTACTATTAAAAAATCACCAAGCTTTTTTGTTAAATTTGTTGCGTCAATAAAATTAAGCTTTGTAGAGAGCACACCACGGAATACTTTTCCACCATCAAAAGGAAATGCTGGAAGCAAATTAAAAGCTCCAAGTATAAGGTTTACTGTAAAAAGGTATTGAAAGATTATTGTAAAGGGATAAGAAGAAATTGTTGAAAATGCTGCTGCTAAGAAAGCAATAAAAAGATTAAATATTGGCCCAGCAAGTGCTACTTTTATCTCGATGCTTGCTGGAATTTCATTTTCTTTTATTTCTGAAAGTCCACCCAGTGGCAAAAGAAGAATTTTATTTATGTGCAACCCATTATTCCTTCCAACTATTGAGTGGGCAAGCTCATGCAAAAAAACACTTGCAAATAAGAGAAAAAGAAAAATCAAAGCCATCACTCCAAAAATTGCAAAAAGAAATATTAGAAAAACAAAGCTGAGATGCAAGTTTACTTCTATTCCTAAGATTTTTCCAAGTTTTATTTCTTCCATTTTTTCGTTTTACATTTCAAAAAACAAATTTTTAATTTTTAGTTTTTATGGGGTTAGCGGCGTTGTCCAATAATTCCGACTGAGAGCCAAAAATAAGCATAAAAATTTCTCTCGTTAAAATTAATTATTGAACAACCCCGGGTTAGCTAAAAAATTAAAAAGAAAAAATATTAAATTCTTCTTGTTTAATAAAAAGTGGGGGAGAAATGGAGCTAAAAGATATAGTCACAAATGAGTCACCGATTCTTAAGAATAGAAATGTACTTTCTCCACACTATTTGCCAAGTAATCTGCTTTATAGAGATGAAGAAATGAATAAAATAAGGTATGCAATAGCTCCAACCCTCAAAGGAGAACGCGGGAAAAATCTTTTTATATATGGAAAAACTGGAACTGGCAAAACATGTTGCACAAAGAAGGTTATTGAAGAATTGAAAGCAATACCGGATATAAAAACAAAAGTAAGCTATGTAAATTGCAGAATTTATAATTCGCGATATAGGGTTTTTACAAAAATAATCTCAGACCACTTATCAACATATGCAAAAAGTGGTTATGGACTACCTTTTCTTTATGAAAGATTTATAGATTGGATAGAAGAAGATGGAAAAACATTTTTGGTTGTTTTGGATGAAGTTGACATGGTTAAAGACCTTGATGAGCTTGTTTATACTCTTTCAAGAGCAAACGATGATGTAAAAAGTGGTGGGGTTTCAATAATCGGAATTTCAAATAAGCTTTCATTTAAAGAAAGACTAGACCCAAGAACAAGAAGCACTCTGTATGAAGATGAACTTGTTTTTACTCCTTATACCTCTTCTCAACTTTTTGGAATATTAAAACAAAGAGTAGAGGAAGGATTTAAAGAAAATACTGTTGATGAAGAAGCATTGGCTTATGCTTCCGCTATCGCTGCAAAGGAAAGCGGTGATGCTAGATATGCTTTAAAACTACTTGCAAAAGCTGCCGAGTTAGCTGAACAAAAAAATCTAAACAAGATAACTAAAAAAGAAATAGAAGAAGCAAGAAAAAATGTTGAAGAAGAAATAATAGATGAAGCAATAGCTACGCTACCAGAACATCAGCAACTTTTGCTTTATGCGATTGCTTGCTCAAGTGAAAAAAGTTATCAAAAGCTAAATGATGGAAAGGAAAAAATAATATTCAGTGGGGAAGCCTACAATCGCTACATGAGCATTGCAAAAAGTTTAAGAAAAGAACCAAAAAGCATTAGATGGTGCAGAGAATACATTAGCGACCTTGAATCTCTTGGGCTAATAAAAACACAAGAATCTGGAAAAGGGATAAGGGGACATACAAAGCTAATTACTTTACTTTATCCTGCTGAAAGAATCAAAAAAGTAATAGAAAAGAAATTCAGCTTATAAAATAGCTTTCTCTTTTTGAATAAACTGGTGAATAAAGTTCTTTACTCATCGCAAGGCCAATTATAGAAAAGAAGAGAAGTATGCTGAGGGGCATAAATAGTGGTTGAAGGGTAAATCCATAATAAGCAAAAGTTGCAAAGAAAAGAACTAGCAAGAATGAGCCTATTCTAAAGCTCCATTTAGATTGAATAAGGATTGAAATCGCAAGAAAAGGAAGTATAAAAATCTCCAGCATTGTAATTGCATAAACAAAATACTTTTGTAAAAGGTCGGTAAGAAGTGTTGGATCCTTATTTAAAAGTCTCTGAATAATATATGTAACCATAGTGTTTTCTATATATATGTAAAAAAGAAAAGTTAATAAAAGTAGAATCGCTGAAAAAGTTGCATAGAAAACTTCCTTTTTTTGTTTTTTCTTCTGAACCTCTTCTCCAAAAAGTTTTACAAAACACTCCTCACAATAATATTTGCCTTTATATTCAACTAGGCATGCATAACAAAAAGGTCTTCCACAATTGGCACAATGTGCAAAAGCTTTTCTCCAAGGGTGATTTATACAATACTCTACCTCTTTCCTTTCTTTTTCGTAATACTTTAAAATCTTAAGCTCTACCATTTCTTACCCTTTTTTGCTAGCTCCTTTTTCTTTTGGAATATTCCTAAAGTTTTTGCACAGCCCAAGCAATAGTAAACTTTTCTCATTTCAAAATACTTTTTATCGTCTTTTGTCTTAAGGTCTGTTGAAAAGAAAATTGGTTTATAGAATTCTACTGCTTTATGTATTGGTACTCTTCTTCCGCATGCGTCACAAATTACTAATCTTTCTCTTCCTCTCATGTTTTCTTTTTCAGATTTGGATTAAAAATATTTTAGTTTTTAGTAGACAAAACAAAACTACCTACTCTTTTACTGTTACTTTTTCTATTATCTCTTTTGTTGAACCAAAAACAACTTTTTGTTTCGAGAATCTTGGTAAATATTTTGCTGCTTTTGCTGAGTTCGTTGCTGTTGTAGAAAATCCAAGATTTTCTATTGGTGCAACAACCATGCACGTATCTGCAACAACTTTTGCGCCCGCTTTTTCTATTGTTTCTAAAAGTCCGAGCTTTCTTGCGATTTCCTTAACAATTCTTGAAGTGCAAATCCAAAAAGTTATGTTTCTTTTTACTTTTCTTCCTTTCAAAAGTGTTGCAATCTCTTTTATCTCTTGAATCGAAGCGTGGGGACAACCAAATGCAACGAAATCAACTTCTTCTTCACTCCCAGTATTCAAAGATTCTTTTACTTCATTAAGCTCTTCTCTTCCAATTTCAATTTTTTCCTCAACATCTTTTAAGCTAATTAGCTTGTATCTTGCTTCGGGAGTAATGTTTGCGATGTGAAAAAGTTGTAAAGAACCAGAAGCGGCACCAGCAGCACCCATCGATTTTAACTCTTCTAAACTTGGGGTTTCCTCTATTCCTTCAATAAAAGGTATTTTTCCTTGAGACATTTCCCCAAGCTTATAGCCAAGCAAAGCATAATCAATTTCGCTAAGCTTTGTTTTTATTTTTACAATTATGCTTGGGTTCCTGTTCTCTTGAATGTGAAGACCATATCTTGGTCCGTAGCCTGCGATTGCATAAAGAAGCGAGCTTAAACCGGCTTCTCTATTTGTTCTAACCCCAAGAACAGAATTTTCAAAAACAACAACAGAAGACTCTGAAAGAAAAGCATCAGTAAAGGGTGGGGGAGAGTTTGTAACTAAATATGGGGTGCATGTTATTATTGGTATGGCACCCATTTTTATGTAAATATCTATTATTTCTTTTTGTTTTTCAGCAAACTCTTCGCTTATGCCCTGAATCTTCCAATCTTCCATATCCATTCCTGCCGGGTTTATGGTTACGTATTTTGCTTTAAACCTGTATTTTTTACTTAGATAACGTCTAAGTTCAAGACCTGCTTCAAGTATTGTCTTATAAGAAACTCCCGCTATTTGAACGTATTCTGCAGGAATAAACTCTTCTGTTTCAAGAATTTCTCCTGCTTTTGCAAGAAATTTTGCAAGCTCTTCATCACCTACAAGCTTTTCAATTTTGCTTATATCAACAACTTTTCTTTTTTTGTTTTTTATTTCAATTTCTATATTTCCAAAGATTGCTCCCCAAATTGTTATTGGATCAACTCTTTCCAAAACAATCTTTTTAGGTGCGTTTCCATGAACAGCAAGATTAACTAAACGATCAGCCCCAACTGTTGAACCAGAAGCTGCAGGCATGTGAAGAGTTTTTCCACTTATATTTTTCCCAAAAAGCTCATGTTTCGGATTTATTATATTTCCTTTTTCATCCACATCATCCAACCAAGAAATTTCCTGCTTTGTAAAAAGTTCCTCCATTATCACACCCTCTTAAACTTTAAAATTTTTTCTTCAGGAATATTCAATGGTTTTGTAGCATCTATTGCAAGTTTGCTTCCTATTCCATCTGGAGAAGCCATCGGATCAAGGGTTGAGCCTTTTACATCCTTAAAAACATATTCTTTTCCTGCACTCCAATACATTGTTATTGCATAGTTTACTTCATCGGCATTTGTTATATCAACATCCTCATCCACTATTGTAATCTTCTTTAGGCTTTTATGCCCTTTTATCGCTGCTTCAATAGCCTTTTTTGGATCATCTTCACTTTTCTTTCTTATTGCTACAACAGCATCCAACCATCCGCTACCTCCGGGTGTTAAATAAACTCCAACAACATCCACTCCTGCTTCTTTTATTGCTTTATATATTGTTGGGGTTCTTGGTGCTCCCATAAGAAGTTTATGCTCATTCCCTCCAGGAAGTAAAGCTTGATAAACTGCTTGCTTCTTTATTGCAATTTTATCTATTACAAAAACGGGTTGTTCGCGAACAATATCGTAAGTATTAGTCAAATCAACAAATGGCCCTTCTTTTGAAGTCTCGTCATGCAATATCTTCCCTTCTAAAACTATCTCGGAGTCTGCGGGATATTCAGAACCATTTGTTTTTGCATTAACTACTTCAATTCCATTTTCAAGAGCTGAAGCAATACCAAGCTCATATTGCCCAAACGCAACCGTTGTTGCACCAGCAACTAGAACACCTATCGAATTACCAATAGCGATTGAAACATCAACATCCTCACCATGCTGTTTAGCATCTTCATAAATTGTATGCAAATCTCTTTTTTCAACAAGTCTTCCAACTAATCTATTATTATTAAGTAAGCAAAGTCTATGAAAAGAAATATTTTTTACTCCATTATAATTTGCAAAAACAACTCCAGAAGTAATATAAGGACCTTGATCAAGAGGATAATGTTTTAAGATAGGAAGCATTGAAAGGTCTGGTTCTAAATACTCAAATTCATTCTTCTCTGCTTTTTTATATTCTTTTGGATTCTCTATAGCATTTATCATTGTTTTTATGAAATCTTCTTTTTTAATTCCTAAACCTTCGCAGAGCAAATCCATACTACTAATCAAGTTTCCAACAACAGGAAAAGAGCTTTCATTTCTTCTATTTACAACATTCTCAAAAATTATAGGAGTTCCATCAAATTTTTTAAGATAATCTGCAATTTCGTAATCAACGCTAACTCTTTCATTTACATGCTTCAATTTTCCTTCTTTATCCAAAAGCTCAATAAACTCTCTAAGCTTCATGAATTAATTTTGTATTATACTTTTTAAAGCTTTTGAAGAGGTTCTAAAAAAGAAAAATTAAGATTAAAGTTTTTTAAGTTCTTCTTCGATTTGTTTTAATCTCTCTTCTAGAGCCTTCTTCTCTTTTTCTAATACTTCTTTTTCTTCTTCCAGTAGCCTTTTTCTCTCTGTTGGGTCTAAATTCAATCTAGCATATTGGTACCAGCACCAGCCTCCCCTGCCGAAACCATATTTCCATCCTGGTCTTTCCCAAGGAGGTAATTCTCTAAAAGGACCATTTCCAGGATACCTACCAAACCACGGCATAAAATATCACCTTATTTATTTTAGTAATTAGGATTTAACAACGTTTGCTTTTTTGTTAAATTTAATAAGCAAAAACACAAACGAAAAAAATAAAAGTTTTAAAAATAAAACAAAATTATGAAAATCTCTGAACTATATGGCTTGAAGGTTTTTACAACAACAGGAAAAGAGCTTGGAAGAGTAGAAGAGCTTATAATAAATCTAGAAGATAAAAAAATAGAAAGAATACTCTTTATTCCCTACTCTCAACTTTTAAGAGGAAATGCTAGAGAGCTCCTTGCAAAAAACAGCATCAAATATGAAAAAGTAAAAAGCGTCGGAGATGTAATAATAGTTCAGCATGTCTAAAGCTTTTGAAATAATAGTAAAGGGTTTAGTGCAAGGAGTTGGTTTTAGAAGATTTGTTTATGAAAATGCTAAAAAGCTAAAGCTAAAAGGTTATGCTAAGAATCTTAGCAATGGAGATGTTGAAATCTTAGCAATTGGAAATGAAGAAAAAATAAAAGAGCTTTATGAAGCTTGTAAGATTGGTCCTCCTCTTGCTAGAGTTGAAAAAGTTGAAATAAAGGAAACGAATAAAAAATTTGAAGGCAAAGGTTTTCTCATTTTATAAAAAATTGTTAGAAAAGATTTTAAACATACTCTGAGAAATATAGAAAGGTGAGAGAATGGCTGAACAACCTACAACAACAGAAGAAAACGTAGTATATATAGGAAAAAAGCCTGCAATGAATTATGTACTAGCAGTAGTAACACAATTCAATAATGGCGCAAAAAGAGTAGCAATAAAAGCAAGAGGGAAAATGATATCAAGAGCAGTGGATGTCGAGGAAATTGTGAGAAACAGGTTTGTAACAAACGCAAAAGTTGCGGGCGTAGAACTGAAAACAGAAGAAGTAACAAACGAAGATGGAACAAAAGCAAAAGTAAGTGCTATAGCAATAAACCTTGAACTTCAAAAGTAAATTTCTTTTTCTTTTCCTCTTTCTTTTTCAATTTTTAGTTTTATTACTTCTCTAAGAAGTCTTCTGGCTTTGGAGGTTCTTTTGGAATTCCTTTTCTCTCTCTAATGCTTTCTACTACTTTTTGCATCAAGTCTTTTGGAAGTTTTTCATAACCAGCATACTCATAATACCAAATAGCTCTTCCTTGTGTTATTCCTCTTATTTGGTCTGAGAAACCTTTTAGCATCTCAGCAACCGGTGCTTTAACAACAATTGTTACGAGCTCACCTTCTTGATTTATGCTAAGAATTTCTCCTCTTCTTCCTTGCATAATTGCTATTACATCGCTTAAGTATTTTTCTGGAACCTGGATCGTTATTTTTTGTTTTGGTTCAAGAAGAATTGTATTTGCATAAAGCATCGCAGCATAAGTTGCTCTTTTTATCGCTGGTATTACTTGGGCTGGACCTCTATGAACGGGATCTTCATGGATGAGGGCATCAACTATTTTTACCTTAACTCCTAAGCATTTCTCTCTTGCAAGTGGTCCATCATCTACTGCTTCCTTAAAACCTTCTATCAAAGATTCCATAACCTCATTCATGTATTGAACCCCTCTTGTAGCATCTATCAAAACGCACTTGTTTTTGATGTAAACAACATTCTTGGCATCATCTCTTGGCATTCCTCCTTCAACCAGAAGCTCAACTATCTTCTTTCCTTTTGGCTTTCCTTCTTCTATTTCACCAGCATCTATCTTTTCTATAACTCCTTTTTCAAGAGGTTCAACAGTAACATAAAACTTTGAGTGTCTATTTGGTGTTTTTCCTTCAACTGGTCCTGCTTTTCCTTCAACTGTTTCACGATAAACAACGATCGGTGCTCCAGCAACTATATCTATTTTATAATCATCTCTTAGCTTTGTTTCAACAATCTCTAGATGAAGCTCACCCATTCCACTAACTAAGTGCTCACCAGTTTCTTGATTTATTTCAACTCTTAATGTTGGATCTTCTTTTGCCATCTTCTTTAATGCTTCAACGAGCTTTACCAAATCTCTAGTATCCTTAGCTTCTATGCTTTTTGTAACTACTGGCTCTGAATAATGCCTAATCTCTTCGAATGGCTCTATTTTCTCCTCAGCTATCGTTTCTCCAACGAATATATTCTTCAAACCAACTAGTGCTGCGATATTGCCTGCTGGAACCTCTTCAACCATTTTTCTTTCTCTACCCATGAAAATTCCTACTTGCTGGATTCTTTGCTTTTCAGCTTCGTTTCCAACATAAACTTCAACTCCTTTTTTTACCGTTCCTGAAAAAACTCTTCCAACAGCAACTTCTCCAGCATGGGGGTCAACAACAACTCCAAAAACAACAAGTATAACCTTCCCATCCTTATTCATTTCAAGCATATCTTTTGCATAACTTTGATTTAAATCACCATGCCAGATAACTGGAATCCTATACTTTTGAGCAACTTTTGGATTTGGCAAATGCTTTATTACCATTTCAAAAACAACCTCGTGGCTTGGTGCAATCTTTCTTAATTGTTCATGATCTTTTTTTGAACAATATTCATAGATTGTTTTAAAGTTTATTCCTGTTCTTTGCGAAAATGGATAAGAAATTGCCCATTTGTTAAAAGCAGAACCAAAAGCAACATTTCCCTTTGCAACGTTTATAAGCCATTCATCAGCAAATTCTTTTGGAGCGTTTGCTTTTATAAGTTTATTAACATCGTTTATAATTTTTGTTAGCTTTTCTTGCATTTGTTCATAGTTAAGCTTAAGCTCGTTTATTAACCTGTCTATTTTGTTTATAAAAAGTACTGGTTTTGCTCTTTCCTTTAATGCTTGCCTTAAAACTGTTTCTGTTTGTGGCATTACTCCTTCTACACTATCAACAACAAGTATAACTCCATCAACAGCTCTCATGCTTCTTGTTACGTGCCCACCAAAGTCAACGTGTCCTGGGGTATCGATTAAGTTAATTAAATAATCTTTTCCTTCTAGATTGTAAGCTAATGAAATGTTTGCTGCTTTAATCGTCATGCTTCTCTGTTGCTCAATTTTATCATAATCCATTACAAGTTGCCTTCCTGCTGTTTCTT
>Ga0080004_1090588_pt1 | contig 12817 bp, 22 predicted proteins | sample WasSprMetagenome_FD_69207 | JGI IMG/M metagenome (GOLD analysis project Ga0080004, IMG submission 69207) | Sulfidic aquatic microbial communities from Washburn Spring, Yellowstone National Park, USA - WS (SPADES assembly) (version 2) | ecosystem: Environmental > Aquatic > Thermal springs > Hot... | reverse complement strand
GTGCAGTGGCGTAGACGAGTACATCGTGTACATCAAGGGAGACGTAGAGGTCAAAATGAAAGTCGAAGAAGTAGATGTGCTATGACCTCCTCTTTTTTCGGGGGGTGGCATGGAGGCTGTTGCGGAATTGACGATAAGTTTAAATAGCTGTAATCAGGTGTAAATACTGTGTATTGTCGCAACTATCCATTGTTCTAGTCTGGTTTTGTAATAGGAGGTTCCGGGTGGTGAGATGGAGTTTAAGGAGGACTCCCTCCTCAATGAAAACGTCCTCAAGCTCCTAGAGTACTTTCACGGAGGCATAGTTGGCGTTTACCGGCACGTCGAGATCGGTGAGGAGAGGCTTGAAGTCGACGCGGTTATCTTAACGAAGCGTTCTCGGTATAGAATAATAGGAGTGGAGCTCAAGGTGAGCGATGTATTGAAGGCTGTGCGTCAAGCGGTCGCGAGGAGACCGTTCTTCCACTACTTCTACATTGTGAGCGGTGAGTACTCTACCGTGCACGGTGTTCTAGGGTACTTCATTGACATGCTCTACCAGCACGGAGTGTTGCAGTATCTCTCAGAGCACGGCATTGGCTGGATTATGCTGGATAGGAGTGGCAATCCATGGCTGATCTACCCGAGCAAGTATCTAAGGACAGATAAGACCCTTAAGCCGGACGCGTTTCTCAGGTAAGTTTTTAAGTAGACTCATTGCATCCTCTCCGTCGGGGGCGCGTGCCGTTCACCCCAATGCCCAGTGACCCCACTCCAGAGGTAGCAGTGCTACCAATGAAGGAGTGGGCGAGGAGGAAGTCCCTAGATGCAACGAATAAACATGAACCTAATGAGAATGAGCATCTAGGGGCAAACGGTTTGCAGAAAGCTTGACATAGAGTGGGGATACGCTGATGGGGACTTCGGCGATGTTGTGTATGCAGAGTTTAGACTGTTCTGTGATGGTAAAGGCTACCTACTGAAGATATCTTTAGATCATGTGATAACAGCTGATATTACTGATGTCGAGGAGCTAAAGTAGCTTTTTTGGATAGTGTGCTAACTAATTTTTTCGGGGGATGGAATATGATAGACTGGAATCTACTCGCGAAAATCATATCAATAATAACACTGCGATACAAGGACAAAATACCGCTGAGCGACTACATGGGGCTGACTAGTGGCTATCAGGCGAGGAATGAGTATCAGGTAGCATATCATCTGTTCGAAATCGTGAGGGTGCTGGTGAGGAGCGAAGTAAACGACCCAGAGCTATACGACTTAATTAACAAAGCAGTAATTCCATCTTAATTTTTTTTCTCTTCTTCGGGGGTGTGTATGAAGATTGAAAAAATGAGCGATAAGGAGCTAATAGAGCTTGTAAGTCAGCTTCATGAAGCTATATATGTCTTCAACTGCTACGGAGTTAGCGATCTACTGCTCTACCACGCTGTGATCGATGAGTTGCGTAAAAGAGGTTACACTATTGAGACAGCAGAGAAGCTAGTGATAAAGAAAGCTGAGAATGAGTAGTTCTTATCCACTATTTTTTCTCTTCTGTTCGGGGGACGTATATGAGTGAGGTAATAGCTCAAAAAATAGATACCTTGCTCGTAGCACTAGAGGCTGGAAACCTCTATGATGTTATACGGTGGCTGAACGACACAGTGCAGTACATATGGTTTAATCCCGACAGCATTCGTGAGCACGCGGTCGCCGTGTTCTGGTATGAAAGCAAAATTAATAAGAGTGTCACTGTTGAAATAGTGCTTGACAGCGGGCTAGTGTTGAGAGTTACTGTTGAGTATAATGTAGTTGACAACGAGACGGTTGCCAAGCGTGTTGAGATAAAGTACTATCGTGTGTCCGAGAGCATATATTAAGTTATTTTTTCGGGGGTTGAGTTTGGAGGAGGTGTTGAAATCATTAAGTGCTGTTGGAATAGACATTGAGGATTTAAAGAAGAAGTTGAAAAGTGGAGAGTGGATGATTGTTGAGGGCGACTCAGAGTGTGTGTTAAATGTAGTGGCATTCACACATCACTCCGCAATATTGTTGTTCGTCATCGATGACAATGCCCTATGCTTGGCGAAAAAGACAGAGACGTTTATGAGGTTATCAGGCCTGAGTAGTGAGACCCTGAAGAGGATTGTCTGGATGCAGGTAATGAGAGTTCACACAGGTTGTACTGCGACAGCATCGATAGAGAATAAACCCGATGAAGTTGTGGAGGATATAGTGAAGTCAATAATAGATGGGGCAAAGATAGCACTAGAACGAGTAAAAAACGCAGAGCAGGGCGATATAGACCTAGGCTATATACAATAGTCACTTTACATCTATTCTTTTTTCGGGGGTTTGTATATGAAGAGAAAGTGTTATGGTATAGAGTATAGTAAACGCGGGTATAGAGTGAGGGTTAGGACTGCTAGGGAACTGTACCCGTGCTGGTACTGCCCGAACAAGATACAGCCCGGTCAACTATACGTCGAGGTTAGTAGGCCTGATAAAGTCGTTGAGAGGTACCACGTGGACTGCTTCAACCTCCAGTACAAGTACACTAGCCTGAAATTGGTGGTAGTCAACTCACTTCACGGTGCAGTGATATGTGATGCGTAAAATATTTTTTATTCTACGGGGCTTGCTTACATACAGCGGGGTGCATTAGGCCAGTTCTGCAGAGCTTCTCGTACTGGATCTTGTTGAGTGCAATGTACTCTGTATCATAACCCTCTCCTATAACCACGTCAACCCAGAAATGATCCCTCTTCATGACCTTGATCGGTGATGGGGTTACCCTATGATCGGTTGATGGGGTTACCCTATGATCGCCACTAAGTAGCTTCTCTAAGGCCTGGTTTGGTGATTCTACGTTAAGCCTCCTGGTCAGCTCCTTGAGCTTTCTGTAAACAGACTCAGACACCTTCACTACGTGCTTGTAGGGCATGGGGTAACCCCATGAACAGTTGATGGGGTAACCCCTTAAAAACTTTGCCCTATGTTAATTTCGTCACATTATATTAACTATTTTTAAGGAAATTATTCATAATTAATCGGGGGTTGTTAGATGCCGAATCCCGGACCTCAAAACCTAGGAGATGAACTGCATAAAAGGGCCAAGAAAAGGGCTGTGAACAGGGGATCTGAAAAAGTTGTGTTCTACATCATGACACCTGGCAAGGAGTACACTGCAAAGGACATATGGAAAATATTAAATAGTACGAGCGTTGGTCTTAGCCTTAGCACCGTGTACAAAGCTCTGAACAAACTGTGTGAGAATAAGTCAGTAGTGAAAGTGAGGCGTGGAGTGTACGTGCGACCCCAGTAGCGACCGCCTGGGTGTTTGACATGCGTTATAAGTATGTCTGGTCTGTGTGGCAATTCATCTTAAACAACAAGTGTGTTATGAGAGCTGAAGTAAAAAATCACCTAATGAAGGAGTTTAACCTTACTAAAGATCAGGCTGAGGATGCAGCACAGAGCTCACTTAGAGCACTAATGAGGCGTAACATGATAAAGAGAGTTGGGTTTGGTACGTACTGCGTTAATGAGTGATTGCAGTGAGCGTTCCTATAAAGTGGGATATAGCTCGTAGAATTATTGAAGTGCTGATCTCAAGGTACTCTCACATGTTGCCTCCAGCTACTGTGATCGAGCTATACAACTCTGTTACAAACATGGATGCCAATGCATTTGTTGAGAGGTTGTACAGGTGTGTTGAGACATTAGCGTACAATGGAATAGAGGATCAGGATATTGAGAGGTTGATGAATGACTTATTTGTCAGCAACTATTTCATTTTTTTTCGGGGGTTGATTTGACTGGATCTAGATCGGTTGATAAGCTAAATCCAATATTGATCAGACATCCTGAGTCGTATGAGTACCTAGAGAGAGTCTACAGTAAGTGGATGGAGTACAAGTCCAATGCTAAGTGCTACACGTGTGGTAGCATAAACCTAAAGTGGGTTGATGACTTCACATACGTCTGCGAGAACGGTCACACTAATAAGTTGCTTGGCCTAGAGAGCTGGGAATTCGAGGTGCCACCGTGGTTCATGAAGATCCTGTATGACCAGGGTCTTGTCGCGGTGCTGTACAAGTCAAGGTCGAGCACACACTACGGAGTTTATGAGGAGACCCTGAGGGCTATAGAGGAGGTGCTGAGCAGAGGCCCAGTGGAAGAGTCCTTTGAGGCGCCACCGCAAGAGCCCAGCATCGACATGTTCAGGGACATAGTTGGACTCGACGACGTCAAGCAACTTGTTGTAGATGTCCTTAAGTCAGATAAGCCCGTTCACCTGTTGATCGTAGGTCCTCCTGCCAGTAGTAAGACAATGATACTTGAGGCTATATCCAGGCTATATGACGTCCCCATAATACTGTCAGGGACGAGCACCAGGGCTGGACTGCGCGACTACATTGTTGAGAACAAGCCCGCTATAATGATAATAGATGAGCTGGACAAGATTGAAAACCCCCTAGACCTCTCAGTCCTGCTCACGTGGATGGAGAGCCAGAAGCTCATAGTGACTATGGCCACGAGGAAGACTGTTGTTAAGTGCCCAAGCGTCTGCAAAGTTATAGCTGCTGCAAACAAAATAGAGAGAATACCTCCAGAGCTACTGTCCAGGTTTATAGTTGTAAGGCTAAGGCAGTACACGGATGAGGAGGCCAAGAAGGTGTGCATCAATGTTGCTATCAACAGGGAGGGGGTTGAAGAGGGGCTGGCCAAGCTGATAGCCGACGCCGTAGTGGACAAGCTGAAGTCAAGGGATCCCAGGGACTGTGTTAAGTTAGCGAGGCTCGCCAAGACCCCTGACGACGTCGAGAGAATCGTTAAAATATTGTCTAAAAGATAATATTTTTTGTCTTCTTATCGGGGCTTAATTTGGTTTAGAGCATTTGCTCCGCCCACTTGGGTAGCCATGCTTCCCACGCCTTCCTCTTCATCCTCCCAATTATGTACTCGTAGTCCTTTTTGAAAATCTCTGTAGATATCTTCTCTTCTGGTATGAGCAACACTTGAGACGCGAACCTCTGTGCAAGCCCACATATATACAATATGGCTCTGAGCGACCTCATGGCTAACTCCAGGTACTCGTCGTAGTCTGATAGGTATGTATATAATGTGCTCATCAGCTTTAATATGGCCATATATACGAACTGATCTTGGGTTGCCAAGAATTGTGCTAGGGCTTTGCCCATTTCGCTTGCCATACGTTCCATTGCCCTCGTGTATGAGTCCTCGAGCTTCTTTTTGATCTCATCAACAGGTTTGTTTGCAAGCTGTGCAAACTCAGAAGTTGCTTCTGAAGCATATATTACTGCCTTAATCAGCTCTCTGAACTCCCTAGCAACATCCTCGCCCCCATACGACTTGATGAATGGGTACCCTATATAGTCAACGTACGTAGCTATCATAACAAGATTCTTCTTGTTGGTATCCCCCGGGCAGACTGGTTTGGTGGATCAACTATCCGCGACACTACTACCACGCCGCCAACGACAAGTATTGGCACGGTGGCGCCGACTATTGCTATGCTTTTGTCCAAGTATGTGCTCTTATTAGTGCCCATAAATCAATCTCCCAACAGATATCATGTTGGAATGTGATGCTTTTATATTTTAAGCTCTTTTACATTCATGTTTTTAAGCTTCTTTACCCTAATTATTATCTGGTGTTGTGAATGGCTGTAATGCCCGGCGGTAAGAAGATAGAGCTTGAGGATGCAATAGCCATTGGAGCTGGTGCAGTTGCGGGACTAATTGGTGCTGGAGTTCTTACTGGAGTGAAGTGGCTCGTTGAGTGGGGCCGGCCGAGCGTCATGCTCGCAACTGGGGCAGTTGACACGACCCTAGGAGGACTGCTGGTTTACAACAGGTTCTTCAAGAAGGAGAGAACAGGGGACCCCTTCTACGACACCGCGTCAGCGACGTTTGGAGTGCTAGATTTATTGGTTGGAGTTGCAGCTATACTGGGAGGAGTTGGTAGGCTCACTGGCAACGAGTTCCTCCAAGTCGACAAGCTCGTGAAGAGTGTGGCAATTAACTCAATGATAAAGGCATCAGAGATAGCTGAGGCAGTGCTATCCGCTCCTCAGAGCGTTCTGAAGTTTGTAAAGCCTTAAGCTCTAGCACCCAGTGCACAGACGGCTAGAACAGTGCTCATGGGAGTAGTTGAGGCAACTGCAGAGGGCAAGTACTCTCTAATGAAGAACGTTGGTAGCCTAGTCCAGCACTTCATGTTGTAGTTGATAGTGCTCTTTAGTCTTAAAGTTGATAGCCACCCAAGATCTGCCCTCGGTATGCTCATAAATGTTTCAACATCTCTCTTAGTTATAACGCTTAGCATGTCATCCCTCTTGAATACCCACCCGAACTCATATGCACCAATTATTGTGAACACAATGTGGTTGACGATCCAGAGTGGGTTAGATGCGTCCAGAGGGTGCACTACTCCGGCCTTAACAAGCTGGAAACCCATCTCAATATCGTGTAGTGCGTGCTCTAGGTAGTCCTCACTATAAACAGTGTCTGAGTCGCATGACATTATAACCCTGCCTTTAGCTTCTAAAATGCCTAGGTATCTACCATATCCTATCTTGTCAACTGGCCCGATAACTTTAAGCTGGTACTTACGTTTTAGTTCCTCAACCACCCTCCAATCAGTGCTCGGCCCTGTGACCAGGATTATTTCATCAACTCTCACCGTCTGGTGAGCTACGCTCTCAACGCTCATGAGTAGCGTTGGCTCCCCGTTGTCGATTATGACAGCTGATACTTTCACTCTCACCACTCTTCGCTCTAAGATATTGTTGTTCCTTTACGACTACTTCTTCTTGATTTCCCTTATTGCTACTGCACCAACAACTGCAAGAGTTCCAACTGTGCCAGCTGTTATTGCCACTGGAACCCAGTTCTGCTTTAGCCAGTTAATCACTTGGTCAGCCCAGCCCGTCGGTTGGCCTCCGGCTAACTTGACAGTGATGGACTTCTCGGCCTTGTCATCGACGTAGAATATAGAGTTCATGATGTAACCGCTCACTCCGTGAAACGTGTAGTAGCCCTCCTTTGAGAACACGATATACCCCGCCATGCTCATGCTGAATGGAGGGTTTGGACACGCCCCAGTTAGAACTGCAACCCCAGGTCCGCCACGCGATATTGTGTACTCATCGCTATCCATGATTACTTTAACTGAGTCAGTCGGGCCGTCAACGTATACCAATCCGATAGCAAAGTTAGGCCAGTCAGGTGGCTTAGCATTGAGCGTCCCAGTTATGGTGAACGACGCTCTGCCCGTGTCAGTGCTACTTGGTAACATAAAGGCTACAGAGCTGTACGTGCCCATTCAATCGCCACCCTTAGATTTTATATGCCTCTCTCCTTAATATATAAACAATTAAAAATGAGCACTTAGGGACTAACAGAGCTGTCAGCCCAGACGGCGTGGTGGACCTGTTGGCACGGCATGTTTCGTGAACTCGTTTGCTAAAACTACTCCCCCGATTGCAATCATTGGCGCAGTGCTAAGTGTGCCTGCTATAAACAACCACTGCACAGGTATTTGGAATGGTTGAACTATCACTGAGTTTTCGTCACCGTATAGAACCTGGCCGTTCCTGTCCCATAGTAGGAGCTGGACGATAGATGGGGCCGCTGGGTCATTACTCCTGCTCCAGTAGTCTATCCAGTAGTTCCACTTATCCATTGATGCCAAGTACGCCTCTCCAACAGTCTTCCCCTCAGCTAGGTTTTTATATATCTCAAGCACTGGCTCAAAGAATGCCTTGCCGTATGGGTCTATCAACGGATCCTGAATCTGAGCCTGAATCCATGTGAACTCGACTTTGTAGCCAATGTACGCTCTAGCCCCCTTATTGTTCACTATATCCGGACCGAGCTGTTGACCAGTTAAGCAAGAAAGTAGGTATATTACTCTATCCTTCAGCTCCTTGCAGTCACAAACCCACCAAATGCGCTCCTGCCACTGGCCCGTAAAGACATTCTCCGACCCATGACCTACGCCTGTGAAAAATACACTATTGTTCCTACTGAGGCTGTCTAGGACTGGTTGCCTCCTCGCCCTATCCCCCTCTAAGTCATCTACTATGATGCCCCTGCTCCTCATATAGTCTATTGCGTGCTTGAGTGCAAGGCTACCGACATATGTCGCTGCATCGTGGTTCGGCCTTGTTATTGTGACTACTCCCATCCGTGGCATTACGTGTCAACTCTCTCCTTTATGAAGCTTAGCAAGTTTGCGTACATTTGAACTAGTCTAGCTCCGATCTCATCCCTCTTCCTAATGTGCTCAAGTGCTTCGGCTGGGCTCATTACTGGTACATATCCTTGAAGTGCCATTATCTTAACATCGGGCCTTGCAGCTACAACTCTCCTCCAGAACTCCTCAGCGAGGATCCACGTCTCCTCTCCGTCCAAGCCGAGAGATTGAAGTGATTTCAACACCTCGCTCGTGTTCAGTCCAGTCCTCAGCATTGATAGGGCCTCGCTGAGAGTTGTTGGCCTCCCGTTGACCATTAGAACTGGCACGTTCGCTAGGCCCGGGTTCCTAGTTATGAACTGCTCAAGCATCCTGATCTTCTCCTCAACTGACACTCCTCCCACCCCACTCTTTATGCTTCTATCAGTTCGTCCTTATATAAATAGATCACGACTTCTTACGTGATATAATCACTGCTATTGCCACGAGGCCTGCCAATCCAAGCCCTATTGACAGTATTAGCTCCCACGGTACTTTAACCTCTGGAACACCAGTTACCTCAATGCTCCTCGACGCCTCTGCCCTCATGTATGGCAACTCTACCTCCTTTTCTTCTTAATCTCAGTGACCACTATTGGAACTGCAACAGCTGCAAATACCCCAGCGACTCCTGCTGCCGTTAGCACGTAGCCTGGTATCTCTCCAACTACTGGTATTGATATTGTGCCCAACGATGGCAGGAACAGGCCCTCTCCAGCGTACACTGCCTTCAGAGTGAAGGTTCCAGTTGTGCCTATCGAGACTGATGCAGAGAATGAGCCATCGCTCCCGGTCGTCACGTCGGCCAGCTTAGTCGTGTCGTAGTATATTGACACAGTTTTGCCTGCCAGGGGGCTGTACGTGCCGCTCGCTGACTCGTACTCAAGCTTGCCCGATACTGTGAAAGGTACTTTCACTCCAACTTTGTCCGGTGCAGTAATTGAGATCCTTGTTCTGAACGCCACAGGCCTGTCCTGCATTGCACTAGAAGCACCGCTCGCTGGGTGCACTGCCACGAAGAAGTAGCGTTTGCAACCCATGGTGTACGGTACTTGCCAGTCATATGCGAAGTAGCCCTGGGAGTCGGTTGTGACGCTGGCTATGTCGTAGCACACGTTTGGCTTATCGTAGAGGCAGTACTGTATTTTAACTGTCTGGTTCGCCGCGCCAGTGGTGTCATACGTCAGCCTACCCGAGAAGTATGCTCCGTCACCGCAGACTAAGTAAGATGGCAGTGGGTCAAGCGTCAGAGTCCACGTAGCAACCGTCACAGTCTTAGTCGCCTGTGACGACAAATAGGGCACTCTCCCACCCAGAGTAAAAAATTGAAAATTCCCTTTAATAAATGTTATAAATTCTGACTCTTTGAGTGACCATATACTGCGTTACCAGCGAGTGAACATTGTTCGTAAATTTATAAACAACATTTGAGAAATTGTTATTGGCGATACTGGTGCCCGCCACATCTGGATCCGATAACAAAGGCGTTGCCATCCCAATCTTGTGGACCCTTATACCAGCTATGGCCCCCATTATCGCAGTCATAGGCATTGTTGCATTTGATGCAACTAACTCAACAAACGACTATAAGAGGAAGCTGCTGGAGGCATATAAGCTCATAGAGGAGGAGGGGTTGGGGAAGCTTGAGCCCCTTGGGAGAGAGTATGCAAGTGCTAAGTACGCTAGAGTGTCAATAGATACTGACGTGAAGCTCTTCTATAGGAGGCTCGTAAAATTCTATAACGACGTGAGCAAGAGCCTCGACCTGGCCATGAGCAAGTGGCCCAGGGACAAGGATGTAGCTCTATACGTTACTGTCTCAAGGCTGTGGAGTGCTTTCACTTTATCGTCAATTGACATTGACTACATCTCTATGATCCTTGAGCAATACCTGACTCGTGCAACGATCCCAGTGTTTAGGAAGGATCCCTTAATTAAGATAATACCCAGGGATATAGTTGAGGCCATAGCCGAGAAGCTGGTCAACATTGAGTGGGAGCAGATGAGGATCACCAACAAGAAGTGCATCTGGATATTCGGCAAGGTTGAGAATATTGACAACTACACGTTCGCAGGTCTCATTAACGACGTCACAGCGTGCACTCACACACTGCTAGACTACGCAAGGATGACCCTTGATCCAGAGCTCAAGGAGTTCTACAGAGAAATTTACGTTAAGAGGCCCAACTCCACGCTGCTCGAAGGTGCCCTCGGTTGGCGCATCGCTTTAACCAAGCTGTGGGAGCTTGGGGTCGTTGAGGACAGCGACTATGCTCCAACGAGAGCCATAGTTATTGAAAATAGGGCCGAGCTTGTCGTTGGATCATCGCCCGGCCACACAGTTCATGCAGAGATATCTGACAATAATGTTGTGGTCACCTACTACGACAAGGATGAGGACGTTCACAGAGTTCTCATGGCAGTTGCTGAGAAGCTCGGAGTTAATGTGGTGAAGCATGAAGAGAAGGAGTACACCACGTTCTCAGTCCCCGCAAACAAATACTACCTGATATTTAAGTGCATACTGCCCTTCGCCACGTCCCTAGACATAAGGATAAGCTACTTGGATACGCAGAGGAGGATGTGGGGAGTGCTGTCCGTTGAGGACGTCCGCAATATTCAGATGCGGTACAACTACAACATTATTGACACTGAGGTTCACCTAATACTTGATGCGATCAAGACGCTAAAGCTCGACAGGGCTTAGCGAACTATGTACAGCTCAACAGCCCAACATGCTTATGCGGTTTTCTATATTTTGCACCTCCTTAGTTTAGATTGGAGGCCGCGTGACTGTTTGATGTGAAGTGCACGTTGCGCCCGCCCGTGCCAAACACTCACAGTAGCTATCCAATGCACTCTTAATCCAGGTATTGCCTAGCACTTCTAATGAGTTACGTAGTACCATTGGATCGGGTCTTGATTCCCTTATTTCTTTGGCCATAATTCTTAGGTACCTCGCGATGTCTCCCCCCAGCTTTGGTGGGAACGCCGATCTTACCGCATCCCTGACCTCTGGTATATTCCTTCCAAGCCTCTCCGCCTCCTCTGACAGCTTCCCAAGATCAAACTCAATAAGTTTGGCGATCTCCTCAAGCTCAATTGAGGCTCTATCTAATGATAACGCGTCGATTGAATCTGCTATATTGATTATATCGTGCGCATACATTATAAGTATGTTGGCCCCCTCAGCACAAAGAGAGCGTGCTATCCCAAACCTCCTTGCCTCCTCGACTGACCTTGGGCGCCTTATGAACATGGGTTCCTCGGGTGGATCCATCACCTTATTAAGAGCTATTGCGCCTCCAACCGCTACCACGGGCAACGACGCGCCCAATATACATATAATCTTCCCAATGTCCACTGCCCGCCACCACTGCTGAAAATGGCTGTCCTGGTTTATATATGTGATTGTGTGATTTATTATTTGTTTGCCCAAATTTGGGAACTGACTACTGTGTCTGTTGCCCGATGGAGCGCAATGGAACCTTTAACACGTCCAACTCTATCAGACACTCGACAAAGGCGTTCTTCACACTCTTTAATATATCTTCTAGGCGGAACTTGGCAGAATCGTGCACCTCGAACTGCGACTCCCCCCTCTCGATCTTGTCCTTGATCGCCCTTGCCATGTATATCACGTCGCTGTACACTCCGTATGAGAACACCTTTTCGAGCTTGTCTTTGGGCACGCCCAGATCTTCCGCCGCCCACCAGATCGCCGATTTGACCCCGCTCTCAAAACCCCTCAACACCGATTCTGCCTCATGAAGTAGCAGCCATCGTGCGTCTCTGAGGTTGGGATCCGACAAGCCATAGAGCCTGATCGCAGGTCTCAGTATCAAGTCCGCCAGATCGTGGCACAGTGAATACGCCTTGTACATCCTTCTCCGCTCTGTTTCCGGCAACTCATATATCCCCAGCCTGTCCAATAGGTGCATGGGCGGATCCACCGCTTTATTAAGTGCTATAACTCCCCCAACCACGGCTACCGGTAAAGACGCTCCCAATATATACACGATCTTCTTAATGTCCATTATTCACTACCACTATAAAAATTGGCAATTCGTGTTTATATACCTGACTTGGCAGTCTACAACTCGTCCCCCAAATTTGGGTAACCTACGTCTGCCGACTCGCCCATGCAACAAGGGGCACAACCCGCTGGACGTACGGTGACTCCGCCGTGTACACCTTCACATGGATCTTTGGCAGATCCCCATTGACCAGCAGATCGACGCCGAGCTCCCTCAGCCTCACCACCTCCGCGTAGCTCAGAGGTAGCAGGGGCCTGCTCCTCCCCTCGACCCTACCGTGAGCGCCAACGACCGCCTCGCAGCCAACAACGCTCATGGCCATCCGCCTGGCAACAGCCTTAACGCCCGCCACGAAGCGCCTAGAGTAGCCCATCACCCTCATGTGCCCCTCCAAGCCCCTCAGCACAACACCGAGCACATAGTACGAGTATGCGATCTGGAAGAACAGCTGAACCAGGTCACCCGCACACGGGCTGTGAACCCTCACAACCCCCGCCTCAACCACGCCAACCCCGATCAGCTTCGCGACAATGGGG
>Ga0080004_1129277_pt1 | contig 12819 bp, 9 predicted proteins | sample WasSprMetagenome_FD_69207 | JGI IMG/M metagenome (GOLD analysis project Ga0080004, IMG submission 69207) | Sulfidic aquatic microbial communities from Washburn Spring, Yellowstone National Park, USA - WS (SPADES assembly) (version 2) | ecosystem: Environmental > Aquatic > Thermal springs > Hot... | reverse complement strand
GTGGCCCGGTTGGGCCGCGCGGGTTCAAATCCCGCCCGCCGCGCACTCATTTTATCTAGTGTTTGAGATTTTCATGTAAAGCCTTAAGGTGGCCATACTTTCAATTCTCTTTTTGAGATTCCCGCATCAGCACCATGTCCTCCAGCTCCAGCTATATCTCCTTTCAATTCTCTTTTTGAGATTCCGAGATCGCGAGCGGGAGCGTTTACCGGCAGATCCTGAACGCTTTCAATTCTCTTTTTGAGATTCATCAATGAAGGATGCCAAGGCGTTCATGGAGAGGGCGCTAAAGCCCTTTCAATTCTCTTTTTGAGATTCCCGAGTCGAGTAAAACGGTTCAGGTTCAGTTTGGCATGATCTTTCAATTCTCTTTTTGAGATTCGCTAGCTCCCGGTAAACATCACTATCTATCATGACGTGTTTCCCTTTCAATTCTCTTTTTGAGATTCGGAACCGATCATCAAGAAAGCTGAAGCCATCATATCACAGCAAGAAATCTTTCAATTCTCTTTTTGAGATTCTGGGAGATCGATGACACGGTTAAAAGGCTAGGGGTAGCAAAGGCGTCCTTTCAATTCTCTTTTTGAGATTCGATTAGGCACGTGTTCGGAGATGGGTACAGGTATATCAGCTTTCAATTCTCTTTTTGAGATTCCTCAAGATATAAAAGTTGTGAGGATACCGGCCACAACAGTAGCATACAACTTTCAATTCTCTTTTTGAGATTCGCTGCTCGAGTTCGGGAGGCTTGGCGCGAGCCGAGGACACTTTCAATTCTCTTTTTGAGATTCTGAAAAATGGTGGAAATTGGGAAAATTGGTGGGATAAAGGCTTTCAATTCTCTTTTTGAGATTCGCGCTCGTGAATGGCTGGATCATTGTCGGTGATAACGCTTTCAATTCTCTTTTTGAGATTCTTCCTTGGAATTCTTGCGTTATCATCGACTTATATTCCTTTCAATTCTCTTTTTGAGATTCCTATGGTTAGGAGGAACGAGGGTGAGGAATACATCCAATTTGCTTTCAATTCTCTTTTTGAGATTCTCAGCATAGGACACGGCATAGGGGCAAAACCGGTAACAGCAACTTTCAATTCTCTTTTTGAGATTCTCTGTATCATTGTTATCTTGACTGCGTATCCGGTTATCCTTCTTTCAATTCTCTTTTTGAGATTCAGGAGAGGGTTGTCGAGGAGGAGGCCGGGGTCAGGGTTACCACTTTCAATTCTCTTTTTGAGATTCCTGCGAGATTAGCGACTCGTATCATGGAACTGTTGAATTTCTTTCAATTCTCTTTTTGAGATTCTTGCTTAGAAGCATGGGCTTCGTGATTGAGCCGTTTAATCCTTTCAATTCTCTTTTTGAGATTCTGGCAGACGTGGTGCAACACTATGTTCCATATCCCGTTCAGCTTTCAATTCTCTTTTTGAGATTCCACATTTTTATTTTTGGGGTTTTTGCTTTTAAAGCGTAATTCTTTCAATTCTCTTTTTGAGATTCGCGGGCCATTGGAGTCGAGCCACTTCGAGATATACGCTTTCAATTCTCTTTTTGAGATTCATGATATTCGGCGTCCGCGCGGCGGGCGCCAAGTCAAGGGCTCGCCTTTCAATTCTCTTTTTGAGATTCGCTATCACTCTAAGCCATACATTAACACTGACAGGATCTACTTTCAATTCTCTTTTTGAGATTCCACATCATTTGTGATTGGCGTGGTCCTGCTCAAGTTTTTCAGCTTTCAATTCTCTTTTTGAGATTCGCGAGGAGGAGAAGCCCCTGAAGCTCAGGATATACTTGTGCCTAGACTTTCAATTCTCTTTTTGAGATTCTTCAGCTTCTCTTCGCCCAAAACAACTCCCTCTGGCAGTCGGCTTTTCCTTTCAATTCTCTTTTTGAGATTCTCCGGATCTCAGCCTAAGGGAAAAAATTGAGCTGTTTATATCTTTCAATTCTCTTTTTGAGATTCAGAAATGCGACACAATTCAGGAGGCCTTAGACATGATCACTTTCAATTCTCTTTTTGAGATTCATTGAGGAGGACGTGTATCGCAAGATATGGGCTATCGTGTCTTTCAATTCTCTTTTTGAGATTCCAGGAACTGGAGCTGCTTGACCGGGGCTCCCTTTATATAATGCTTTCAATTCTCTTTTTGAGATTCGAGCTTCTATGCGCCACTATTTCTTTATCGTTGGGATTGCCTTTCAATTCTCTTTTTGAGATTCCTGGGATACGGGGACTCACGCCTACATAGAGCCAGCATCTGACTTTCAATTCTCTTTTTGAGATTCTCGTGCACTTGATCCGGACGGCTCGAATCTTGCTAAACAACTTTCAATTCTCTTTTTGAGATTCGGGGGCCGTGAGTTGCAAGTGCCCATATTGTGGCAAGGAGTCTTTCAATTCTCTTTTTGAGATTCGGCGCTCGGGGTTTGGCATGTACCTCGTCCTGTATTTCTTCACTTTCAATTCTCTTTTTGAGATTCGCTCGACATGATCATCACAAATAAGCGCTAGAAAATTACCTTTCAATTCTCTTTTTGAGATTCCTAAGGTATCATGGAGGCAGGTATGTCAGGGATATAAAGCCTGCTTTCAATTCTCTTTTTGAGATTCTGCGTAAAGTGCGGCGGCGATATTGTCTCCATAATGGTTACTTTCAATTCTCTTTTTGAGATTCGTCGGTTAGTGTTGGCATTATGTCGCCTCTGCTTGGTCTTTCAATTCTCTTTTTGAGATTCTTGCGTGGAGAGAAAAATATGACAATTGGGCTCTTTACTAACTTTCAATTCTCTTTTTGAGATTCTGCGCCAACCATAACCCCGGAATCACGGTCACGAACATACACTTTCAATTCTCTTTTTGAGATTCACGTTAAACTGCTATGCAATGGTTCTCAACGGCTCGTGGCTCTTTCAATTCTCTTTTTGAGATTCCCCAAGTGCCATGATATTGCGGAGGCGGCACAAGCTGTTTTGGCTTTCAATTCTCTTTTTGAGATTCGTTGTGCTAGCGTGTATGCTATGAGGGGATATAAGGTTTACTTTCAATTCTCTTTTTGAGATTCATACCATTTGGTTTGGAGCCCCCGCTCGCGGTGGTTCAGCTCTTTCAATTCTCTTTTTGAGATTCAGGCGTATAGGCGGGCGCAGATAAGATTGGCCTTGAACACTTTCAATTCTCTTTTTGAGATTCCGAACCAAGGAAGCTCCTCGAAGTCTGTCTTAATGCTCATCTCTTTCAATTCTCTTTTTGAGATTCTTGAGGGTTTTATGTGTATAATGTTTATAAAACCCCTAAACTTTCAATTCTCTTTTTGAGATTCTGTATCATATACCATGCCGGATCTGCTTGAGGAGGATATTACTTTCAATTCTCTTTTTGAGATTCCTTATAGTTGATGGACAAATTGGGTAAACAATTGGAAAATGCTTTCAATTCTCTTTTTGAGATTCGCTAGGCCTGTTATTGAGGGGTTCATCAGAAAAAAATTTGACTTTCAATTCTCTTTTTGAGATTCATCAGGCAAATTCTCTACCTCCCCATACTCCGCTTTTCTTATCTTTCAATTCTCTTTTTGAGATTCGGCTCCTCAGAGACTAGGTATAGCACCGGCACGTAACTAATCTTTCAATTCTCTTTTTGAGATTCTAAAGCGGAGGCCACCATTAAGGCGAGCTGGATAGCAGAACTTTCAATTCTCTTTTTGAGATTCGCCAAGCGATGCCGAGACGCTGGAGAATTATCCAACTCCGCTTTCAATTCTCTTTTTGAGATTCAGTTTTGCGCAATATCAATAGCCATAGAACCATGTTCCTTTCAATTCTCTTTTTGAGATTCTGCCGCCTCACGCCTAAGCACCTTCGGAGCTATGGGATATTCTTTCAATTCTCTTTTTGAGATTCCTTGTTGGCCACGCATGGGAGGTGCATAGGCGTTTTGAGCTTTCAATTCTCTTTTTGAGATTCAGCCTATCGTTTCCCGGGTTGTCCATTATCCCGTCCCTGAACTTTCAATTCTCTTTTTGAGATTCGAGGGGGTGAAGGGATGAGGGGGAAAAAGGAGTCACCCTTGCTTTCAATTCTCTTTTTGAGATTCCAGACCTCGAGGGCATGGAGAACCTAGTGAAGATAGGGATACCTTTCAATTCTCTTTTTGAGATTCCATTGGCTAACATATGCCGAGGATGTCGCTGCATACATCATCTTTCAATTCTCTTTTTGAGATTCAGCAAAAATCCTAGCGCATACGACTCTGCACAAAGTTACGCTTTCAATTCTCTTTTTGAGATTCGGCTTCGTGCATTATATCTGCCCGCATTGCGGTTACGAGCTTTCAATTCTCTTTTTGAGATTCCCTCGTGGTCTGGAGGTGTTTCCACTGGGTAGAATCTTCCTTTCAATTCTCTTTTTGAGATTCGAGGCTCATATGCTAGACGATGAACCATTCCAGCTAACCCCAGCTTTCAATTCTCTTTTTGAGATTCGAGTTCCGGTCGAGTCCGGTGTCTTCGATACGAGTATATCTTTCAATTCTCTTTTTGAGATTCCTGAAAAACGGCGGCCTAGCAATAATAACCCTACCATACTTTCAATTCTCTTTTTGAGATTCTGGAGTGCATAAGTGTGATGGAGGAGAAGGCTAGAGAGACCGTGACTTTCAATTCTCTTTTTGAGATTCGGAGCTGAACGAGATCGAGATAAAGATAACGTATAGGACTTTCAATTCTCTTTTTGAGATTCTCAGCATTGGAAGCGGACACGAAGTCCCATCAATGCTACTAGCTTTCAATTCTCTTTTTGAGATTCCTGGCCTAGTCCACGCCATAGTGTCAAACGAGTCTATCATGCTTTCAATTCTCTTTTTGAGATTCGCAGATCATGTGGCTTCCCTGATGCTAGGGGTATTTACCTTTCAATTCTCTTTTTGAGATTCAAGGAGGATGAGGAAATGAGCGAGATAGTCTTGATAGAGACTTTCAATTCTCTTTTTGAGATTCGGGGGCGAGGCTGAAAGGCCATGAGCAGCACGTTTCAGGTACTTTCAATTCTCTTTTTGAGATTCGTAATATATTTACTCGGGGGGATCGAATTATTCGATCTACACTTTCAATTCTCTTTTTGAGATTCCGAGAGGATGGTTGAGACCCTGCTCCCGCCGGAAGTAGCCGTCACTTTCAATTCTCTTTTTGAGATTCGCGTCTGGCTGTGGGGGAGCGGGTTGTTGTGGCCGTATCCGTAGTGCTTTCAATTCTCTTTTTGAGATTCGATCAACCGTTGCCGTTACCCTTGGGAAGTCTGGGCACACTTTCAATTCTCTTTTTGAGATTCATGGCATTCAACAAATTTGACGAGCTATATCAAATGAAAGATACTTTCAATTCTCTTTTTGAGATTCGCGTGTCCAACCCCTTGGCCGATAGGTCTTTTCGCAGGTAGTCTTTCAATTCTCTTTTTGAGATTCCCGTATCGGATGAATTAGCGAATATACGTGATAAGATATACCTTACTTTCAATTCTCTTTTTGAGATTCCCGTAATATTATTGCACGCATGATCTCGCCCAAGTCATCGTCAACTTTCAATTCTCTTTTTGAGATTCGTTCTAGACGAGCTTGGGAAAATTGCGACTGGCGTGATAGGCTTTCAATTCTCTTTTTGAGATTCTATAGCTTTTCTTTCAAAACCATGATCGCCTTCTCGGCTGCGCTTTCAATTCTCTTTTTGAGATTCACCTTCATGAAGGAGAAGGGGGTATCCGGATACTCGGTGAACTTTCAATTCTCTTTTTGAGATTCGTTGACGTAAGGTTCAGGACTCTAGACCACAACCAGATCTTTCAATTCTCTTTTTGAGATTCCGGGGTATAACAAGACTCGCCCTCCTAATACTATCCCTAATCTTTCAATTCTCTTTTTGAGATTCGTCTGCTGTATGGTTACCCTGTAGCCGTATGCGGAGAGCTTCTTTCAATTCTCTTTTTGAGATTCTCCCAATTGCCGATGCCGCCTAATCGTGATGTAAAAAATGACTTTCAATTCTCTTTTTGAGATTCCTTCTCGCTATCACGTAGATATTCGCTCTCATCAATGCATAATGCTTTCAATTCTCTTTTTGAGATTCCGGCACGGGTACCACCCCGCCCAAGAAGCAGGACTATAAGCCTTTCAATTCTCTTTTTGAGATTCATGCTGGAGGCATTCCGCAAGGCCCAGAAAAAGACCGATTACCTTTCAATTCTCTTTTTGAGATTCATCATGTTATCAGCCGAGGCAGACATCTAATAAGGTATCACTTTCAATTCTCTTTTTGAGATTCAAGACCTAATTACAAATTGCGGCGCAGAATAAGCTTTATATATCTTTCAATTCTCTTTTTGAGATTCATTAACAATAGGCTAGCGATTTTGCTATACCATTATCTGAGACTTTCAATTCTCTTTTTGAGATTCAGGAGTGAAAACTTGGGATGAATGACGTTAATCAAGACATACTTTCAATTCTCTTTTTGAGATTCATATGCCACGTTTACGGAATTGGCTGAGAGGAGGCTTACTTTCAATTCTCTTTTTGAGATTCCTATTATAGCCTCCTCAGCATAGCGTAGGAGTGAAAACTTCTTTCAATTCTCTTTTTGAGATTCCTAGGCTTGAAATTTGGATTATGCGAGATCGAGGAGAGTTCTTTCAATTCTCTTTTTGAGATTCAATAGGGGGGCTTAGATGATTAAAGCAACTGATAGAATTAGCTTTCAATTCTCTTTTTGAGATTCGTTGTTTACGTTAGAGTTATCGGGGCTAGAATCCTGAGATCCTCTTTCAATTCTCTTTTTGAGATTCTCACCACCCTATGCGGGAGCTTTCGCTTGAGGTCCTCGATCTCTTTCAATTCTCTTTTTGAGATTCATCGGCCTTAAAGACGGAGCCATTCACCAATTATCATTGAAGACTTTCAATTCTCTTTTTGAGATTCTTCTCTTGTAGACTAGCTTCTTGTCGGCCTCGTAGACGACTTTCAATTCTCTTTTTGAGATTCCTACGGCGTCTTGGAGGAGCGGGCGGCGGCCCTGAAGATCACTTTCAATTCTCTTTTTGAGATTCAGTCATAGGATGGACTATACGTGTAAGCATCGAAGAGGTGACTTTCAATTCTCTTTTTGAGATTCTTTGCAATATATTGAGAACTTGATAGGGGACGTGGAGTTACCGCTTTCAATTCTCTTTTTGAGATTCAAGTTTCAGGTAGGCCAAGTGGTTGAAATCAAGCTGAAGGACTTTCAATTCTCTTTTTGAGATTCCTGGCCAACTTCGTGATCCTACGAGTCCTAGGCGCCCTCTTTCAATTCTCTTTTTGAGATTCGAACTACCTGAACGAGAAGCTCAAGGAGCTTGACGAGATAACTTTCAATTCTCTTTTTGAGATTCGCGGATTTTGATGCCAGGCAGTTCCTCGAGACGGTCTTGCCTTTCAATTCTCTTTTTGAGATTCCTGGAATGCGAGTGGATAGGTGGAAATGCGTTGGGATTCATCAGCACTTTCAATTCTCTTTTTGAGATTCTTATGATATAATCGTGCGGGGCCACGTCCACTACTGCAACATCGCCTTTCAATTCTCTTTTTGAGATTCCACGGCCAACATAACCGTGGCCTCCAGCATCAAAGACAAGACTTTCAATTCTCTTTTTGAGATTCTCTCTACGAGATCGCCGGGAAGCTCGGCGTCCCGATAACTTTCAATTCTCTTTTTGAGATTCGCGGCTCAGGATAAGCTTTATATATTGGATGATCTTCCCTTTCAATTCTCTTTTTGAGATTCGAGCCCTGCGGCCATATAGGCCGGGCTCACGCCTGATACCTTTCAATTCTCTTTTTGAGATTCAGGATCAGCTCGGCCTCCCCGGCTTCAAGATCCTTACCGACTTTCAATTCTCTTTTTGAGATTCGAGAATACCGCATGTAAAACCGGCTGAGGGGAAAAATAAAACTTTCAATTCTCTTTTTGAGATTCTCAAGTTCACGAGGACCGCGAACGAGGATGAGATACAGTTCACCTTTCAATTCTCTTTTTGAGATTCTAGTCATCCGCCACGAGAGCCCTCCACACCCTGCCGCCAAACTTTCAATTCTCTTTTTGAGATTCGTGCCCTCGGCATCAGGAAGGTCGTCGACGAGAGTGGGCTTTCAATTCTCTTTTTGAGATTCCACTTCCAGACCGGGGTAACCATGACCCGGTCGAAGGGTCTCGCTTTCAATTCTCTTTTTGAGATTCCGCCCTTGAGGCGCCTGATGTCCTCGGGGCGGAGGCCGTATCTCCTTTCAATTCTCTTTTTGAGATTCCCGATCTTTCTAAACTTAGGAAAGGAGCATTTTTCTAGATTCTTTCAATTCTCTTTTTGAGATTCTGCAATAAGCCGATTTTCTAGGGATTTTAGGGGTTTTATCTTTCAATTCTCTTTTTGAGATTCTTGGAAACTATTGGTCGTTATCATCTGCGACGGAGGAGGGTACTTTCAATTCTCTTTTTGAGATTCGCATGATAGTAGATAAGTGTTTGGTAAAAGTTAATTATCTTTCAATTCTCTTTTTGAGATTCCTATTTAAGCAATACGCCAATAAATGATAGGGGTAATACCCGTACTTTCAATTCTCTTTTTGAGATTCTGGGGTTTTTCGGGGGTTTTTAGGGGTTTTGCGGGATTACTTTCAATTCTCTTTTTGAGATTCCCGGCTATTAGACCTATCACGAGCATTATAACCACTAGTACTTTCAATTCTCTTTTTGAGATTCTGCATGATGGATATGGCCACGTCCAGCCTGCCCTGTAGCCTTTCAATTCTCTTTTTGAGATTCGGAGGGTGAATGCTTGAGCATCTCGCCAAGCCTAGATCTAACTTTCAATTCTCTTTTTGAGATTCCATACTAAGACTGAAATGGTGCAGATTGAGATAGTGATACACTTTCAATTCTCTTTTTGAGATTCCTCGCCGCTCGGCGCCAACTCGATCCTCCCCCCACTCTCGTCTTTCAATTCTCTTTTTGAGATTCATGATCCCGCGTTCACAATTGCTCGCAAAGATATAGAAAACTTTCAATTCTCTTTTTGAGATTCATGGGCGATAAAGCCAAGGTAAAGGTTTACTTCTATCTAGACGCTTTCAATTCTCTTTTTGAGATTCTATTTCGCCTTGCCGTGATCTACGGGGTTTATGTCTATTACTTTCAATTCTCTTTTTGAGATTCCAGGGAATATTAGGCGCGGTCATGGGGTCGAAGTTCGATCAATATCTTTCAATTCTCTTTTTGAGATTCCTCGAATACATCAAGATGCTCATCAAGGCGCTCAAGCCGGCAACTTTCAATTCTCTTTTTGAGATTCATCGGGTTATCTTGGCGCCCTCGGGCTTGATGACCTTGACTTTCAATTCTCTTTTTGAGATTCTTGCTGGAGGCCTATCACACAGCCGATCCCCGTCGAGATGCTTTCAATTCTCTTTTTGAGATTCTGGGCTCTAGCAGATGTCGCGGGTCTATGGCTCAGGAAAGGCGGCGCTTTCAATTCTCTTTTTGAGATTCAGCCAAGTCAAATGGTCTAGGATCAGGGGTCGGAGCCACTCTTTCAATTCTCTTTTTGAGATTCGCAAAATATAGCAGCCGAGATAACAAATGTACAGCTAGATGACTTTCAATTCTCTTTTTGAGATTCTCAATTTCTATATTTGGTTGAGGAGTCATGATTGAGGAAATAGAACTTTCAATTCTCTTTTTGAGATTCGAGGAGGGAGAGGCTTTTCGTGATCGGGATAAGGAGGGATCTCCCTTTCAATTCTCTTTTTGAGATTCCCTGGATCATCATCAGCCTCAAATCCGCTAGCCTACTATCACTTTCAATTCTCTTTTTGAGATTCGCTACAACTATAACACTAATCAGGTTGTTGATTTAAATGGTCTTTCAATTCTCTTTTTGAGATTCGGATACAGGGATGCGATTTGCGACATGGCAGCGATTTTGAACTTTCAATTCTCTTTTTGAGATTCCTTCTGGTGTATCACAGGGCCATCACCATGACCTGGGTGACGTAGAACCTTAGGCCGCCGACGTCAACGGATTCCCTCAGGCCCACGCCCTTTAGGACTAGGAGCTGGCCCCGGGCCTCCTGCATGGCGGTAAAAAAACGTGTCTGGGCCATGCCTGCCTTGACATCCGAGATCCTCCTCCCGACCTTGGACTGGAGCCAGCTGTCGAACTCCGCATCGGATAGGAACCTGGCCCTCCCGGCGGCCACCTCCGCATTAACGTTCGCAATATCCGGTATCGTGTCCGGGGTGACTATCACGCACTCGTCAAGCATCCTGCTCCATATTATGGACTTCGGCGTGTTCGGCATCATGTCGGCTAGGGCGGGCCTTATCGGGTCCGCTATGCTCCTCCCGGTCCCCTTCAGGCTCCTAGTGTGAATCCACTTCAAGGCTTAACCACCTCCACCCCCCTGATGATCAGCCTCTGGTTCTCGGTGGAGGTCCCATTATTGACTGTCCTGAGCCTGAGCCTGACGCACCTGGCATTGGCCCCCTGATCCAGCTTGAAGTCCTTTGAGCCTGTTGACCCGGCGCCCAGGCTGAGGACCAAGGCCTCCCCGCCGCCATCAATGCTCCTGACGTATATATCCATGCTGGTGTTCGCCGACGTCGTGGCCTCTATGTAGCCAAGATACCATAGCTTCCCATCCTCGGGCTCCAGTATCGTGTCACATGTCCCAACAGGGGCCGGTATGGTTAACGTCTGCTCTATTATTAGGGTCTGAGCCCACTCCAGGTAGTTTATATGCATCTTCAGCTGCTTGGCAATCCTCGCATAGTCTATTGATCCATAGATTTCGCTCACCTCCCCACCACCTCCTTAAGCTCTTTCCTGAGCCTCTTGACCTCCCTATACATTAGCCAGAGGAAGAGGTTCTCGACTATGACCCAGTCTATCACTGCGAAGATGAATATGGGGATGAACCAGTCGGGCCAAGTCGCCATATCATCTCCCCCCAAGCCGATATAGCCCGAACAGCTCGTGGACGCTCCTCATGAACTCGTCCCTGTCAATGATCTTGGCCAGTATATAGCATGCGTGATACTGTATCGGGACCGGGGTTGGCTCCTCAACCGGGGCTGCTGGCGGTATCAGCCTTATCTGGAACCTGCGGCAGAACGGTATCGGCGGGTTCGGGGTTAAGCAGCCCACGTATATCTTCTCCGTGTCATCGTATCTGGTGACGTATCCCCCGAAGTTTATCGGCATTGTTAAGCCGAACTCCTTGACCCCCTCCAACATGAAGTCTATCGGGAAGGCCCTATCGGGGCCATCAATCTCAACGTGTATCCGCACGTATTTCCCGTCAAGGCTGCCCTTGAAGTATCCGGAGACGGCCATGAGCCAGCCCGGCGCCTCAATCGTGTCCAAGAGCAACTCTTGGCCAATGTAGAGGAAGCCCTCCCTCTCAACATACTGCCACATCCAGCCCCGCAGTAACGGAAGGGCCGTGTATAGCATGGCTACTCCTCGTCCGTGAACTCCACCTCAAGCTCAACATATGCCTTGGAGGCGGTGCTCTGAGACCAGCTAACCTTGAAGCCCTCCTTCCCCGTCAGGCTCCTTATGACTATCGGCCTCCTCTTCTCAAGGGCCAGCTCGCCGGCTGACGATAGAACCTCGACGTCTATCGCCTCCCAGGCCGGGGACATGGCCGTAGCATCCTTGCTCCAGTAGATGGTGAAGGTTGTTGCCCCTTGGGCCGCAATCCTCTTCGCCCATATCTTCGCCTTTAGGCCATAGGGTATCAGTATCCTCGTCGGAGGAGTCCATGGGGCTGAAGTATCATGGTAGATCAGGTCGCTGTATAGTGGGAAGTCTCCGGATGTTGATGACCCGTCACTCTCCCCCTTTAATGTCAGGATCTCCCGGACCATCACACCATCACCTCCATCAGGATGCTTGAATACGCACTCACGGCCTCGGATCTCTGGTCCTCACGGTATAGTGGGAATCCCTCTATGCCATAGGTCTCTAGGAAGGCCCTCTTGATCGTGTCGTTGTAGATGGTTATCGGCATGGTTATCCACTTTGATGGGATCCTCCTAGTCAGTATGTCGAATATGAGGTCCGGGCTCTTCGGCACCTCAATTATATACTCGGCGTAGGTGAAGTCAACCCCCGTATAGACGTTTAAGTTGGTGTCGTTCCCGAACCTGTATCCGTAGTGGATCTCCGGGAAGTGTATCAGCTCTATCCTTCCACGGGCGAAGCCGAAGGGCTTGTCAACGCCGGTGCTGACCTGATCCCTCTGGAACCTGCCCTGCGTAACCCCTTTCGGTATCTGGACGTCTATCCTCAGCCACTTGGGCGTAACCTCCGTGATCACGTGGAATAATCTCTCCCTCCAGTCCTTCGGGATATACCACATGTCCGTCTCACTGAACACTCCCCTGAACGGGAAGCTTATGGCCAGCTCAGACGGTATATATGTCGTCCCCGGCATGACCCCGGCCACGGGAACGGGTATCGCCCCGCCGACATAGCTCGGCAGCATCAGGCCAGCTGGGAGCGGCAACGGGCCATAGTGGATCCTCTCGAATCCACGGTTAACCCTGGACTTCACCCTGAAGACGAAGGCGTTCCCGGTTGCGGGAATGAATATCGTTAGATAGCCGCCTTCCGGGACTAGGCCCAGCTCATCAACCTCCCTCATTAAGACACCCTCTCCGGGGTAGATGATCCAAAGCCGATATAAAAGATTTGCTAGGAGAAGAGCAATATTTATAGCCTATCGGGGCAACCCT
>Ga0080004_1075159_pt1 | contig 12829 bp, 17 predicted proteins | sample WasSprMetagenome_FD_69207 | JGI IMG/M metagenome (GOLD analysis project Ga0080004, IMG submission 69207) | Sulfidic aquatic microbial communities from Washburn Spring, Yellowstone National Park, USA - WS (SPADES assembly) (version 2) | ecosystem: Environmental > Aquatic > Thermal springs > Hot... | reverse complement strand
GAAGCTCGAACCGGGGGCGGTGCTAATCCACCGCCCCACGGGAAGGCCCGTAAAGGTAGTGAAAGTAACAGAAGAGAGCTTTGAGGTAGTAACGCTGGACGATTGGGGATGCAGGTGGGAGTTACTTAACATTCCCGAACGATGGGCTGAGTTTGAGGGAGGGAGAACGTGGAAGTGCTAGTCAAGCTAAGTGATGATGTTTTAGTGGAATTCTGCAATCACTTTTGCCCTAACCGTAAGGTCAAAGAACTTTACCAGAAGTACGGCAGGTTATGCCCTGATTGCCAGGTTGAAGCGTATCACTACTGGCTACTAGGGAGGGCATATGAGAATGCCAATGGCTGATGGCTGGATGGTAGTGGTTAATCATTCTGGAGTAGGTGGCGCAAAGAGGGTTGTTGTGGCAGTTGCGTTTACTCTGGTTACTGATTTGGCGGAACCGCCTACCTACTATATCAATGCCTTAACTACTACGGGGCAGTGGGTTGGGGTTTATCAGTCGGCTAATATGAAGCAAGCAGAGAAGGTGCTTGATGCGCTGGTGAGTGCTTTAGGTAAGGGGTGCAAGGTGTTTAGAATTCTGAGTGAAACTGAGTGGATGGAGGAAGAGGGGGACGCTAAGAAAACAAGTGAAAGTGAGGAGGGATATTGGCTCTCGCTAAATGCATTGAAGTTTATAATAGCAGATTATCTATTGTTCCCACTTCTTTACCGTTACTGGCAGGATAATCGTCACCGTTGGGATGAGGAGAAAAGGATAGCTTTGCAGTTTAGCGATTTTAAGGCTTTGGGTGAACAATTGGCACAAGGTCTTTGGGAAGTTCTTACAACGTATTGGCGAGGTAAGAATGAGAAAAAGTTGCTTTCTGCGATACAAAAGGAGGCTAAACACAATGGCTAAGTACGTCAATCTTGCGGAAGCCATAAACGCTATTCGCCTGCGGCTGGATTCCTTAGAGGACAGCAAGCGAGAGGAGATTTGTCGAATTGAGGAGAAGTACCAGCGGCTTGCTGAACGGTACAAGATGGCACTAGCGACACTAGAAGAACTTAACGAGATTTGTCCTAACTGCCACGGTCTCGGAGCGGAACGGTACGTGGATGCTAGCGGAAATTATGATACCCGAAAGTGTCCTGAATGTAAGGGCACGGGATTGAAGCCGGAACACCTTAAAGGTGCTTAATGTTAAACTGCGAAAGATGCTGAACCTGGCGATGACCCGCGCGCCTTACTACTGGGCCCACCAGCTTGCGATTGTCATCGGGCGCCCAGTGGCCTACGCGTTAGGCGTGAACTGGTAGGAATATGAGAAGGTACTAATAGCGCTTTTCGAGGGAAAGGAGGAGTCTTGATACCTGCTTTATGCTGTCGCAGTTGTAATAAGCCCATTACTATCTAACGCTGGGAGGTGTCAACAACCTTGTCCCCAGGAGTACATGAGTTGTGCCAGGGGTGCAAGCTCAACCACCCGTACTTCGAGAAATTTTGTCCTGGCATAAAAGACTGCGAAGAGTGGACTATAAGTAAGTGTGAAAACGCTAGGGCACGTGCCCGCCGCAGCTATGAAGAGTACGTTCTCAATAGGGGGTGGCGCTACTATGACGAGAGAAGAGTTGGCTAAGTTCATAGAATCCGAAGTGCGGGAGATCGTGGAACTGTTTAAACGCAAAAACTTGTCCTACGGTGCTGACCGGGACGGATTTTTTAACTTTCGCGAAACGGCAAAACGAGTGTGGGTATGGGCAGATGGAGGAGATAGAGGCTGCCAGGTAATACCTTACCAAGCGATGTTCCGGGTGCTTTTGACCTATATTGATAAACATTACGTAGCCCTCTGCAACCGCGGCCTTCACGACCCAGAAGTAAAAGAACGTCTGCGGGATATAATCGTCTACGCGTTAATCGGCTTGGCTATGGCGCAGGAGGTATGGCGGAATGGATACGGTTCACACGCTTCGGGAGCAAGTACAAGTGCGGCAGAAGCTAGCTGAATTCAAGCCTGGGCAGGTCCTCGAGCTAGAAGGGTATAGAGTCCGGGTGCTGAAGGTAAGCCCGCCAGACGAATTCAGAAATTACGGGCTAATTTACCTGGAGAGTTTGGACAAACTTGTTCCCGCAGTCGTATGGGCTAAAGTGGACGAGTACGGGTTTCATTTTGAGCCACCACAGGGATGGAAAAGCTGAGCGCTTAGGTGGCTAGAGCACGATAGGATCTGGTTGGGTCTGATGTGGTTTGGTCAGGTAAAGCATTTGCGATGCGGTAGGGTTTGGCAAGGTCTGGTGAAGCTCGGTTGGGCTAGGTCTTTGAGGTAAGGTATAGTTCGGTCCGGTCTGGTACAGTCTGGTAGGGTCGGGTTTGGTGCGGTTAGGTTAGGTGTCTAAGGTAAGATGCATTCCGGTCAAGTTGGGTCGGGTTTGGTGCAGTAGGGCCCGGTCTGGTTTGGTTGGGTTAGGTCAGGTTCGGTTCGGTAAGGTCTGGTAAGGCGTTCAAGGTCCGGTCTAGCAAGGTGCGATCTGGTAAGGTCGGGTTTGGTGAGGTTGGGTCTGGTACGGTCAGGTAGGGCATTTGGGGTACGGTCTGGTCCGGTGAGGTCCGGTGAGACTCGGTTGGGTCGGGTATGGCTCGGTTCGGTGTGGTAGGGCCTTTGCAGTCTGGTGCGGCCAGGTAGGGCTTGGTACGGTTCGGTGCGGTGAGGTTTGGTAAGGTGCGGTCTGGTAAGGCGTTTAAGGTAAGGTGTGGCTGGGTGGGGTTTGGTCTGGTCCGGTTTGGTACGGCCAGGTAAGGCGTTTGAGGTAAGGTCAGGTGTGGTATGGTCTGGTGAGGCCCGGTGCGGTAAGGCGCCAATATTCTATAACAAGGAGGGTGTTTACTTTGCTCACTGTTCTACAAGGTTTGCCTTTGCATCCACCGTGGAAGGAACTGGTGAGACAAGCCTGCCAGTGGGAGTATGGAAGCCTTCACTCCCACAACGAGATCGCTGGGATTTTGCAAGTTAAGTATCCGTCCCGCGCTTACTATTCGTGCCTGCGGCGTGCCCGAGATGTACTGCTTTGCGAGCACCAGCGGTGCTTAGTACCGATTCCTAAATTCGGGTATCGGGTGTTGCGTCCGGAAGAGCACATTCGGGAGTCGCTGCGGCAAGTGCGGTTGGCCCAGAATCGCCTGTATAGAGGATACGAAGTCGCTTTTTGCACTGACATTTCGCAACTAGACTCGGAAGCACGTCAAGTTTGGGAGCGCTACACTTCCCATATTCTTGGAGTACGTTGCCAGCTAGCAAAGGGCTGGGATGAACTGCGGCAACTCGCTGGTAGTAGTACCGTCATACCGCTTAGCACAGACCGCCAGCGCGTGTTGCCGCAGCCCCAATAAATATTATTACAAGGGAGGAGACGCCATATGCAACCTGCAGTGCTCAAAGTCCATTTGCGCGGGATCGCTCCGCTACTCTTACAGAACCCGCAGGGGGTCAATCCGACCCACCCACTGGTGCGGGAGATAAAGGCCATAACAAGTAAACCCGCCAAGCGCAAAACCGACGAAGACTACGTTCGCGTTATGGATCTAGAATTCCTTCTTCACATCTACTACGACGACGAACTCGGCCCTTACGTCCCAGCGGAAATGGTCGAGGCCGCTTTGCGAGACGCCGCCAAGGTGCGGAGGTTAGGTAAGGTTGTACAAGCTAGGGTCATGGTACTGCCAGATAAAATCCCTATACTCTACGACGGGCCGCGCTCCCTAGACGAGCTTGTGCGCCGTCCGGAGTTCCGGGATGTGCGCCCGGTAGTGTTGCAGAAATCTCGGAGCACCTTGCGCTGCCGCCCGCGTTTCAACCGCTGGGAACTGAAGTTCGAAATTCACTACCTGACGGATCAAATCAATCGCGAAGACATTATTGCTGTATTGCCCAACCTGTGCCTCGGTAGTTTTCGCCCGCGCTACGGTCGCGTAGCCATAGTGGAAGTAGCATAAGGCATTTGTGGTCCGGCCAGGATGCTAGCCACAAATATTTGGGGGCGCTCCTTCCTGTCGAGGGGCGCCCCCATCATTCACCAAGGTCGCCGCAATTCCACAAGTTGGGTATCTTCTTGCCAATTAACTATATACCCCATCCTCTCGGCTACAAAGCGAATTGGTAGAAGCGTCCGATTGCCCATTATCATAGGTGGTACATCCAGTTGCACATATTCGCCGTCCACAAAAGCGGTGGGGTTGTCAACTTTAAGCAGGATTTGCTTCGCCATTTTGGGTGTGAAGGGTAAATCTACGCAGGCCCAGGCTTCCATAATGAAACGCCAACCAGAGTCTATATCTATCCACCAGGGTTCCAACCAGGCAGCATAAGGCAACCAGCAGAAGCCGCCTTGAGCCCAAGAAGTGCCCCAGGAGTTCATGAGCAAAACTCCGCCAGTATAAGAGCCGAGCTTAATGTTGTCGTCATAAGCACAAGCTACAATAGCATGACCGCCACGTAGGTAGCCTTCAGGTTTGGGAATGTAATCTCTGGCCTGAACGAAGCTATCAGTGACTACAACAGCTAAAAGCACCGGCCCTTGCTCTACGATGGCCCGCTTCACTTCATCTAGGCTGTTGAGCTTGGCATAAGTGCTTATTTTGTAGGGCTTTGCGGCTTCAATAACATTGGCGGGTGGGGGTGGCAGGTTAACATCAGAAGTTAGCTCACTATAAGGGAAAACACGCTCTGGGCAGTCGCCGTAATCCTGCGCAACCTTCAAGGCCACACGTGGGTAAGTACCTGCTTGATTGGGTATCCCGTCCTGCTGTTTTGCCATCTGGTAAATAAAACGAGGGGATAACCCGCCTTCTGGATTATCCCCTTGTTGGCGTTCTTGCCATTCCTTCATAGCCCACGCCGCATGGCCCACACAGGTTCCGAGCTTACCTTGGTCTCTTACTGGTGGCATTTCATTTTTCCGGCTAAAGGCTGGAGGCAATGGCTGCGTTCCCGCAAATATCTGGTAGCGAAAATCTCTTGGATCAGGTGGCGAGGGCCATAAACCGTAAGGTTGCTCAAGCTCCTCAAGCTTGTTCATGATTTTGCGCCACTGTTCGAACATTCCTTATAAACCTCCTCCAGAAGTAAATCCAACAAACAATCAGGGCACAAACCTTCTCCATCCCATTCGGCTAAACATCTAGGGCAAGCCCCAATTGAACTCATCCTCTCAATTTGTCGTACAGGTTGAGCAAGGCTACAACTAACTCCGCCCTAGTAGTAGGCTGGTCGGGCCGGAAAGTGCCGTCAGGATAGCCGTGCATAAGGCCAAGGCTTAAGGCCCTGCGTATGTCGTTTTCGGCCCAATGCCCAACATAGTCGGGTTGGCCCTTCACCAACGCAGACCTTATCCTTTCAGGCGGCAAGTTGTTGCCAGGGCACTCAGTTGTATAAGCCACATTGAAAAAGTTGGGCACTTCCTTATGGCCTATCACGTTGCTGGCGGGAATGCCGAAGCGGGCCATGAGCGAACGGCACAAATTGATAAGGCTATCCCACTGCTTGGCCGTAGGTTGCATTTCCATAAAGTTACCTACCAAACAAATGCCCACGCTCACACGGTTTGCACCGTAGGCGTGGGCACCTACTTTCTCCAACGGCCTGCCTTCCTGAACTTCTCCGTCAGGGCCATCGTTGCCGTTAGTGATTACGTAATGGTAGGCTACATCTTCGTATCCCAAGTTCTCCACATGATAGCGCCGGAACACTTCAACATTGCCCGAAGGTGTAGCGGAATGGTGTATTACAACCCACTTGATGTCACTCAGGCTACGGTAGTCAGCTTTGAGGAGCTCCACCGTCATCCTTCTTCAGCTCCTCGTCTAGAAACTTAAGTTGATGAACAGCGGCCTCAATCAGGGCCTGCCACTGCTCATCGGTAAGCTCGAGGCCGTGTTTGGTGGCAAACTCCTTCACAAAGGCCATAGCTTTCTCAAACTTCTGTCTGGAGTCAAAACCGTTCACCTTGGCAATCATTTCTACGGCTTGTACAGCGATATAAGCTATTTCACGGGCTTTCTCTAGTTGCTGTAGGGAAAAGCGCTTCCTCAGGTAGGCTATGACCATGCCGCCAAGTACGAGGATTAAAAGTTGAGTTAAGTCCATTAAGGTGCGGAAAATGAGGTCTTGCAACATAAGGCATTACCTCCTAAGTGCTAGGTTGATAATCAGCAAAATCAGCGAGGTTATTACCCCGCCCATCAATCCGATTAACGTCTTGTTAATGTTATCCACCTTTTCTTCCAGCCTTTGTAGTGCCCCGTTCTGCTTTGCCTGCCACTCTTCTAGGCTTGATACTCTTTCTTCCAACCTCCCTTGCGCCACGTGTAAATCTGTTACCTTTTCCGAAAGTGCTTCTAGGCGGCTTTCCATGTCACCCATGGCCTAGCCCTCCCTCCTGACGTACCTGCCACGCCAGTAGAAATTGAGATCGCTCCTCTTGGGGTCAAGGCGGTACTCAATATTTTTGACCGCCTCCAGTGCTGGCTCAAACTTGCCGCACGTGTACAGGTCTACGCTCACGAACTGGTAGTGCGGCCACGTGTGGATAGCTAAGTGGCTTTCGGTCAGGGGAACAATGAGCGTTATCACGCTGTCGCCCATGTCCGAGCGCCATTCGTCGCGGCTGAAATGCCTTGCTAAGCTCTCTATGGGCTGCATACCAGCTTCACGGGCCGCTTCCAGCGCCCACTCCAGGAGCTGCTGCTGACCCTTGGGCATGTTGCGGCAGTTGTAAGCGTCCAGAGTTATAAGAGTGCCCATCATTGCAACCACCCCAATGCCTCGAGCATTTCAAATTCATAGGTAGCGTTTATACCAACGTCAGTGCGGTACTTCGGATAAGGGATTACGCGCAGCCTATCTAGAATGTCATAACACTTCCCGGCTGCGTCCAGCGGGTCGCGCCCGCGGCTGGTAACCACAGCCAAGTAGCCAAGTGACCCCGCCCCGTAGAACTTACCGTCCTTGTACCGCACCTCACTCAACCACACGTGGCGCAAGCCTACTTCCTCCAAACCCCGGAGCACCGCGAGTTTATTTCGCGACTCGTGCTCGTCAGGATAGGTTCCCGTGGTGAGTACGACGTTGGCGACGTAAGCACTGGACATCTTTATAGGTCCGGGATCTCTCCGTGCCATACGAAGCATCCACTCGCCTACCGGCTCGTCCAGCAATTCGCACCAGGAATATAGCGTTGGATACCCCGGTCTGCCGGCGGTGAACTCCAACGGAACAAAGGTACTCGCGTCCACCACAATAGTGTTAAGGTCGATAAAACCGCAGTAACCCCACTCCTGCAGCAGAGGAGCCAGCTTAGCAAGGCTTTCCCTATAAAGCCGAGCATTCGGTTTAACAAGACCAACCTCCCCCGTTTGCCCGGTACGGGGCCCTTTGTCCATATCCATGAGGCGCTTTACTTCCTGGTTCAAATAACACGCCTCTTCCCGGAACCTCGCACCGTCGAAAAAGCACGTCACTGCAAACTCCACACCGTCCACAGCTTGTTGGAGCACAAAGTCCACCCGAGCACCTGGTGCCAGTTCGCTCCAGTTTTCTTCGAGCCAATCAAGGAAAGCCGCCATATCATCCGCATCCTTGGCTACGTAGGCAAGGTCGCGGTCGACTTGGCTGTTATGCTTCAGTGCCCAAGCGCCTGGGTTTTCTTTCAGGAAGTTCCGCGCCTCCTCAAATGACGTGAACCTGTGCATGGGTACGGTCGGTATCCCGACCTGCTGCATAACTTCATAGGCAAACATACGATCGTTTTCCAGCCTAGCCACATTAGGATGACCACCAAGCACCAGTTTATCCGGATACTGCTCACGTACCTCTAGATACCACTGCCCGCTGTCGTACAGGGTATCGCCCTTTGGCCTCTGGCGCACGTCGTCGAAGAATACCAGGTCAGCCCACTCTACAAAGGAACGCCAATCCTCCACTTTGTCTAAAATACCATCGCCACAGTCAGCCTCCATATCAGCGTGGATGTAGTACCGGACCTCGTGTCCCTCGGCCATCAGCCGAATAGCCAAACCTACGGTCTCCGCTAAAGCTGAAACTATAAGGAACTTTGCCATTTACACCACCTCTGAAGCATGATACATTAAACACAGGAGGTGTAGCCAGCAATGCTCTTACTCTTCCAGTTTCTCATAGGTTTTATCATCGGCCTCTGCGGGGCCATACAATTGAGAGAGACTTTACGGCTCCAAACGACGTGGGACTTCCTGAAATATGGCTTCGCCGGCGGTGGCTTGTTCATACTGTTGAACCTTATGGGGTATAGCGTCATCTAGGGTCCCTACCGCCTTCTGGACAGCTCCAGGTACTTCCGAGCTTTGGCACCCTCGCCCAAAGTCTGATCAGGCGGCAGATCACGATACAATAGAGTACGATGGTACTTTATAAGATCCCCTACAGTCGGTGCCCTGTTAAGGCGGCGGCGGAGATCCTCTATAGCCACCCTGCTAGTGAGGCGCTGGAGTAGCATTTCACGGTCCGCCGGGTTGTCCTGGGCAAAGATCAGGTGCATCTCCCACAACGCCTTGGGCGTTGCTGGTACCCCGAGGTACTTCTGGAACAGCGCCTGGCTCTCAGGAGAGAATATGTTCGCTATAGCTTTCAACCTTTGCTCGGTAGGCAAGCCCAAGATTTCCGCAGATCTTTCCGTATCAGCCGTACCAGGGACCTTACCGTATATCCGTGCCAACATTTCCCCCTCGGGCGTGCGTGTTGGAGCCATTTGTAAGGCTCCTTGGCGGTCGGTACGGAAGCCCACGAGACCGTGCCGTATAGCCTCCACTACCCTGCGCTGCATCTCTTGCTCGGACGTGGCTGGCCGGCCCGGAGTAAAGCGCAGTCCGAAGAGCTCCATGTTCCACCGGACAGGGTCAAAGCGTCCAGTCGGTGTACCGGACCAACCACCAAATCGGTTAATACCCGCGCCGGGTAAGGAGTACGTCCCGGCAGGCAGCAACGTGTCCGCCAGGTCTAGAGCAGCGGCCTTGAAGCGTTCGCCCCAATCGGAAGGTATGCGCTGCCCGCGAGCAACATCGTATCCCAGAAGGTCCAGGACCACCGCTTGAAGAGGACCTATCTTGTACTCAAAATACCGTAGCGGATTACCTTGGGCAACATACTGTATCAGCCTGGGATAGTCGCGTTCCCAAAACCAGGGATCAAAATACTGACGCTCGCCGCGCGGGCCCAACCCGACCAGAGGCGTAATATCCACTAAATGTCTGCGCCCAGGCTCGTTTTCCCAGATGTTGCGCCCATTGTTGATACGGCGGTTAAGCATATTCGCAAGTATCAGTTGTGAGTACACAGTGCGCATCAGGTAATCGGCCAGAAAGTCCTGTACTAGTTCCCTAGCTGCGGCAGAAAGATCAGCTTCGGCAACTTGCCCCACTGCCCTGAGAGGTAGTTGCATGGTATGTGTCAGCCACTTGGGAGCCAGCGCAAACATGCGGAGCAACCACTGCGCCCACGGGTGCAGCAACTCCATGCTGACTTGGCCAGTAAGGAAGTTTGCTACGGAGGCCGCAGCCTTAGCAGCTTCCTGCCTTCCCAACACAGGTTCCCAGCGGCGCATGAGATCCAGCGCTAGCCCCACACGCATATGCACCGTAGGTCCGAACGCGATGTCTTCGAAGGGTCTAGACAGGCGCTCGACGAATCCCGAAGCCCTTCCAGCAGCGCTCTGTAAGGGCCGGCGCAAGTGCTCGAAGGCTTCACGCTTCCAAGCTTGCCCGCCAATGTCCAGTCCCGCTTCTAACAGGGCGTCCAGCTCAGGAGCCACGCCCTTCAAGGCCGCCCTGCCTTCTTGCAACGCCCGGAGGCCACTAGCCAAGCGATGCACCGGACTTACGGTTTCTCCCCAGCTACCCCTAGCACCTACGGTCCACACCATCTGAGTTACCCAGTCGAAAGGTTGTAGAACTTTGATCCGCGTCGCGGTTCTGGCTAGGTTGTAGAAGGCCCGCTCCAACTCTCCTTGTCTGCGGAACATCTGGTATAGCCTGTCAGAAAGCCACTTTTGCGCATCGGCAGGCAAAGCCAGGCGCTCAGATCTGAGCCGGTTCAACCAGTCCTGTATGCGAGCCACGTGCTCAGCCAGCTCCGCAGGAGCCGCCTGTGGCCGTTGCACAGCCTGGCGTAGGGCATTTACCACCTGTTCCACAGCTTGACGACGCTTCGCCCCGCGAACCTGTAAAGCATTGAGCAGATCCTGTGCTAGCGGAGAACCCTGCAGGTGGCGCGCCGCTCTCTCTATAGTAGCCTTCGGCAGAGTGCGCTTCTGTAATAGTGGCTCCAGTACACCGAGGGCCCGTAGCTCAGGAGAACCCGCCTCTACCTTGCGACCAAGCGCCGATACCTGAGCCTGCGCTATACCCGTAAGGGTTCTCTTCAAATCCTCTTGCAACTGCCCGGGTAGGTCCACAGGAACTTCGCGCCGCTCTTCAGGCGTGCGGGCTACGATGGCGCGCAACCGGTTCAAAAACCGCACATTCGCTAGCACGCGCCGGAGCTCGGAATGGTGGAACGGGAACACCCAATCCGCATCCAGTACTAAGTCTTCGCCAAACTTCGCTAAAGCGTCTTCCAGCGTGTGGCCCCTCGGGAGGAAGTGCACGGACATCCGCACTGGCCGACGAGTGTGCTGTAAAGCTACAGCCTGGCTAGAAGGCTGGATACCGCGTTTCACCAAACCCTGCTCAGTAATGAACAAAGGCACGTACCGCTCTCCAGGGTGTTCCCACAAGTTCACCAGTCCGGCTTTGGCAAGAGTCCGCGCCAGCGATTCCGACTGGTCAAATAAGGGCTTGGCCGTCTGCGCCAAGCGAGCTATGAGCTCATCAGGCGCAACCTGGATTTGCTTGCGCAGGACCTTAGCGAAACTCGCTGCTTCGGCATTGCCTCCCGCTAGAGCCTTCTGTTCCACTTGGGTCAGACGCTGGGGTAGCAGGCTCTTCCAAGCGGTAGGATCTAGAAACTGCTCATCAGGTAGCCAGGCCCGCGCTAAGGTCAGCGCCTTCAAGAGCGGTTCGTGACCTTTTGCAGCTTCGTAAATAGCAGAAGACCAGCGCAAACCACCCCTGTTGACTGCCGCGGCTAGGTCGCGCAGCCACTGCGTGAATACGGTACTCACCTGTCTCTTCTCCGGTGAGCCTCTTTCGAAAAACGAAGGCAACCTAGACAGTCCTTTCATTGCGCCACCGGCTACGTAAGTAGGCACTGCGCCCCAAAAAGCACCGCCGATAGCGCCAGAGACTACGCCTTGGGACACGGGCCCGCCTTCCTCGGCTGCGCGGGAAGCCTCCACCCAAGCACCCCCCAAGGCGCCTTCCAGGCCATACCTCAGAGCCTTACCTGCCAAAGACTGAGCTGCAAGCTTGGCAGCACCAGTGGCCTCTAGCACTTTACTAGCGGTACCGTAAGGAATGAGGCTACCAGCCACTAGCCCGGATATGCCTGCCACCTTCTCCGCCGTAGGGGTAAGCAAGCCTTCTTTGACCAGTTCCTCCCCTGTTTTGCGCGAGCGAGTGAGTCCCAACCCTACTACGTCCAGTGCCCGCTGCACGGCGTAGGTCACCGGGCGCACTGCGGCAGGTAAGTGAGCGTACAGCCTCTTGGCAACCTCCATCTGGGTCTCCTCAGCTTTGCGCACGTCTTCGGCCGTCGGCAGCGCGCGCTGAGCATAGCCCTTAATGCGCTCTATTGTGTTTCTCATGAGATCAAGTAAGGCCATTACTTCATCCCTGCCATTTGCAAGACTTTATTAACAAAGTTGATAGTCTCTTTATAGGGCGGAATACCACCGTACTTCTCTACTGCTCCAGGCCCAGCATTATAGGCAGCTAACGCTAGATCCCAACGCCCAAACCGCTCGTATTGCTGCCGCAGGTAACGGGCACCGCCGAGCAGGTTCTCCCACGGGTCCCAAGGGTTGACTCCCAGTGCCCGCGCCGTACTGGGCAGGAGCTGCGTCCAGCCAACGGCACCCGCTGGCGACACCGCATAAGGATCACCACCACTTTCTACCATCACCAAAGCAAATAGAATATTTGGAGGAACTCCCGTCATACCAGCAGCCTTCGCTACATACCCGGATAGGCCGGTATCGATATTCCTTGTATCCTGTCTTTTATTCCCTGCCAGATTCTGGCGAAAAAATTACCACTGTCCTTACTCTCCACGGCCTTCCCGTAATTGTCAGCCTCCGCAGGCCACCTCTTACGAATAGCATCTAGAACCCTGTTCAAATCTATGGGCCCAATCGCCCCCTCTTCATAACCCGTAGCCATAGCATTCGCCCATTGCGTTAACTTCTCTACTGCCTCTTCAAAAGTAGAAGAGTTCAACACGTCGGCAATGACCCTTTGAGTATTAACATTAGTCAAATAGGAGTGTTCGCGGAGTTCGCCGAGCAACTTTTGCTGTTGGGAGCGCAACTCCAAATCTTTCCACCTAGCCGCGATCTGTTGCCGCCTATACTCATCTAAAGATTGCTGGGCTCTTTCCTTTTGCTCATATCCGGCTAACCACTTCAACCAGTCAAACTGCTGCTTGAGCTGCTCCTGCTGGTACTTGAGAGCCGCTTCCCGCTCCGCTTGCTGGCGCTCAACTGCCCAGGTCTTGAGGGCCTTGCTCAGGTCGAAGGCTTTCTCCGCCAAACCAGTTTGGAGCTGGAAGGCCGACTGTTCCACGTTCATACCGAGCTCCAGCGGCTTGAGTACCCCAGCCGGGGCGAGGTCCGCTAAGTTAGCGGGGCAGTGTGCCCGCCTCTTGTCGTATAGAACATTCC
>Ga0080004_1182100_pt1 | contig 12832 bp, 14 predicted proteins | sample WasSprMetagenome_FD_69207 | JGI IMG/M metagenome (GOLD analysis project Ga0080004, IMG submission 69207) | Sulfidic aquatic microbial communities from Washburn Spring, Yellowstone National Park, USA - WS (SPADES assembly) (version 2) | ecosystem: Environmental > Aquatic > Thermal springs > Hot... | reverse complement strand
GGTGGGAGGCTGGGTAGTATCATAAGCGATTCTTGGCTTCAAGCAGATTATGGTCTCAGCTTCGCTAGCTTCCTGCTCGACAATTATAAGATTAAAGCAGTATTGGACTTCTCTTCTAGGCTTTTTAGAATACCTTTGATAGGAACACTCGTCCTCCTGTTAGAGAAGCGTTCAGAAGAAGCTGAAAGGAATGAGAATGAAGTAGTTTTCGCATATGTCAACAAGGAGGCTTCAGTGGAAGAGCTTCTGAAAGTTGTAGAGGATCCCAAGGCTGTCTCAGCTTTCCCACGAATGGTGGTTAAACAAAGAGAATTGCCAAAGGATCGAAAGTGGATCGGAATACTCTTCGGAGCCGAAGAAATCTTAAAGAAGCTAAGAGAAAGCGGTAAAATAGTTCCGCTCAGAGAATATTTCGAGCTTAATAGAGGGAACCTCGTCTGCTCGGTTTGGGCTCTTAAGCATGGCAGGAGACCAGATGTCGGTGGCGAATCTTTCTTCTACTTAACCGAGGAGAAGGCAAAAGAACAAGGTTTGTTCCCTGAGTACACCTACCCTCTCCTTTCCAGCTCTAAGTATATGAAGTACTTCACGTTCAACCAAGAAGATTGGGAGAGCATCAGGAAGCAAGGCAAAGAGGCTTATGTATTCATCGCTCACAAGCCGTTGGAAGAGCTACCCGAACCGGTCAGGAAATACATCAGCCTCGGCGAAACCGAGATAAAGATTCAGAAGGGGAAGCGGGAAGGTAAGCCTGTGTGTGAAACCGAAGCTTCAAAGGCTAGAAGGGAGCACCCTGAACACTTCTACGGTTGGTATGATCTAGGAGGCGTCATCGAAGCCCCAATCTATATTACTTATGGTTCTCGGTACTGGATGCGGTTCGTACTCTCACGATTCGATGTAGCTTTAGACCATCGAATCTTATCTTTGATACCTAAAGAAGGGATATCTTTCAACAAGGAGGAGCTTAAAGCGTTGTTAGCCTTTCTGAATTCCTCCTTTAGCCAGCTGCAAGCTGAGTTAAAAGGAAGGGTCGCTGGAGGAGTTGCCCTTCTAGAGTTTGACGTTAAGTCTCTAAGCGAGCTTCTCACCATAGACATCAGAAGTTTGCCCAGAGAACAGATTAAAAGACTCGCTAACCTATTCGATGAACTTGAAGGAGAAGCTAGAAAGGTAGGTGGGGCTGATGAGGCTGAAAACGTGCTTGGATCCGATTTAGTAAGAAGAATGTTAAACCAGCAACCTAAGGCCGAGAACCCCGGACTATTTAATACTGTGATCAGGAGAATAGATGAAGAAGTAGGAAGGATCCTCGGTCTCTCCGAATTAGTCGAGCCGCTGAGAAACACTGTTCTCTCCTTGATGGAGAGAAGATTGGCAAGAGCTTCGGAAGCTAAACCAGAATCTATTAAAGGCAAAGAAGAGCCCAAGATAAAGCCTCCTAAGAAGGTAAAGGTTGAAAAACGAGAAGGAAATCAAAGCCTACCTTTAGAAAGATTTTTTGCTCAATAAACCGATAAGACAGATGATGTTACGATAAGGAGACATATGACAACCAAAGAAAGCACCAAACACTAAAACCTTAACGTAACATCATCGACACACCCCCAAACGTTTAAGAGTGTGAGCATCCCAATACCAATAGTGGGACTTGAAGTACTGGAAATTTGTTTGTAAGAATGATACTGAAGCTGAATGTTTTCAAAGGATGCTTTTTGGGGATGTGAGTAGACTGCGGGAAATCGTTGAGAGGGTCAAAGAGGGGGACATATGCTTCCTCTACAACCTAGACACCGATACCCTCTTCGGCCCATTTGAAGCGAGAAGCAGCGGGCAGATGGATATCGAACCAGAGGCTTGGGGAGGACGCTTCCCAGCTCAGGTAAAGGTAGGCTGTGGAGCGATAGCGGTCTTAACGAATGCCTCTAAGGAGCTCGGCTTCCTACAAAAGGTTACGCTTGAGCTAAGCGAGGAGCAGGGGAAGAAGATCCTTGAGAGACTCGAAGTAGCAAGACCCACCATACCAACTAACCTAAAGGAGGAGATACAGCGGTTAGACGAGGAGATACATCTGCTAGCGCATAGAATCGAGGAGGTTAGATCCTCAACAAAAATGCACCCCGCAGATAGGGAAGTTGAGATCGATAGGCTGAAGGGAGAGCTCTACTCAAAGATGAAGGATTTCGTATAGAAGATAAGACTGCTGGATAAGCAGACCCGAATCCTAGACCTACCATCCAATAGATGATGCGTTTTGAGGTTCTGCCCCAACTGCGGCTCGTGGTTACCACCGAACTCCACAGCCTGCCCCAAATGTGGTGCTGAAGTAGATAGCAAAGCGTTCTTGGGATTTTTAAATAATCTGATTTCACGTGAGAGGGAAGAGGAGAAGAAGAGGAGTAAAAGGGATAGGGTGCCCGCTGAGGTTGTGGATGTGAGCGATAATGTGATTACACTCGAATGTAAGTTCCCGAAGTTTGAGGAAGGGGATGTAGTCGGCTACATCACACCAGCTGGTGTTGTAGAACCCCTCGGTGTGGTTTTAGGTGGAGGAACGGTCATCACCGTAAGCTCACATAAGCAGATTGGTTTCGAGGAGGGGCAAACCTTAGAGCTTTGTGAAGCCGAGGTCCTAGTCGGTTACGACCTACAATTAGAGTTGATGAATAGAATTGAGGGCGGGATGTTAGACGAATTTGAGCAAAAAGCTTGTTCACTCGTCTTCGGGAAAGCTGGATTAGAAGGTGAGATTAAGAAGGTAAAACTAGCTGATCCAAGAGATGTTAAAGGCGGCTTCCAACTAGACAACTCCCAGCTCGAAGCGGTTGAAGCCATATTAGGCTTGGGGCGCAACAAGCCCCTTCTGATAATAGGGCCTCCAGGAACTGGGAAGACTCGCGTGATAGCCAAGGCGGCCCTCGAGCTCGCTAAAAGAGGTGAGAGGGTTCTAATAGCCTCGCACACGAATAGAGCTGTGGACAACGCCATCGAGGTTTTACCCGTAGAATCGGCTTTAAGGGTAGGTAGGCCTGAGAAGGTTTTACCCGAAATCAGACCATATCTGCTAGGTTTTAAGGCTAAGACAGCACTTGGCCAAAGGCTTAAGGAAATAGAGGAGAGGATTTCTCAGCTGAAGAGAGGGCTTCGTGACCTCCACGCAGTAAGGGAAGAGTGGTATAAGATCGGTTACTCGAAGAAGCTTGAAGAGGTTAAAAGTAGGCTTCGTGAGACTAAGAAGGAGTTGAGGAGCCTTTGTGAGGAAAGGAATAGGATGCTGATAAGCGAGTATTCTAAGCTCGTTTTAAACTCTAAGATAATCGGCTCTACTTTGATAAAATCTCAGTTACCTCCGTTAGCGAAGGAGCGCTTCGATACCGTTCTGATAGATGAGTGTAGCCAAGCATCTATACCGCTAGCATTACTCGGGATGGTTAAAGCCGAGAAGTGGGTATTGGTCGGCGACCACAAGCAGCTCCTACCAATATTCCAGACATTAACCACCGCTGATAAAGCTGTGTTGAAGAAGCTCAGCGCGTTCTGCTACCTCCTCGAAAAATACAAGAGCAGACACCTCTGGTTAAGGCAGCATTACCGAAGCAACAGCGACATCATAGGCTTTTCTCAAAGATACGTGTATAATGGCGAGATTACACCCGTCGATCGCTGTACACTCATTAAACTCAACATTAAGTACCCTGGAAGTATGCCATTCCTTAACCCAGATCTACCAGCAGTCTTCCTACACGTAGATGGCAACGAGGTTGTTGAGAAAGACGGCTCTAGACGCAACGAATACGAGGCTGAGGTCGCAAAGAGGATCGTTTCAACGCTAAAAGGCTTAGGTGTAGCAGGCAGCGGGATAGGTGTTATAACACCATATAGGGCTCAAAGAAACCGCATAGCCGAGCTCATAAGAGATGACGAAGTCGAAGTAAATACTGTAGACTCATTCCAAGGGAGGGAGAAGGACGTGATAATATTCAGCGTAACAAGCACAGGAGATATGAGTTTCGTCGAAGACGAGAACAGGTTGAACGTAGCCTTCACAAGAGCAAAGAAAAAGCTCATAGTAATAGGAAACGCAAACTCCATTGAAGCAAGCAGGGGACTACTCTCCAAATTCATATCATACGCAAAGGAGAAGAAAGGATACTTCCACTACACCCCCTCTTAAACCGCTCCCCTATTATCAAAAAATCTTATCCTAACATCATCCAAAGCTGATGTCGAGCGCTACCTTGCTGAAGGCTGAATGTTGAACGCTCTGCCATCAGGTAGGATACTCAAAAGATACTTAAGAAATTCTTAAGTATCTTTTCTTAGTATCTTTCCTGATCGAGGTGCGAAGAATTTGGTGAGGTGTCCTGAGCATCTTGATGCTTTGCTTCAGAAGGTTATGGGTCAGCGTTTTATGGGCGTATGGTTCCCAGACTTCATCTGCCCAGTTGACAGGAAAAGATTTACATATCTGAAGTATCTGATGGCTGCGAAAAAGATTGATAGAAAGGAGGCTAGGAAACTTATGGTCTGTGAAGCCGAGCGGCTTGGTGGAGGTAGGGTGGATCCACTTTCCACATTGTACGCCGACATGATTAAAGAGCTTGTTATAAAGGAAGTAAGAGAAACTGTTGAAAAGACGTGGTTTCAAAGGAAAGCGCCTGATAGAAAGGGTCAAGAAGCAGAATCTTCACCTCCACAATAGGTGGAGAGATCTTCTAATATCTCGTGAAGGTTTTCAATTACGAAGCACTTTACCTTATCGCTGATCTCCTGCCTTTCCATAAAATTGTTGAGGTCGTTGATGATTATATTTCTTGGTACCCTCGCCACGGTTTTAGATGCCTCTCTCATAACTCCCCTAAGTTCTCTCATAATCTCCATTCTCTGTTGCAAGGGAAACCCTCTCGTTTCTTGGGCTATTATAGCGAATGTTTCTTCCTTCACAATCCTTCTAGGATCCATTCTACTACAGATGAAGTCGAGTACGTGATGAAGTTCAAGAGCCAATACTGCTTCTCCGCCGCCATAGATTCTTGCGAAGTTCTTCACGATGTCTTGTATCGCTTTGCTCTTCCCACGGCCCACATCATGGTGCTTTTGATCATCGATGAATCGGTTTACCCATGATACTGTCTCACCGCTTAAGCCCATCTTCCTCGCCCACTTCTCGTGGATATCCCAACTAGGCAAGATTTTTTCACCCGATATCGAGTATGTGGTCTCTCATCTCCCAAGCACGCCGTAGAAGTATGTTGGTGCATTCGTCGGCGATCTCTACTAGCTTCTCAGGAGTAGTCGCCAACCTACTACCTTCGGTTAGAAAAGCGCCTGAAAGGAAACCAACTATAAAAGACCTTATCTCTTCTTTGTCTATAATACCTTGCTCAACCATCTTACGGGCTACCGTTAGCGCCGTGTTCAGCGTGGGGTCGGTTAAAACATCGTCAAAGACCTGCTCAAGCATACCACGCTCAGCTGGCGATACTGGCATAGCCAATAGTTGAGAGATTAAAAATATTAACTTTTGCCTTCAGCTTGGCGATGATATTACGTTAAGTTGTGTTTGGTGCTTTCTTTGGTTGGAATATCTCTCTTATCGTAACATAATCCTACCGATTATGCAACATTTTTAAATGGAGCCAGTCTGATGGTATTCAAGAGGTGACGAGTTGGTAAAAGGCGTAGCCTTTACGGATAAGATTAAGGCGAAGCTTGAGGAAGTCAGTTGCTCACAAAACGTCGGTGAAGAAGCTTTAGCGAACATACTCTTGATGCTGGCGTTATGTGACGAAGGGTTTGTAAAGAGGGCGGTAAACCTAATCAGGGCTTGAAATTTAGGCGGCGCAACCACACTTGAGAAAATGGGTTTGTGAGCTTCAAAACCTTCTGCAATTAAAGGGGTTTCGAGCTAGCGATTATGTCTACTGTCAGCGCAAAAACTCTACAAACTCTACCTTCAGAGCCTAGATTCTACCACCAAGCTAAAGATTTGAAGATAGAAATAAAGACCGTCAGTCGCTGATTTCTTTGGTTATCTGCTCTAAAAACGTGAGTAAAGGTTCGATAGGCTGCGCTTCAGAGAGTACTATTGCTAAACTCGCTCTTATAATTGAGTTGTCAGAAACCACCTCGAGGAGGGGCAAAAAGGTATCAAATCTTTCCCCTCAGCCTAAGCACAGCATTGAGGACCCACTCTAGCTGCTCAGGTTTAAATCCTTTCGTAAGCAATGGTGGTAATATGAGCACAGATATCCTAAGAAGGCAATCCCTTAACTCTACAACAGCCCCCTTTAAGTCTTCTTTCCCAAAATCTTTGCCAGACTGGAATTCTCGAAGAATCTCCCACCTATACCTAGCTCGCAACTATGGAAAAACTGTCTTTAATGGTTATCGTTTAATCAATGCTTTCGCTGCAAATCGTTCTTTGAGGAGAGAATGTCCGCTAGAGAGTTAAGCTTCTACTATGTTTTTTATGACACTCTATATGGCCCCAGCCGTGCTCGCGCAGGTAGTTTATTACCGCCTTGTGTGAGTTGCTGTTTGGGTATATTGTGATCTCCTCACCGCAGACGTTACAATAGTACCATATTCGGTATTCCGATCGTCCGGCGTTGTACCCCTCTTCGCGTGCCTTTATCCTCTCCTTCATCAAGTCGGCGCTCTCGGTTAACAGCTTCCGTATAGCCTTCGCGTAGCTTAAGCCTCCTCTGTATGAATCTAGGAGCTCCTTAAGCTCCTTCGTGAGCCTAACGGATATGGATGGGTGCTTCTCCCTATATCTGTAGTATGCGGGGGGATATCTTCGCTTAGCCGTAGTGGCAGCTGTAGCCATACTGTATAGTGCACCCTACCTCCACATTATTATGGCACGCTATAAAACATTACGATATAACCTGCCTACGGAGCGTCTGATAGAGATAACATTCATGTCTCGATAACAAGCGAAGCTCCAGACTGTCCACACAGGATCAGACCGTAGAACAAGAGAGGATAGCGCGGCTTCGAAGCGGGGTGGTAGGTACCCCCTCTACCCCACGCCTCGCTCTTCACTTGGAAGGTTGTGAGCTCTTTAGAGGGTTGTCATAGACTCACTCCCTGCTTTTGATCACTCTTATGTGGTGAGGATGTCTTCGGGTTTTATAGGTTTGAGGGCTTTTAAAATGAGATCGCCCAAAAGGAGCTACGACTTCAAGTTTTACCTTCAAGATCTCTGATTATTTCATCATATGTCCGTGTTTTAATGCCGAGTTTGGCCGCAGCCTCCAAAAGACTTTTTTCTACTTCTCTAATTTCATCGGTTTTGAGATTGAGTAAACCTGATATGATGAGTTTATGTGCGTTCTCCCGAGCTTCGATGACGGTGAAGACCAGATCTTTTTTGGCTTTTTTAGGAAGCTCACATTCTAGAGCTTCGCGCTCAAGTATTTCAAATGCTAATGCAGCGCGCTCCTTCACACCCCAAAGCTCCCCAAAATTTCTCTTCTCACTCGTAAGCTTAGCAACTAGAGTAGAGAGGTGGTTGATTTTAGAATACAGCTCATCCATCTTTTTTGAGGTTTCGGAGGCTCTAAGTATCGCTTTTTGCCCCCTCCTACCTTTTCTCTCTTCAACATACCCTTCTCTTATCAACTCATCAAGCCTTTTCCTTACCGTATTCCTAGAGGCCTCGTTCGTCAACTTCTCACAGAGTTCATTGAATCCTAATTCTCCTGCTTTACGGATTGTTTCAAGGATACGCCACTTTATGTTGTTCATCTGGTAGACTGGGTGATCCACTAACCCATATATATATTACTGTATTAACCTATATGGAGGTGTGTTAGGCTGGAGGTAGTAATCCGGGCCTCAAAAATCACGTCAAACGACTCACAAGAAGTTCTTTACTTACCGCAAGCGCTGCGTAGATTCGGTTACAGGAAGGGAGTAAGGGTGCTTCTGAAGCTCGACCGAAGAGGCAGGCTGGTGGTTGAAAGGCTGCCCGAGCTTTCAGAGTTGAAAGCTTGTGGAGAGGAGGCGAGCTCTCAGGCAGAAGATAGAAATCCAGAAGTCGCGAGGCGTTTAACCGCTCAAACCGCTGCCTAAGGCTGAGGCGGGTGGTTTGACCGACATCTTCACGGAAATCGTTAACGGAGTGAAGCTAAGCTTAGAGAGATGTAGCGACTTTTGGTCTTTAAGCGCCGAGAAAGATGGTAAGCGCACATTTGCTTTCTCTTTTTCGAATCTCGACGAGTTGAACGATGCGTGTAAGCGGTTGATTGTTGAACAAATTTTAAGAAACGGCGGGCTTACTGAAGAGGCTAAGAGCAAACTCTTTCTATCTCTCACACGACTCACCATTAAGGCTAAAGAGGGTAAAAACGATATAAAACCTCTTAGGGAGGTATACGAGCTTGCCCTTCTTAGCAAGCTGTACGTGAAGCCTACGACGCCTTCGAGCCCAGACCCCTCATCCATCCAGAAGATGTGGGTTCTATGGGAAGCGAAATCAGACCTCGACTTTCCTCCATTCTTCATCTTGGATAAGGATGGCTACATTACTCCGGCGAAGAAGAGTCTACCTCTTGAGCCATTAAGAGAAGAAGAAATCTTGGAAGTCCTTAAGCATTCACCCTCTTTCGTAGCCAGCAAGGTGAAGAGGACTCTCGCCCAATACGATATCAAGGTCGAGTATGAGGGAGAGGAAGGGATGCAAAGACTTGCTATCGAGGCTAAGAACATCTTCTTCAAAGCAGTACCGAGGATCCGCGACCCGTCTTTTCTCAGAGACATCGACTTCCCAAAGCTCGTGGACGAAATAACCTCTTTCAAAGCAGAGAAGGATCGAGCTCTACAAGCCATCCATAAATCTCACCTATTAAAAGGGCTAGAAATGTCCATCAACCCACATTCGATTCAAGCAACCAATAGCGGAACTGGCAAGTCTATGTTTTACCTTATGTGTGGTGTGAACGTGGGCAGGGCTACCCCGTCTTCGTTTCTGGGGTTTGCTAAGAGCCCTGAGGAGATTTACCCAGGCCCGATCCACAATAACGACCTACCCACGAACATGGATCAAATAGAGTCGCAATACGCGGTACAGATCGTTAGATTTCTCTTCAACGTGCTCGAGTTTGGCAGGGATGTTGTGAGATCAGGCGCGGTTGACTTCGAAGTTAGGACGAGTGCCATCTTCAATTTTAGCGCAAACCCGATCGGGTATTCTAAGAACGCGGCTAAGTCATTTGCGAACCTTCTTTCTCATTTCACCTTAAACCCCGCTATCGGCAGAAGGATCGCGCTAATCCTTTACGGCACTGACTTCAAGGTCATAACTAAAAAGCCCAACCAAGATGATATAAAAGAATGGAAAGAGAAGATCGAGCTATTCAGAGCCGTTGAGGAGTATTGCTCAGCCAATCTTGAAGAGATCATCCATACCCTAAAAGTCTGGTCTTGGCTCAACACAGGCATCGAAGGTTATGAGGAAGCGATTAAGAAGCAGGTGGAGGGGTTAGAGGATTACAATGTAGTTGACCTCCTTTTGGAACATGCGGTTGGTGCACAGGTCAGAATTCGAGCCGCAGCCCTATACTCTACGCTAGCCGAAATGCTCGGAAGGATAGCCCTAGGGGATTATAGCATAGATGAGATAATTGCAGAGGCTGAGGAGAAGCTACCAACCTACGTTGTGATAAACCTCAGATCGATCGAAAGGATCGCTCAAGCTTGGGCTAAAGAGAAGGAGATCCTAGCAACCTCATACTTTAACTCGGCACCCACATACATTCAGGAGATTCTCAGCGCAATTGAGTTGTGGAGGAGGAGCAAACCTGAGGCGAATGAGGCGATTTTGAGTTCGATACCCTATGTGCCATCGAACTACGACCACTTTTCCAAATGTGTGGATAAGCTGAGAAATAGAAAAAGAAATGAGGAGCTGATCAAGAAGTTTCAAGAGCTCTACGGTATCGACCTCATACCATTTGATAAGGACTTTAAAATTGTCCTGCTAAGGACAGAGCCCTGTACTTATATACACCCCAAGGGCAAACTGTCTTCCCCGATTTCCCAAGTTTCCCCATTTCCCCAGCTATCAGAGACACCGACTTTAGATAAAGATGGTAAGGGAGGTGTCTCCAACAAGTCGGGAAATGGGGAAAGTGGGGAAATTGGGGAAGCGCCGTTTGAGTGTGGTATTTGCCACGCAAAGTTCTTCAGCGTTGATGAGTTGAAGGCGCATTTCGATTCGTTGCACTCGCGGGGTAAAGAGCGGTGATGTTCAGGGAGAAGTGGTTGGAGTTTAGCGAGGGTCGATTCCCTAGAGAGTTCGGAAATTTTCGTGAGAAGGTGGAGGACGCTAAGGACTTCGTTTTAAAGGTTAGAGAAGCTGTTGAGAATTGTTGCGAAGCTTGGTTAAACATACACACTGCCTTCAACCGCTACGTTAAGTGCGAATTACCCTACCTCGACAAGGTGTTTTTGGATCTGGATGGCTGCTTCGATAAAGCATATGGGGAGATGAGGCGCATCTACTGCTATCTTAAGTCCAGCTTCGGCGCCGACCCTCTCATCTTGTTTTCAGGCCGCCGCTCCTTTCACATATACCCCTCATTTCTACCAGTCGTTGAAGAGGTAGACATACTAGATGAAGCGTTAAAGACCTTCGGGTCAGAGCTAAAGAGTAAACTCGGCCTCGAAACCCTCGATTCAGCAGTATTTAATATAACGCGGATGGGGAGGATTCCATATACACTTCATCCTAAGAGCGTTGGTTGGTGCGTACCAATAGAACCCTGGTTCACTCAACAACGAATACTAAAGCTTTCTACGAGCCCGAGGGAATGCACAACTCCTATTAAATTTACTCCCTGCGAACCCTTCAGAGCCTACTTTATGAGTATAGTGGAGAAGGTGAGAGGTAGCAGATCGAGAATAGCGAGAAGAATTAACCTAGCGCAACCTCCACCAACAAAGAAGTATTCGTGGGTTGATAAGCTGCTCCAAAAACCAATAGCGGATGGTAGGCATAGAACCCTCTGGCTGATATTCGCACCCTATCTAACCGTCGTCAGAGGCCTTAGCGTTGAAGAGGCAGCAAGCATACTCGAAGCATATTACGCGAAGTGCAACACACTCCGACCACTCCCCTCAAGCTTCAACAAGCTGATCAAATACCACTGCGAATACGCTGTGAGGCACAAACTCCTACCTATTTCATTAAATAGGCTGAAGGAGAAAGATCAGCAGCTTCACCAGATCGTAACCACAGCTATGGGGGAGGATGTTTAAACCGATGACCCTGCAAACCCTAGCACCCAAGAATAAGAGAAGCTCTGACGTACAATCAACTTTAGAGAGGAAGCTTGAGGAGATAAAGAGGGTAACAGGGCTCGGCCAAGATCTTAAAGTGGTGTGGGCGCCCAACTCCGACTCAAAGGAGCATGGCGAGGTGAAGGAGAATGTGGTCCTCATCTACGACGTGGAAAAGAAGACCGCAGTAGAAACATTGAAGCACGAGTTCCTCCACCACTGCATTCATAGGGAGGTGGTTGAGCCGCTCGTAAGATACATAAACTTGGAGAAGGCGCTCATAGAAAACCTGATCTATAGGCGTGTTGAGGACCTTGTGGATAGGTTATCGAAGCTCTTTTGATCTAAGCGTATGCTTCTAACATAGTCTTTCTTCTTCTGAAGCTTATCCATTCCTCGATGTACTTTTTGATCGCCTCTTTGTAGATCGGGTCTGACCACGTTTCATCGAGCCTCTCGCACTCTCTGTACGAGCCTATGATGCCGAACGCTCTAGACAGCTCGAAATAAAGCTCGTTCTTCTCAAACTCCGTTAGATATACACCTAGCTCCCTGAGGATTCTGTCGAGCACGAGTATCGACAAGCATCATCACTGCTATCTCTGTGCTCATCCTTTTCTTATTAGTATTCTGCCGCTGGGTAGTATTGTTTGGACGCACCAGCCCTCCTCAAGATACCTTTCAAGCTCCTCCTCTCTGATTATCCTGTGTGGGTTGTGTCTTTCTCTGAGCTTCTTCAGCTCCTCCTCGTAGAGTTTGAGCTCCTCGTCTTTTGTTAACTCTCTTCCTATTTCCTTCTCCTTCGCCACTTTAACATCTAATAGTTCTATTCCGAGTAGGCTTTTGGCTATGGTTTTTAGGGCTTCGATCTTAGCCTCCTTGACTACGCTTGATTGCTCTATTGGCTGCGATACCGTGGTTATGTAGGGTTCGCACTCCCTATAACATCTCCTAATATCCTCGATCATGTCTGGCGGTAGAACACCTTTGTTTGTTGAATATCTTGCCTCTATGTCGCCCTTATGCCCCATTAGGAATTGGAGGTATGGGTGCGAAATCTTCCCTTTCGATTCAGCTATGATCATGTTTGTGTCGAAGTATGCTCTTAGGACGTATGGCCTCCAGCTGAAGCCTGCTTTCACGATAGCCTCCCTGATATCTCTAGTTACCAGCGTCGTCCTCAGGAACCTGTTCTTCTTAACCCCTCTTGGGTCGAAGCCTAGCAGCGGCGTCTCCTTTGTGAGCTGCTCGCCCCTCTTAACCCTCTCCTCAAGGTACTCTCTGATGTATGTTACCGTCTGCTGAGGTATGAATGTGAAGTAAGGGATTGATAGAAGCAGCTGTATCAACCCAAAGAAGCCAGCAAGAAGCCCAGCTACTCCGTAAGAAAATTCGAAATCTGCGATGATGCTAGGCACCAGCAAGGAGAGCTTATAACCCTAGTTCCCATCAAGCTCCTTTCATCATTTGGTGTATGTTGAAGGTTAGTATGGATAGGGTTATTTTGACTGCTAGGCCTTTTCTTGAGACGGCTCTTATGATT
>Ga0080004_1068083_pt1 | contig 12844 bp, 30 predicted proteins | sample WasSprMetagenome_FD_69207 | JGI IMG/M metagenome (GOLD analysis project Ga0080004, IMG submission 69207) | Sulfidic aquatic microbial communities from Washburn Spring, Yellowstone National Park, USA - WS (SPADES assembly) (version 2) | ecosystem: Environmental > Aquatic > Thermal springs > Hot... | reverse complement strand
CACGGGTTATTAAAAAATGCGCAATTCTGTCAAGAACAAACATTTATTCATTTAAAAACGCCACAGGAACTCTTAGTACTATTTTCTCCTGATTCGCTTCGATGAACTCTATCCCACTGCCTTCTAGAACCCTATTGAAGAACTCCCTAGTGTTTACGATTATCAATATGTGGTCGCCCGCATATTCTACGCTCTTTATCAGGCCAGATGAAAGGAGCTGAGCAACTTCCTTGGGGATCTTTGCGGCTGGAACATTAGGCAACATGGCCATCAGCTAGTATACCACCTCACTATATATCTTTTGGTGACCTGGACAGCTCCAGCAGGAACCTGCTGATTCTCCGAACTGCAGAATATCATTCCGACTGTGGTCGTCGATGATATGGACGCATTAATGTTTATATTTATCTGTTGCAACGTTCCGCCGCTAGATGTGTTGAAATTAATAACAAAATCGATAATTAGATCAACATAGTTTGTCCCAGCCGCCGTATTGACCGAGGCTATAGATGCAGATGCTGAATATACCGTCCCGTTTACAGTGACCTGGGCATTAGTTATGCTCAGCTTGCCCTGGGAGTACAGAAGGGAGAAGTAGTAGAACGATTGGGGAGATACTATAGGCATATTAACTCCATTTCAATGTTATTGATAGCGAAAGCACATTGCCGGGGCTTACTGATATTGCACTGTCGAGCGTTATCAACATCAGCTGAGAGCTGTCGGGGGCAAGCACTTGAGCTCCAGTCCACATTGCACTGTTCGGCGCCTGGCATTGTGCAGTGATGACCACCATGCTCTGGTCTGGATAGGGATTCATAGTAGGCGTGGCACTGCATATAGTCCCACTGCCGCTCAAGAAGTTAACTTGATAAGCCGCGGCGGCATACAGTATGGCGATGCTCTGGGACGGCAGTACACAGGGTTGTGACGGAGCTACCGCCATGGCTACTTATTAGCCGTACTGTTTTTCATCTCCTTACACTTCTGTACAGCATTTTTAACGAATTCATCGTTGCAGTTAACGCATTCTTTGACGTTGCAGTTTTCGTCAAGGGCTACAGCGGACACCATAATCATGGTTTTATTAACTGACATGCTATTTACTTCAGCAACTGGTATATAAGCGTTTTCAGCACGTCATAATGCTTTCTGAGCTCAAGCGCAACTGGACATGGCTTCTCCAGCGATTTCGTCAGCGCATCCAGATATGCATTGGGATCCCAAGTCCTATATTCATCATACACATCATCTCTGGGAGCAACTGCATACATTATGTCGCGGTGCGGAACGGGATAGAAGCACGGATGTGTAGATACATCCCAAAACGCCTCGTGGTTTACTGCAACTACGTTCATCTTCATCGCCAATGCCTCCCTTATGTAAAGACCAAATCCTTCAGATGCAGACAGGCTAGCAAATGTAGTATACTGGGCTAAGAACTCATAATGCATATCCTTGGGCATGATTTCCAGTCTCCGCACTCCGAAGCCCTCTAGGAATTTAACATAATGAGCTATCAACTCCATAGGTACTTCGGGCTTATAGAATGCGTCGAACCTGTCGGTCATCTTAAGCACCTGCAGGCCCCACGGAGCCCATTTCCTTGAATATGCGCCTGCTATATAAACTGCCCTCCCGTTGCCCTTAGCTTCTGTATTCGGCGGTATTATCTCGTGCGGAATTATGTAGTCTACATATATGTCGCTTTCCTCCATCCACTTCTTTACTGCTAAGGACGGAGCTATCGACAAATCGCAAGGTGCACTTCTGGCCCTCTTTCTGCCTATGCCCGTCAGTATACCCTCGATAACCCAGTAGCATACACGTTTTTTTGCCTTAGCAAACCTGGACACATTATCGAAAACTATATTCGGCGGCCCCATTGTAATAATGACATCATAAAGTGCGTTCGCATCGATGTTCTTTACCACCTCCGCCCCAATTCTCTCGGCTAGAAAGGCGGACTGTTCAGAAACCGAAGTCGGGTTTATGGTCTGAATTACCGCAATCTTCATTGCCGTAGAGAACACTCTACTTTATAGCTCTTTCCCTTGCTCCGAAAAAAAGTATATATAAATGCACAGTCCAGATCGCGATGGTCGGAAAAAGGAAAGAATACAGACCCTATTCAAAGGACAAGCTGAAGATCGCGATATACAACAACATAACCGCGCGTATGGGCGCCTTCGGCACCGAGTCCCTACTGCTCCAGATAGGCGCCCTCAGCTACTCCGAGAACGCCGCTAACAGCTGGGATGAATACGGCAACCTTGCATCCAAACTCTACAGGTCGCTTCAGGATGAACTAAAGTTGGCGGGCGTAAGGGCGGCCGGCCTCAGGGCTCTGGTTGGAGCGGCGATTAAGTTCGTGAGGGCGGCCAAATACGGCAGGCTGTATCCTCGGAATCAGGTTATGGACTACCTTGAGAGTGTAGCCAACAGGGTGGGGCTCGATGATGCAGTGGCAAGCCAGGCTATAAATAAGCTGATTAACGAGATACCCACAGCTCCCGCCGTCACTCCATAAACAACCAATCAAATATTTTTTTCAATCCACTATCTATTTCCTCTAAATGCTTCATTTCACCATGCCTTGTTATGTAGCTCAATGCCTTGGCGTCCATACCAAAGAATTTTTTACAATCGACAATTATGTAATTCTTCTTTTTGATAATTATGGCATCTGCATACCGCCTCATAAACTCCCTAAATGCCGCCTTCAGCCCATTCGATGTAACAACCGATTTAGTCCTAGTCCTTATGACCCTAAGGGATATCACCACGTCTTTATTCTGCTTCACACATGTAACTGCCGTGTAAGTCCTCAAAGCGTGGAACGCTATATACGTTTCAGGCCTCCATTTCTTGTAGCCCCACGGCGACTTCATAAAAATATGTACTTTACTCCAGCAACTTCTTCAGCTCATCGGGCACTTTAGATACTACAGGCTGGCTTTGCTGTTGCTGGGACATCTGGGGCATCGCCTGGGACGGCATCATCTGGCTTTTGAACATCTCCATCGCCATCTGCATAAACGCATCCTCTATGCCTCTTGCAGACGAATTCCTGGGGACTAAAGACATTGCTATTTCCGCAAGCTTGCGGTATCTATTCATAGTTCTAACCACATAATCTGAAAGTATCTGAAGCACCAGATCCTCAGGCAGTACCGAAAACAGCGCATCTATAGCCTGCCTCCTGAGCGTAGTATCGCCGTACAGCATTACCATAGAGAATTTATATATCACGTCCACAAGCTTTTCATACACCTCAGGGTCTTCCACCTTCAGCTTCATCCTGATTGCGGCCTTAGCGAACTGCTCCTGGCTCATTACTTTTTCCTTATCTTGATGACTATAAAGCCCTTAGTTCCCAGCGTCTTTTCCTCTATAGATATGTCTAGGTGTCTGTGAACAGTATTAGGTATATTTCTTGAAATTCTGTTAACTAGCTGTTCCACCGGCAATATTATGCCAACGCGATTTTGGTCTAAATCGATAAGCGGATCAAAGCCGAGACTCTTGAGCTCGGCAGACATTTTATTCACCGCCTCTTGAATTAGGCGATCTATATTGTTGTTCGCGGACATCATCACTGCACGCTTTCTCAAAAGTATATATATCTTCTGTCCACACAGGGTCGATGTCCGCCCCTGCCGGTGTGGACATAGGGACTGCCCTGCAGAGCATGGTCACCGCGATAGTCAGCGCAATAGCCGCGCTGGTTCAGGGACTGGCCACGTTCATACAGAACAACGCCGCCCTGTTCGCCACGATACTCGGCTTCATCGCCCTCGGCGTGATGGCCATCAGGTTCGGCCGCGGCGCGTTCGGCTCCATAGTCAGCTGGTTCAGGAACCTCCTGTAACCAGACCAGCCGCCAGAAAAAAACAAAACCCATTTTTTTCCCTCCCTCTCAACACATATAAACCTGCAAATCCAATAATAATATGACTAGAAAGGTCAAAATCGATCGTGAACTGATCAAGGCAATAGCGAGCAGGAACGTATCGGCCGTAGACCCTGACAACAAGATAATTTACCTAAAGCGCGATGATAAGGATATAAAGCTCAAATTTATGAAAATCGGATATAAAGTAAATACAATAGGCGAGATACATTTTGTGAATGAATATGCTATGCCCTACGGCTGTTCGCCTGTGCATGTGGAATCTGAAAACACGGCGACCACGGCGCTACACTGCGTATCGAGCATGGATATGACGCCTAAGAAGAACGTGACGCTTGTGGTGGTAGACGACGCGGCCGCAAAGGTAGGCAAGATAGCGACATCGCTTGAAAACTACACGGCAATAAAGAGATGCGGACTGTTGTGCAGACTGCTGATGTTTTTTCGGATCGTTCCTGAAGGATATATAAATTATCGTGAAATAGCGTGGCTTAAAGCTGATGAAAATATAAGCAAATATGATCCGTTGCCAGGCTTGATAACGCTAGGCCATCTAACTGCAGGAAACGATGCCGGCGACTACATGATGTTTTCTCCATTTCCAAACAAAGATAATGAAATACAGCCTGGTACGCCAATAGTCTACGTTTCATTCAATTATTATGAGAACAAGGTAGTAGTAAATACCGCAACGATAACGGGCTATTCTATTGCTTATATAGATGGATACATATTCTATTTACCATACGCCTACGAGCCTGGAAAGAAAATAGCAATACCGGGCTACAGCGGATCGGCCATAAAGAAAGGTACTCTGTATAAGGCACAGCTGGAGCCTACGGAAACGAATATAAATGCAGTATTAGGAATGCATAATGGCTAAGAAAAAGAAGCTCATTGATGAATTCTGGGAGTATGCTGAACTGCCCTACGGCATACACGACGCCAGCGGGGAGCTGTTCGGCGAGCTTGAGAAGTTCATGGATCCCAAAAGCTACGCCGGCGATGGAATTGTGAGGTCGATGATTAAGTTCATCCTGGATCTGGCCAAATAAGCAACGTCATGGACTGTAGCGACCTGGGGGCCGTAAAGCTGGGCGGCGCTGAATACAGAAACTACATATGCGACGGAACTACGTCCTTTTTCCGTAAGCTTGTCCTGCTGACCCTATATTCAAATGTCAGCTATGAAAAAGGCATATTGGTCATAGATTTCAACACAATAGAACCGTATATATCCGAGGAAAAGCACATAACCGCCAAAAAGCTGGCCGAGCTCTTAAGAAAAGCGAAATCAGAACAGACCGAAACGGTGAGGTACATGTTTTCGTTCGGGCCACTCGTGCAGGTGCTTACGCCTGAACCCGAGGCGTTCAAGAAGATGTTCGGCGCCAAAACGTCCAAAAAATTGAGCTGGATAAGGTTAGGCAACCAAGCCATAAAGTACGTGGACAGCGTGATTATGGCCTTTGGCATGGATAAAGCGGCCCAGACGCTTACGTACTTCTTCGAGTGCGTCACCAGGCGCTACATGGAGGAATTTGAGAAGAAGCAGAAGGGGCCGAAGAAAGGCAAATAAAGCATATATACACCCAACCCTACAGCCACATGGCTAGATATGAATTCAAGATCGAGATACCCGTCTATCTGCCTCAGGATGCTATCGAGCAGATCAAGAACGACGTGGCGTCGTACATGAAGGATCTAGCCGGCCAGTGCGGCGAATATGAGGTAGACGTCAAGGTGAACATGAAGGTTGAGGCAGGCCGAAAGAAGGCTGAGGAGGAGGAGAAAGAAGAGGGAGAGGAAGAGGAGGAGGAGGCATGATCATCAGATTCTCGATAGAACTGCCTTTCGCGCTTAAGAAGGAGTGCGAAAAGAAGCTTAAGGAATTCATAAAGAAGGAGGTGAGCAAAGCAATACAGGCATATGGGGTATTTGAGGTGGTGGCCACGGCCAGGCCGAAAGGCGCACCGCGGCCCAGAGAAGAAGAGGAGGAGCCGTGGGGAGAGAAAAAGTTCTGGTTTGAGGAGGCCCTGGAGAGCGAGTGATTTAAACCTCGATCCTTTTTAGTCCCATCGCTTCGGCAATCCTTATTTCCTTAATTAGCCCTCTGCACATGCTGTAGCAGTCCATATTTATTCCCGCATGTTTGTCCACCTTCTTCTTTCCCGCAAAGAGCACGTTTATGTCTATGCCCTTGATGTATCTGAAGAAGTTTATGCACTCCCTTTTGAAATCACTGCCCAATAGATATTGAAATAGCGGTATCCTCATGGGTTCAACCTCAGGCTTAACCCATACGTATATATGTATGCCCTTATGGGTCGACAGTTTGTATGTTATTCCAACTACCTCGTGGCCAAAGAACTCTACTATCTTTCTGACCTCCCTTTCATACCTATCCTTATCAAACGGCAGAGTGGCTTCATCTATATCCACCATGAGTATGCTCACGTCGTTCATGCCGTTATCCATGCTCATGTCCATAGAGCCTCTTAGGTACAGGCTTATATATTTCTCCGGACAGGCATTGATTCTCGCGTTGCTGGCTACATTCGGCAGGATACTGCACGCTCAGCACTGAGCATATCGGCCTGCACCTGGTGATCTCGCACTGCTCCGGCGTCATCCTGCAGAATATGCCGTAGAGCACCCCGGCGCAATACTTAGCCCCCGTGACCAAATAGCCGATGTATTCGGGCTTTAGGCCGAAGCCCGTCTCAAACACGTTGACCACGAAGTCGGCCGCCTCGTTTCCAGCCTCCTGTATCCTGTCGGCGATATATCTGGCCACCTCGCGGATCACCGCCCTGAGCCACCGGTAGTACGGCCTTCTGTTGCCCATGTAATATTCTACGAGGATCGGCCTCCATGGTTGCCAGTATGAATCCAGCTCCAGCTCCGTTATCTTTGAGCAATACAGTATGTCTATGTACAGGTTGCCGCCTTCATAGCTCCTTTGGCAGTACTCATATACGCCCGTCGCACATACCGATATGTAGCTGAGCCTCTTGACGAAATTACCCCGTGGATCAGTCAGCATTAAATACCACTTGCGGTGGTACGGATGATAATATATCATGATCTTGGTTCCCGTGAGGGTGTCCAACAGCCACGCAACTCTATCACTGTAAGCAACTCCGAACCTGCCATCGCCCAGCGTAGCGATGAACCTGCCGCCGGGAACGCGTTCCGGCCGGCTCATATCAACCTCCTATTCATGCATCTGTTCTTAAAGGCGCAGAATTTGCACCACGGGCCGTATTCGGGAGCAGGCTCCTCGCCGCTTCTGATTACGTCGTACCTCCGCATCAACTCGCTCAATACCCTCTCCCTGTCCTCTTTGCTCAGCACTATGACCTCCGTATAGCTACGCTCTATGTTGAAATCGCTGAGTATAAGCACGCCTACAGCGTCGGCCATCGCGGCATAGTATTCAAGCTGTTTACGGTACTGAAGCATAAACGGATTTGACTCAGAAGGATTTGACGTAAACTTGAACTCAAACACGTAGCGCATCAAGTCCTTCTCGCACATGAGATCGACGTAACCCGCAACATCGCCATAGGTCACTTTCACCTCAGGCATACACCTATAGCCGCGCTTTTCAAGCTCTTGAGGGAAATGCCTCTCCATCCAATGATGCCGTTCGGTACCGTGTATCATAACATCCGTAACTATGTCCTGCCCAGTCTGCATTTTAAACCAAACAGACCTTAGACATTTAGCAAGCAAGGATACGCCGACATCTTTACGCTTGCTGGCATATAGGCTTTCAAGCACATCCATGACCTCCGCGACGTCGCGAGCTACCTCCATGGCCCCACCACGTCGGGAACGTGTTCCGGACGTACGTCGTGAACGCGTTCCGGAACGGAGATAGTATATAATATAATATAATACGTAGCGTTCCGGGTGGAACGCGTTCCGGGTGCATGGAACGCGTTCCGGGCGGCCCTGGTAACGCGTTCCGGACGTGTGGCTGGAACGCGTTCCGTCGGTAACGCGTTCCGGGCGTTCACCTCTCCCAGCATCTGGATGTGCATCGGGAACGCGTTCCGGACGTTCATTTCTCCCCACACAGCATCTTTAATAACTTATAATCATCTATTAACATACATTTAGCGTAATCGTACAACCGCGAGCACAGCGTCTTCCTCATTACGTCGACCACTTCGGCGATCTTCTTTACGTTTTCTGGCCCTATCGCTTCGGCTATATCCACAGCCTCCTTCAGCTCTTGGTCTTTCTCCAGCGCCACGGCCTTCTGCACCGCCTCGGCTGTCACCTTTTTCAGCCTAGGCTTTGATTTGCTTAGAGCACAGTTCATGAAGTCCTCAGGCTCGTATGAGCTGTACGCACACGATATGAGCTTTCTGACTGATATGCATTCCTCCCTCAGTTGCTCTATATCCCCTCTCGATAAACGCAACTGTATTATATGCTCCGCGGCGTTCCTGTATTTGTTCAGTGTATCCCAGCTTTTGCCTAGGACGGCCTTGACTATGCTTGAATCGTACGCCTGAAGCATCTGCCATACCGATATGAGCAGGTCTATGCCGCAAACCCGACCCCGCACATAGTTCAGCGCAAGCCTCAGGACGTCCTGCCTGTCGTCGTCCACCACAATGGCCGGGACTGCCTTCATGCCCAGCTCCTTAGCGCACATGAGCCTCTCCGCCCCGTCGATAAGCTCATACCTGCCGTTTTTCGGCCTGACCACCAGCGGCATCATTATGCCGCTTATCCTTATCGCCTCGCACGTGTTCCTCTTATGCTTTACATACATATAATTCTCAGGAACATCAATTAGCTTTACGTCTATTTCATTCACTACCATGTTATAGAATGAAGGGGAGGGTATTTAAAAAAAACGGTTTACTCTACCTCGGTGGCCGCAGAGCCGCGGCTACCGAGGCGCTTAGAGAGCTCAATCAGCAGGCGGCTTATCTCTCTGAACTTCTCGGTGCTCATGGTGTTAAATACTCGATCAGCATGGTTCAATATCCTCTCCCAGTTCCGCCCGAACAGCGTTATCTGTATCGCCGCCCTCTCCTCCGTGGCGTCCATGATCTCAAGGGTATGCATGATGCCCCTCGCCGTAGGCCTCAACAGCAGACGGTACTTTATCGTAACATCCCCGCTTTCATCTCCCAGCTTTATCGCGTACTGCTTCCCCTCGTTTTCAACCCTTTGAGCTATTTCCTGATACTTGCTGAACAGCTGATCGACGGCGTCGTTCTCTTTCTCCTTGCCGGACTTCTGGGGCGACATGGCTACAGCACCACCTTAACGTTGCTCCTGCCCTCGGGCAACATGTTCCTTATTGTCTCTATCTTGCGCATCAAGTCGGACTCGTTTTCCAGCACCATCCTCATTAGCTCGATCAAGTCATCGACGTGCTGTCTCGTGGTAAGCTTCAGCGCATTGCCCAGCTTCTGACCGCTCAGCCTCAGCATCACGCTGTCCGTGTCGTTCACGCGGACTACCTCAAGCTTTATCGTTCCCACCTGTGCAACTACCGCACTGCCCCACGGTTTGTCCATTACCGCCGCCTTGACCTTGTCGGCGAAGGCCTCGGCGTTGAAGCCTTCGCCCCCACCGGTTGTTTCTTGTTTCTTTGGCATGAGCGTGTAGAAACAAAAGAATATTTAAGCTTTTCGCTGGAGGTCTCGGACGGTGATTTCCCTGTCGACCAAAATCCTGAAGCTGTTTTTGGCGTCGGTGGTCACTATAAAATATCTTATTTGTTTTTGTCTTATCATCTTCATAAGCTCATAGATCACGGAGAGGTGCAGGATTATATTGCGCCCTACCGCCTTCTTTCCTTTTACGCATTCAACGACGGCAGAAAGGTTAAATGCAGATATTCCATTCAAGAGAAACTGCTCTACGCATTTCCTCACCTCTATATGATCGACCAAATCTTCGCCGCTATACTCCCTGCCAAAGCAGTACACATTGTAGTCATCATAGAAGCGATATATGGAAACTTTTCCATTCATTCCCAAGTATCTCATAGAAAACAGCACCATCTTCAGCGGGGCCTTATGTTTCAGCCTTTTTGCCAGTTCAACTATCTGCCACATCGTTACGCACCTGCCCTCAAAGTGCTTATATATTTCCTCCGACAGCTCGTGGAACTGGGGAGTGTTCACCATAGCGTCATCGTGCATTCGTTCAGCTTATATCTGCTCCCCGCAGAAATCCCATAAGCTACAGCGTGTATGATGCTGTCCCTACATTCCACGGAGCACAGTTCATCGTAGTATGTCTTTCCGTTCAATTTCTCAGGCGGCAGGCGCGGGTACGCATCGAGGAACCTCGCTATGCATAGGCATGGATCCACGGCCCTCCTCATAACCGCCAACTGCTCAGAAAACTATTTAAGCTTTGTTCTGAAGCGGCGAAACGAAGCGGAACACGTACTTTCCGCCCTCCGCCCTGTCCAGCAAATACAGGCCGTCCCTTAGGTGGCGGTACCTCGTTGCCGACGCATAGAGCTTGCGGCCGAACCTGTAGACCTTAAGGCAGTCGCCTGCATACACCATGAACTCATTATCCGATAAAACTTGTATGCATACCGAATCAAAATTTAAAAACTGATAGGCATCAGGCCAGCTGAAATAACTACGATTTTTTTTCACCGTGATGAAAAGGGCGTTATTGACCTCCGTCATGGTCATAGAGGTATTTTTCGCAAAGCCCCCTATTTTCCATGCACATCCTTACTAGTCTCTTCGCGATCTCCTTAGCCGAGATATTTGGATCCACCCCGCTCAGGATTTTCCTCAAATACGACATGTCTGAAGAAAAAATAGAAGGATATTTAAGCTTTATCCCGAACCCTAACCCGGAAAAAAGAATGGATTCAGCTCCCTGCCTGATCCTCCTGCTGGCCCTGGCCTTGGCCTCCCTCCTTATTTTCTTCTGGAGCCGGCTGGCTGACGTATTCGGAAAACAGCGCAAGCAACGACATCACCCTTTCAACTTGCCTCTTTAGTACCCCAGCGGAATCCACGGTCATCGCATCATAGTAGTACATCAGCGACTCGGAACCCTTTTCGGCCTTGAAGTCCACTATTACGCGGGTTTTACTGCCCCTTTCATCGCACCTTATCCGGAAATATATATACATCCCCTTTTCCGTCCTGCCCTCTATCTTTGTCCCGACATAGTTGCGATTCTTTTTCCACTGTTCCAGGACGAACTTATACACGTCGTAGATCTCCTTTACGTCTTCGGGCAGGTTGCCTTCATCAAAATGCATGACATAATTTTCAGCAAGCTTTTCTACAGTCTCCCTATATTCTTTCCTTTTGTAGAGCTTAATCTCCTTCGTGATCTGGATATTTTCCTCGGGGCTCTTTTCATCCCCCAGTACATGCTCATTATAGCTGAAGTTGATCCTGTCCTTTGTCTCGTAATATTCTATGCACCCACTTGCTAAGCACACGTTGACCTCAAACGTTTCGCCGTCCTGGCTCTTTTCTATTGTTACTATCGGCATGTCCCTAATAGATTTGCGAGATATTTAAGTTTTTCCCTGAAGAGCCCTAGGAGGCCTGCCTATTCGCATATTTGTCCTGCGTCCCACAATTGCCTCAATGTCTTCTGGATAAAATTGAGCAAAAGCGTATCTGATTGCAAAGCGTATGGCATCGGTGCGATCCAGGAACATGCCATCCTTTACTAACTTATCTATGACCTCTATATCTTCTAGTTCTATGTTAACTGGTACTTTAATGTATTCTTTCAATACTTTAGGCCGACCCCGCCTCCCCGATTTCACGGTAAGGGGGAGGGAAAGCAATATTTAAGCTTTTTCCTGAAGCCCCCGGAGAGAAGGAGGAACAAAAAAAGGCCAAAAATTTACTGGAACAGGTTTACAATCTTTAACGCTACTACCAGTTCATTATAATCGCTAAATACGACGCACTTATCGGCAACACATAATTTAAGTTCGTCAAAATTAACCTTGACTTTCCCTGCATAAACCATATCAAGCAACCGCTCAACTATTTCCTCCAGATCTTCACGAGTTTGAATAAGTTCGTTGTTCCTCTGTGTCAAGGCCTCAACTTCGCTTTGCTTTATATCCAGCTGGTCTTTCAGCCTTTTGACCTCCCTCTTTAACTTTTTTACCGCATTCCATTCAGACGTGGACTTCTGGTTTTGTTCCGAGACCATGACCCCGATATGAAGAAGCAATATTTAAACTTTTCTCCGATGGTCTAAAAAAAGAGTTGAAAGGAATCAGAGCTTTACGACAAACTTGATATAGCTCGGAGGCATATTTACATCTCTTATTATATCAAAGTCAAAACCTGCCTTTTTCAATATGCGCTTCAGAAGTACATATCCGTCTTCTAGATCATCATAAACAATATTGGCTATCTTTTCCCTACAGTAGACTTTACAAGTATCTATGGCCTTGCTGAAATCGCATGAAGTTGCCATAGATGATTCTATGCACGCTCTTGTACATATATTTACGTCGATTTCTCTATCATATTCAAGGAATATCGATACCTTGTTTTTGCCCTTGCATATCAAGACATCAACGTTATAGTGAGGGCGGTATGAATAACGAAAGTCAAATAGTGCTTGTTTTAATTTTTCGGGCAGGTCGATTTCATGCAGGCCTACAATTAGCCCGCAGGTCATGGCCTTTACATGTAAGAAAACTATTTAAGCTTTGTTCTGAAGATCTAAAGAAAAGAGTTGAAAAAATAGGGAGTTGAAATCAGCCTATTAGTCTTTGCCAAATATATTCTAGCTCAAATTTTGAGGGTGGATCTATACCTATTTGTATAGCATAGCCCCTTACCAATTCAGCAAATTGTGTTGTTAATTCCTCTATTCCATATATCCCTTGGCTTCTTAACACTTGTATCAACCTTTTAACCTCCTCCGCCCGGTTTCTGT
>Ga0080004_1130376_pt1 | contig 12846 bp, 10 predicted proteins | sample WasSprMetagenome_FD_69207 | JGI IMG/M metagenome (GOLD analysis project Ga0080004, IMG submission 69207) | Sulfidic aquatic microbial communities from Washburn Spring, Yellowstone National Park, USA - WS (SPADES assembly) (version 2) | ecosystem: Environmental > Aquatic > Thermal springs > Hot... | reverse complement strand
TAATGCAAGTTAACAAAGGAAAATCAATTTGGCGTTTCACCCAAATAAAATATCCTTCTTTTGGTTTTTTCTCGAAAAATTTTCTTACAAAATTGAATTTTTCCCAAGCCTCTTCTGAGGAGAAAATTTCAACTCCTTTTTGTTTTAAAATCTGTAAAATTTTATGATCTCTTTGCCAAAAATTAAATTTTCTGAATGCATTTTCGACATTTCTCATAACCATATTTTTTAATCGTTTTTAAAATCTTTTTAAAATCTGAGGATTTACAAACAACTTTCCCAGAAATCATCACTTCTACAAAGTGTGGTTTTAAAAAATTCAAAATTTCGCCCCGATGAGTTATTAGTAAAACTGAAACTTTCTTTTCAAGGAATTCTTTTTTTATTATTTCTGCCACTTTTTCAATTTTTTTAATATCCAAGCCAGAATCTATTTCATCTAAAACCGCAAATTTCGGATCCAAACTCAAAACTTGTAAAAGTTCTGAAATTTTTCTTTCGCCACCAGAAATATCAACGTTAATTTCTTTATCTAAAAGGTATTCTGCTTCTTTAATTTCTACTTTCTTTTTTGAAATTTTTTTCAAAAGCTGAGAAAGCTTTACTCCTTTAATTTTTGGAGGGTTTTGCCAAGATAGAGCCATTCCCAATTTTGCCCTTTTTTCTGGAGAAAGTTTTGTAATGTTTTTTCCTTCAAAAATAATTTTCCCTTCTATTACCTTGTATTTTGGATTGCCAAAAATCGTTTGAACTAAAACTGTTTTTCCAGAACCATTAGGTCCCAAAAGTACATGGAATTCTCCTTTTTTTATTTTCAAATTAACTCCTTTTAAAATTTCTTCTTTTTCAGCTTTCACTTTTAAATTTTTCACTTCCAATAAAATTTCTTCCATCTTAAAAAATTTTAGCAAAAATTATTTTAGCAAGCTTTCTACGATTAAAAAGGAAATATAAATGAAAAGCAAAAACAAGGCTTCCCTTTCTGTGATTTTTTTCTTGGTTCTTAAAAAGACAAAGAAAAATAAAGAAGATAAAATCAAAAAGATTCTTGCAACTTCAAAATGAGAAAGCTTTGAAACTTTAATCGGACAAATTAAAGAAACAATACCCAAAACTAAAGTGGAGGCAAAAATCACAGAACCTATCAAATTTCCCAAAACTATCCATCCTTGATTTTTTCTAGCAGCGACAACGCACAAGTAAGTTTCTGGCAAAGCGTTGCCCAAACCTACGATTAAAATTCCAACTAAAATTAAAGGTAAATTGAAATACTTTGAGAAAAATTGAGCAGAAATGATTATTCCTTGAGCGGCAAAAAATAAAATAATCGTTCCAAAAAATACCTTTGCCAAATTTTTTAAAAGAAAAGCTGTTTTTCTCTCGAAAGTAATTTCAATTTCTTTGTAATTTTTTTCAAATCTCTCTTTTTCAGAAAAAAGCCAAACAAAATAGAAAACTAAACAAAAAAGTAAAATCAATCCGTCAATCTTTGATAGCGTTCCATCAAAAATTAAAACCAAAGGTAAGATTGCGAAAAAAACTGCAAAAATCGAAGATTGACGAACAACTCTGCTTTCAAGTTCCAATTCTCTATTTCCAAACAAAATCGCCAAAGAAACACTTAAAGTCAAATCAACAATATTTCCTCCTGCAACATCTCCCAAAGAAAGCTCAGGAATTTTTTTTAAAGCTGACAAAATTCCAACAAAAAGGTCGGGCAAGGTTGCAGGAAGAGCTATCGCTAAAAAAGCGATCACAAATTCTTTCCAACCCAAAACTTTGCCAATTTTAATTAAATTTTTAATTATTGGATCCCCAAGAATAAAAAAAACAAAGCAACTTCCAAAGAAAATCAAAATGTAAAAGAGAAGCTGAAGCATTGTTTAAATTATAAAAAATTTTTTAAATTCTTTTCAAAAAATAAAAAATTTCGTAAAAAATTCCCAAAATCAACATAAAAATTAACAAAAAAATCAAAATTTTTTCTGCTTTTCTTTTTAAATTTTCAAATTTTGATTTTTGCTCTTTGATTTCTGAATTTTGAATTTTAATTTTGATTGTCAAAATAAAAATCCCATTGATAGCGAGCATCACAGCTCCTACAAAGCTAATTACTGAGATAAAATTTTTTACCCCAAGAAAGTAAAGAAAAAGAGCAAGGAAAGAAGTTAAAAAGAAAGCAAAATTTTTATTTAATTTCAAATCGTACCAAAAAATTTTTTTCAAATTTAAAGAAAGAGCAACAAAAGAAGTAAAAGTGGCTAAAATTCCAAAAATTAACAAAAGATAAATGCTTGGGGTTTGGCCCAAAACTTCTTTTAAACCAGAAAGAGAATTTTGAGAAACTTTTTCGCTTGAAATTCCTAAAATCAAATAAATAAAAAAAATGTAAATTAAAGCTGAAATTAAAATCGAAAGAAGAACGACTTTTTTTAATAATTCTTTTTTATTTCCCAGCATCTCCTCTATTTCTGGAATTAAATCTGCTCCCCAAAGAGAAAACAAAATGGCACCGTAAGGAAGAAAAATTTGAGAAAAATCAGGCGGAGGGAAAAGATAATTTAAATTTATTTTTTTGAAGTTCTCAAAGAAAATTAAAAACAAAACAAGAAAAAATCCTAAAAACCCTAAAAATTCGATTTGTTTTATCAAAGAAATATCAAAGAAAACAAAAATTATACCGAGTAGAAAGTAAACTAAAACCCAAAAGGATTCTCCCTGGTTAAAAACAGGTTGAAATAATTCTTTTAAAAAACTTCCACCAACAATCAAATACGCTAAATTTGTCAAAAGATTTCCTAAAATCGCAAAAAAGAAAGAAAGTTTTGCTAAAGGTTTGCCAAAATAAAATTCAACAAAACCTGGAAATCTTTTCAAATCAGGAGTTTTTAATGAAATTTCAGCAAAAAAATAATGAATTAAAGCTACAAAGGTTCCCAAAATTAAAAAGTAAAGAACCATTATCGGAAAACCAACTTTCGATGTAATATAAGGTAATCCAAAAACTCCAACTCCAATAATCGTTCCGCACAAAACTGAGAGAGGAAAAACGATTGTTTTGAAATTTTCAAAACTCATTAAAATTTAAAAGAAAATCCAGTTTCAAAAGCTTCAAAGTTTTCTTTTTGGTATTTTTCTGGAATTACTTTCTTTATTCCTTCAAAAAGAGATTCTTTTTTCAAAGGCAAAAATTTTTTATTCAAAGCATATCCTAATAAGAACACGCCTGATAGAACTTCCTTTTGGAATTTTTCCTGACAAATTTTTGAAGCTGGTAAAATTTCAATTTTTTTAGTGAATTTTTCCAAAAATTTTAAAATTTCTTCTTTTTCTGGAATAGCTTCACCAGGAATAGGAGTTATAGTCTCGTTAATTAAAAATTGAGTTTTTGAATCCGCGTAATACAAAGCTTTTTGGGATTCTTGAAATTCTAAAGACAAAATAAAATCTGCGTCAGCTTGGCAAACTAAAGGTGAGAAAATTTTTTTTCCAAATCTTAAATGAACTTCCACCGAACCTCCTCTTTGAGACAATCCATGAAGCTCTGACCATTTTACATTCAAATTTTCCTTTAAAGCAGAAAAAGCCAAAATTCTCAACAAAGTCAATTGTCCTTGACCCCCTACTCCGTTAATGATAATGTTAAAAATTTCTGGTTTCATTGTTTTTTCTTTTTAAGTAAGGCACATTCACCTTTAGCAATGATTACTGCAGGCTCATTTTTCTCTAAAAATTCTTTGATAGTCTCTTCAAATTCTTTTTGATTTTGAGTTTGATCTATTTCTTTTACGTGTTTTATCCCGCAAGCTTTAACAATGTCTAAAATTTTAATTCCTTTTGTGCCAGGATGAGGTTGGTGTCCTGTCATTGCGGTAGTTTGATTTTCCAAAATTATAATCAAAGGATTGGATTCATTAAAAACGGTGTTAATTAAAGCAGGAATTGAAGCGTGGAAAAAAGAACTGTCGCCAGTAAAGCAAATTACTTTTTGAGAGCTTGATTTTGAAATTCCATGAGCAACTCCGATTGAAGAACCCATGCAATACAAATAATCTTGTAAATTTATTGCTTTGTGAGAAAAAAGCATATAGCAACCAATTTCTCCTCCAAAAATTACTTCATTAACATTGACTATTTTTTTGAGCGCGTTAACAACATACCAATAAGGACATCCAGGACACAAAATCGGAGGCCTTGTAATAGTTTCTATTTTTTGAACTTTTGCCAAATGCTCTTCATAATTAAAAAGAAGTTTTTTCTTTAAAATTTTAGAAATAGCAAATTCAATATATTCAGGTTTCAATTCTCCAATTTGAGGTAAAATTGCCTTTCTTTTTCCTTTTTCACCTGTCCACAATCTTGCGCCCTCAATCGCTTCTCCCTTTCCTATAATTTCAACCTTCAATCTTGCTTTCTGGGCAAGAGCTAAAATTTCTTTTTCCAAATAAGGTTCTAATTCCTCAACCACTAATACTTTTTTAATTCCTTTTAAAAATTGTAAAATCTTTTTTTCTGGCAAAGGATAAACAAAACCTAATTTTAAAATTGGTAAATTTATTTTCAGCCTTGAAAGAGCTTCTTGAACCAAAGAAAAAGAAATTCCCGAAGTTATAATGGCTAAATTTTTTGATTTTCCTTTAAAGGTCTTGTTTAAAGAAGAATTTTCGGCCTCTTTTTTTATTTTTTCGATTTTTTCAAATAACTGTTTTTTCATTTCTAAAACGCGTGGCGACATCGTAGAGAATCTTTTTGGATCCCTTTTAAAAAATCCTTTTTTGTCTTTAAGGTTTATTTGGTCGCATTTTAAAATTCCTCCTTGATGAGAAGCTCTGGTAACAGAATGAATCATTACAGGAATTTTATATTTTTGAGAAAGCAAAAAAGCAAATTTTGTAAATTCTTTAAATTCTTGAACATCAGAAGGCTCCAAAGCCGGAATATGAGCTGATTGGAGGTAAAATCTTGAATTTTGTTCAGATTGAGCCGAGCTCCAGCAAGAAGGGTCGTCTGCTACTAACATTACCATCGCTCCCTCTACACCCGTGTACATTAGTGTGTGCACAAAATCCGAAGCTACGTTCAAACCGAAATTCTTCATCGCTACTAAAGATTTTAATCCAGAAAAGGCCGCTCCTGCGGCTGCTTCCGTTGCCACTTTTTCATTGGTTGAAAATTCAAAATGAAAAGAGGGTTTTATTTTTTTAATCTCCTCTTTTAAAGCAAAAAACACATTTCCAATTTCAGAAGCCGGAGTTCCAGGATAAGTTGAAACAAAATCAACATCAGCTTCCAAAGCTCCCCTGCAAACTGCTTCGTTTCCCAAGGCAATAATTTTTTCTCCTTTTTTTGAAAACAAAATTTCTTTCATAAAAAATGTGCGCCCGGGTGGGATCGAACCACCGACCCCCCGCTTATAAGGCGGGTGCTCTACCACTGAGCCACGGGCGCAATTTCACTAAAATCCTAAATTCTAAATACTAAATTCTAAACAAAATTACAAATTCTAAATCACAAATCACAAACATATTTTTGTTTTAAAATTTGGATTTTTGGAATTTAGAATTTTAAATTCAGAATTTAACATATTAATTTTGAGTTGCAGTTTTGACATTTAAGCTTTGCGTTTTAAGTTTAATTTAATTTTATTCCTTCGTTGAAATTTTTTCAAGGTATCTTGAAATTAAAACTATAATAAAAGTGACCAAAATTGCGTAAACAAATTTTCCAATCAAAGCACTCGTTTTTTGTGGTAATAAAGTGTCGACCAGACTTTTTATTGCCTCGTTCCAAGCCAAAGAAGCCACCAATCCAAAACCTGCCAAAATAAAAGTGAGCATTTTTTCTTCAAAAACTTTTTTTGTTTCTTTAACCTCTTTTTTCAAATGCTCTACTATTTTCTTTGGCATCTAAATTTATTTTATCAAATAAACTTTTAAAATCAAATAAAAGGAGTCGCTAACTGCTCGATTGTTCATTGCTTGTTGTCTATTGTAAGTCGTTAGTCATTGAGTCGTTAAGTTTCTCGATTAATTCATCAGTCACCTCAACGCATTTTCCGCTTTTTGAGCAAATCTTTTTCAATTGTGAAACTTAACTGAATGAGGCCAAAGAATCATGTTACTTTATAAAATCAAAAGTCTTCAATAATTTTTTAAAGCTGCATTTTTCAAAATCTTTGTCTTGCGACCAAAGGAAACAATCCAATTTCAAACTCAAAGCAAGAATATCTACGTCCTTTTTATCAATGTGATAAATCATTCTCTTTGCCTCTTTTAATTTGTCCTGATAAAAATTGCGATTATAAGCTTTGATTGGTAAATCTTCTAAAAGCGACAAAAGTTCTTCTTTTGAAATTCCAATTTTCTTTTCTAATCTTGGAAGATATTTTTTAACTTCTTCCAAAGTAAACTTTGTCGTGACAAATTGATATTTTCCATCAAACAAAATAATACTCGGTTTTTCTCGAGTAAGGCTGACAAAATAATATTCGCATCCACTGCTACAATAATTTTCATTTGATTGAGTGGTGGAATCTTTCAAAATCTCTCAAAATTTCTTTCTCAGTAATTCCTTTTTTTCTCATTGCTTTTTTAATTTTTTCAGTTCTCATTAAAAAATCTAATTTTTTCAATTCTAAAATTCGATGCAAAATCGCATCCTCAATAAATTCCTTTTCGCTTTTGTACCCAAAATCTTTCAAAAAATCCAAAATTTCCTTTTTCATTTTTGAAGAAATTTTCACTTCCATATTTCAATTATACTTTCTCTAAAATCAAAAATCAAATAATCCTAGATCTGACCAGGGAGGTGATTTTTTTTAAATTTTCCTGTAAATTTCTTTTCGATGGCCGATTTTAAAAAATATGGCTTCTCCATTCCTAAAATAAAAAAGAACTCGGTAGCGACGAGTAATTTGAAAAGAATAAACTCCGGGAAGCTCTCTAATTCTTTTTGTATGCAATCTTGGATCAAACCAATTTTCTTTAAAAATAGCTTTTTGTCTTTGATAAAGCCTTTTTATCTCAGAAGGCAAATTTTTTAAATCCTTTTTAAAATCCTCTGTCTCTATAATAATCATTTGGGCGGGTAAAATTTCGTTGCTTTTTCGAAAGCCTTTTTGATCTGAGAAACATTCTTGTATTCCTTTAAACTCTCCTCAGGAATTATCAATAAAAACTTTTTGAGATTTTTATTAATCTCTCTCAATTCTTTCAAAAGAACCTCGATTGATTTTTCCTTTTTTATAGTAATTTGATTGACCATAATTTAATTATACTCTCTTCGAAACCAAAAGTCAAATTTTATCAAACTAAAATTTATTCTTCAATTTGAACCGAAGTAGAAGTTGAAGCTGATTTATCTCCTCCTTGAACGGATAAAATCAAAGTGAAAGTGCCAGTGGCGTTGTAAACGTGAGTTGCAAAAGGAGAATTTGTTGTAGTAGTTGCGCCATCGCCAAAATCCCAATTGAAGATTAAGGTATCGGTGGCAAAATTTGAAGTTGTTGCTGAAAATGCAATTGAGCTCCCAACAGTTCCTCGATAAGGAAGATATAAGAAATTAACTGACGGAGATAAAGTTTCACTACCACCGCCACTGCCGCCGGTTTCGCCGCTGCTACCAGATCCGCTTGAGCCACTATTTGAGCCCTGAATTTGTTTTTGCTCTAACAATTGTTTCAGCTGATTTTTATCAATGCAAATTGTTTCGCCATCATCTCCCTCAAGGCAAATTTGTTTTGTGGTAATTTTTCCAGCAATCAATTCTTTCACTTTTGCAATTCCATTTTCGATGATTAGGCCAAGTTTCTCCAAAGATTTTTTGATTGCCAAGGTGAATTGATCCAAAATTGAAGCAGGTTGAATTTCTTTTTGGCGAATTTCTTCTTCAGTGTAAATTAATCCTTCTTCTGAAATTTGGCCAAGGAACCAGTGAGGATTAACAAAGACCATTATTTTTCCAATTCCTTCTCCATTGTAAGGTTCCAGGGCAATTCCGATTACTCTTCCAGGTTCTGTCGCTTTCATTGCTACTCCTGGTTTTGAAGAAGAAGTTAAAAGATCTCCAACTTTAATTTCCCCATTTTCAGTTGAAACTTTAACTGGCACTCTTCCCGCTAAAGCAACTAATCTTTCATTATCTTTGCTAATTTTTCCACTTGTAAAGAAATCATCATTTCCGGTCATAATAAACCCAGGATTAGTAGAGATAACGCCAATCAAAGAATTTTGATAAGATTGGCTGGTTTTAACGATAAAATTGGGATTTTGAGGGTCAGGAGCAACTATATCTCCAGCTTCAATTGAAAGATCATAAGTGGGGTAATTTTCAGCAATATCTGGACCACCAGTTACCCAACCGCCGGTAGCAGCTCCTGTACCTACTACTCCTAACTTATAAGAAGGTGCCGTCGTCCCGATGCCGATGCTGCCAGAGACATAAAACCTTCCATTGTCGTTCAACATCGCTAATGTTGAGTCATTGGCTCCACCGGGGTAGCCATTATCACTTTTACGCCAATAATATTCATAAGTGCCAGATTTCTTATAATATGCTATATGCGAAGTATTCGACGGGAGATAAGCAAAACCAGTGGTGCCAATAATAAAAGCAAAGGTGCCATCGGAAGTAATGCCGGTCGTGCTATGAATACCTCCTGTAACATCTAATTTGTAAGTCGGTTCCGTCGTCCCGATGCCGACGTTGCCTCCACTAGCAAAAGTAACTCTATTACCTGTTCCGTCCCAAAATCTTAAATCATTAGAATTCACATCTATATATGCTGACCATTTTACACTTCCATCTTTTGCCCATTGATATCCAACTTGTTGACTACTTGGTGCGTCTACACGTATTGTAGTACTACCGTCTGATTTAACATGTAATTTCGTCCCCGGTGCCGTCGTCCCGATGCCGACGTTGCCAGAACTTGTGATGTACATAGCATTTGTCCAGCTTATGTTATTACCTGCTGTTCCAGCTGGAGCCACATAAAATCCGAAATCTCCAGAAGTCATCAGGAGTCTATTTGCTCCCTCATTGCTTACTATATATTTATGTGCACCCGCCGAAGCATCATAATAAGCATTCCAATACATGTTTACTCTCCCAGTGCCATCTTGTATTGCAATCCTAAAATCTGAAGTACCTCCTCTACCCACTAAATTTCCTAAACCAGCGGAGGGAGTGGTAGGATAACTAACAGTGCCATTTCCAAAGTATATACTTTCTCCAGCTGACATGATATGAAGTTTTGCCCCCGGTGTCGTTGTTCCAATACCGACGTTACCCTGCACATATAGCCCTACTGACCCGGTTCCAACATTATACATCTGTACCTGATTCGTGTTTGCCGAGTTTGTAAAAAATCTCATTGCGTTTTGCCAAACATCATGATACCAAGTATCATACGAACCAGCACCGTAGAAAGTAATTTGTCCTCCTTCATAAGTCGTATCCTGTGGTCGTAATACAATTTCGCCTGTTCTTGTATAAAATGAACTACTAACGTCCAATTGTCCACTCGGTGCCGTCGTCCCGATGCCAACGTTGCCTGCAAAATATCCTGTTCCGCCTGGAGTAACACTAAATACCCGTGTTCCTCCTTCTTGTGCCCAGATATGAGTAGCAGCACCTGGAGGATTAATTTCTATCATTGCTTGCCCATAAGGTTGAGTATTTACATCCCCAACGTAAATACCAACGTTTGTACCTTGATTTGCTACATTTAATTTTGCAATTCCCGGTGCCGTCGTCCCAATACCGACATTACCAGTACCTGATTGAACAGTAAGATAAGGAATGGGAACATTAGAAGTATTGACTGACCATATTGAAATATTGCTATTTCCTTGTTCAATAAATAAACCTCCTTTAAATGTCCCGTCCTTTCGAAACTCTAAACCTGAATTATGTCCAGTAGCACTAGAAAAATTTAAAACCAATCTTGGAACATCATTTCCAGATTTATCAATAACAAGAGCCTGATCTGGCGTTGTCGTCCCGATGCCGATGTTGCCAGAAGCATAGATTGTGTTTGCTAAAAGGTGTAAGTTGTTAAGTGGGTTTACATCGTATCCGGTGATTTTCAGACCATTTATATTTCCATTCCATGTAAGATTTCCTGATTCGAGATAAGCCCAGCTATCGTTCCAACCGGGGAATAATTTAATTCTTCCATACCCGCTTCTTATATCAAATTGCGGTCCAGCGCCACTATCTTGAACATCCAACTTTGCCCCCGGTGCCGTCGTCCCGATGCCGACGTTGCCATTTGCTCCAAGAACTAATTGATTTGTATTGCTTCCAGTAAATAGTGTAGTAGTTGCAGAGCCTTGAATTGTGTAAGAACCAATTGTGATTGTTGAACCAAAGGTTCCAGTTGCTGCATAAATATTTGCCCATCTCAAGGTTGGAGAACCCAAAATATAAGTTATGTCTTGGAGAGGCAAAACATCAGTTAAAGTGGAAGTTGAAGAAACTCTCAAAGTTCCATTGATGTCTAAAGTGTAAGCTGGACTAGAAGTTCCAATTCCAAGGCGTTTATTTGTATTGTCCCAAAAGAGATTTGAATTATCTTGAGAAATAAGCCCGCCTTGATCAGCAAACAAAACAGAACCTGAAGTTAAATAAGAAAGTGAAAGAGAGTTTGAAATGGTAGATGTTCCAACATAAAGTTCTTTCCATCTAAAGTTAGAAGAACCAAGAGAATAAGTTAAATCTGAAAAAGGAATGATGTTTGATTGGACATAGCCACCAAAAATTACAGGAGTTGAGGTTGTAGAACCCAAAGTTGAAGTTGCAGAAACATAGAGGTCGCCATTAACGGTTAAAGTATAGGCTGGATTGGATGTTCTAATGCCCAATCTCTTATTTGTATTGTCCCAAAAGAGGTTTGAATTGTCTTGAGAAACGAGCCCTCCAGCTCCTACAAACAAAACAGAGCCTGGAGTCAATTCAGTAATGGTTAATCTTGAAAGAGTAGTTGTGGCCAAGGTTGAAGTTCCAGAAACAGCTAAAGTTCCTGCTAAATTCAAAGAGGAAGACCATTGAGGCAAGGTTCCAGAAGAAATTAAAACTGTGTTTTGGGCACCAATTGGTAAAGTTGAAAGAGTGCCCGTATTTGAAAAATAAGGTAAAGAGCCAGTGGCGACATTTGACCAATCATTGCCTGTGCCTCCATATTTTGTAGAAATCACAGAGCCTTGCCAAATTCCTGAAATGACAGTTCCTAAAGTTGAAGTTGAGGTAACCACTAATTGAGTTGTTGTTGCAATTCCTGAAACTGTTAAATTACCTGAAATTGAGGTTGATTTTGAAATCATTAAATTTCCTGCAGGATCAATCGTTAAATTACCAGAAGAGGTTATGATTTTTGGAACAGCAAGTTGAGTTGAAATTGTTGTGGTTGCCAAAGAAGTTTCTCCTTGAATTGTTAAATTCTTAGTTCCCCAAATGTTTCCTGAATTATCAATTTTGAAAACATCCTCTGTTCCTTTTTTGAATATCGCAATATCTCCGTTTCCGTTTTGAATTACAGTTAAAGCAGGAGTGGTTGATGAAGCTTCAAACAAAGCTGAACCAGAAAAAGTTTGAGCACCCAAAACAGTAAAATTTCCTTCTACTCTCAAGTCCCCTGTAGTTCTCAAATTGCCATTTACGTCTAAAGAAAAAGCAGGAGTTGTTGTCCCAACACCAACTTTACCAAGAACGATCAAATTTCCTCTGCCAAGAATGTTTCCTGAAACTTCAAGTTTTTCTCTTGGGCTTTCAGTTCCAATTCCAAGCCTTCCTTCTTTTGAAAGGAAAAGCAAAGGCTCAAAATTGTCGTTGATTACTCTGATGGCATAATTTGCAAAAGGTTGAGTTTTCAAGAAAAGAGAAACGAAAGAAGGTTGAGAAGGTAAAGAAAAGTATGTGGGCAAGTTTTCAAAACTTCTTTGAGTTGCAAATTGGAATTTTTCAAGGTTTCTTTCAAGAATGTTTACTCTTTCTTTTGTTTTCTCATCAACCTGAAGCACTAAAGAAGAAGGAAGAGAAGGAATTTCTATTTTCAGTTTTGGTTCTTTCTCAAGAGAGAAAATTTTCTCTTTCAATTCACTCATCTTTTCCTCTAAAGAAGAAATTCTCAAAGTTAATTTTTCAAACAAAGAAGAATTTTTGGGTTCTTGAGGTAAAATCGTTTGAGGAGGAGTTTTTGGAGTTTCTTTTGGTAAAGAAGGAGTTTTTGGTTTTTCAATTTCTGGTGGAATTTCTTTTTCAATTTCTGTTTCAGGTTTTTCTACTTTTGGTGGCAAAGGTGGTGGAGTTGGAGGAGTTATTTGGGGAGCTGGAACTTCTTTTTCTTTTTTGAAAATTCCTTTGAAAGGTGAAGTAATTTTCTCTTTTAACCAACCAAAATAATCTTTGAGAGTATCGATTGCCCCTGCTGTTTGATAGTAAAGATTTTCTGAAAATTGAGAAATTTTCCCTTGAAAATTATTTACTGCTTCAGCCCCTTGAGTATAAATTTTTTCTGAAAACTGAGAAATTTTATTTTGAAAATCAAAAGCAAAAGAAACTTGAAAACACAGCAAAAGAGAAAGAGAAAAGAGAAAAACCTTAAAGAATAATCTCTTTTTTGTTTTGTTAATTTTAGTTTTTTCGCCCATTTATTTTAATTTTATAAGACCCAAAAAATCAAGTCAATATTATTTTAATTTTTAATTTTTAAATCAATTTCTAGGTCAAGCCTAGACTTTTTCTCTTAATTCTTTTGTCCAATGTCCAAATAACTGCGATCGCCCTTATTTGGCCACAATTTTACAAAACCTTTTTTCGAGTATATTCGCGCCCAAATTCGTGAAA
>Ga0080004_1101621_pt1 | contig 12852 bp, 13 predicted proteins | sample WasSprMetagenome_FD_69207 | JGI IMG/M metagenome (GOLD analysis project Ga0080004, IMG submission 69207) | Sulfidic aquatic microbial communities from Washburn Spring, Yellowstone National Park, USA - WS (SPADES assembly) (version 2) | ecosystem: Environmental > Aquatic > Thermal springs > Hot... | reverse complement strand
CGCGGCTGGGTTTCACCCGGGGACCCCATCAAGACCTCTGGAACTGTGTTCCAGGCCCAATCGGGCAGCTTAAGGATACAAGGGGGCTGCCGGGTGATCATGTGCGCGGTTGCTTCTGAGCGGCGAGCGCCGGCAGGGTGCCGGGCTGAGTGTTTGTCGCCGGTGGTCTGGTGCAGGGGGTGTCCGAGGTGGACCACGCCGAATTTTGCCGGGCGGTCAGCGAGCTGACGGGTTTTGATGTCGGGTGGTACCGGGAAGACGTAGTGGAGCGCAAGGTGGAGTTCTGCGGAGGCCGTGAGGCCCTCGTGCGGGCTCTGGTGGAGGGGCGGTTGAGCCCCGAGGAAGCTGTGAGCCGCCTGGTGGTTGGGTTTACGCGGTTTTTCCGGGACGAGGAGTGCTTCCGCGAGCTCGAGCGGGTTTGGGTGCCGGAGCTGTTCAAGATGGCGGGAGGGGGGTTGAGGGTATGGAGCGCGGGGTGCTGTGCTGGCGCTGAGGCGTACTCGGTTGCAATGGTGTTGGAGGACGTTGCGCCCGGGGCGGGGCACCGGGTGCTGGCGACGGACGTAAGCGTGGTTTCGCTCGAAGCGGGGCGGCGGGGGGAGTATGAGTGGGATGCGCTGAGGCCGCTGAGTGTGCGGAGATTTGCGCGGTACTTCCGGCAGTGCGGGGGCAGGTGGGCGGTGTCGGATGGGCTGAGGCGTGTGGTGGAGTTCCGCCGTCATGATTTGCTACGGGATCCGTATCCGGGAGGGATGCATCTTGTAGCGTGCCGGAACGTGCTGGTTTACCTGAAGGCTGAGGCGAGTCGGCGGGTGCTGGAGGGGCTGGCGGGTGCGCTGGTTCCTGGCGGGATGCTGTTCGTGGGGAAAAAGGACCCGGTTGAAGGGGAGGCAGAAGCGTGGTTTACCTGCGTTTCGCCGTGCTTCTGGCGGAAGAGGGTCTGACGGGGCGCGAGAGCTCACCGTGGTAGGGTGCGGGCTGCTTAAAGAGCGAAGGGAGAGTGGCTAAAGTGAACGGGATTCGCCCGGCAGACGTCATGTTGGTTGAGGAGTCTGCAGGGCCTTTCGGAAACGCTCGACCAGATCCACGGCTTCTGCCTCAGTAACGCGGTAGTTGAGCGCCCATGAAACCAGTTCCTTGAGGGCAGCGGGCTGCTTGAGTGCGTCTGCTGATTCCTGCAGGAACTGGTGTTTCAAGTCAAGGAGTTTGATCCGATCCACTTCTTCTGCCAGGATTATGGTCTCCAGGGCTGTGATATCGAGCTTATCGGCATCCGGGTGCTCTTCAGACCACCAGCGCAGCTGCAGGAGTTCAAACTCGAGTGCTGGCCATGGACTTTGCATTCCGATGAGTTCTGGCCTCAATGCCGCTCACTCTCTCCTGGTCGTCAAATCAGGTTGCTTCGCCCATGGGTAGTATGTTACGGGGTGTTGGTAATGCCTCGGTGCGAAGACTGCGACCGACCAGCGAAGGCCGCTGGCGTAAAACGGGTGTCCATTCTTCCATAGATATCCATCATCCACTGGGGCATTGTGCTCTACATACAGGAGGATACGTTTTCCTTGCGCCACTTCCCTGCTGCGGTATTGTTTCAGAGCGTTCATGATATCCTGCAGGGCGTGGGCTTGCGTTTCGGGGTCGCGGTATCGCGTTGAAGGTACGATCTTGTGGGTTGTTAGCCTAGATAAGTGGAAGGACAGAGGGGTATGAGGGCCGTGGCGGATTGTGCCGTGTGCATGGTGTTCCCGGTCAAGTCTTAACAGTTGGCTGAGCGTTTTGTTGCCGGGTCACCTGCGCTTGGGTGCCTTGTCCGGGTAAAGGACTTCTTCGGGTATCGGTGGTCTGGTGGGCCCGCCATGCTTTGGGCAGGGATCCTCTGCCTGCACCAAACGCTGGGGTGGCCGGCAGGTTGTGCGGGAGGTGGGGCGGGTGGGCGAGGACGTAGAAGCCCTGGGAATCCGGGTAGCTGGGTTGCCATGTAATCCGGCCCCCGGCCTTGCTGGGGCCGGCGAGTGAGGGCCTGGGGCGTTCGGCCTGAGCGGACGGGCACTGCTGCGGATTACGTTGGCCTGTGAAAAAGCCGGACAGCCTAGGGTGGGCACAATAGTCGCTTTTCGCGCGAGGTGGTTGTGTGGCCGGAACGGGGCTGTACGGTGACGAAGCGCTACGGCGTATTGCTGCCGAGCTGATTAACGATCCGCATGTGAGCTGCCGCCGGCTGGCGGAGGCGGTGTGGGGTCCTGGCACGCCGTACTGGTGGGCGCGGGACGGGCTGCGGCGCCTGCGTGCCGGTGTTGTCCCCGCCGGGGTTGACCCGGATCTCCTGGCCGCGGCCCTTGCCAGCCGTCAGTCCCGCCTGCGTCGGTGGGACCGGGCTTCGGTGGTGGAAGCGCTACGGGGTTTGGCGGCGAGGCTGGGCCGGGTCCCGCGGATGCGCGACGCGGGAAAGAACGGGGTGCCTGACGCCGGCACGTGCTGTCGGCTGTTCGGTTCGTGGAACAATGCCCTGAGGGCGGCGGGTCTGCCGGTGAACAGAAACTCGCCGGCTTTCACCTGGCGGCATCCCGGGGACTCGCGGGAGGATGCGATGCGTGCCCTACGTGCGGCTGCGGAACAGGCTGGCGGGCCTCCCTCGGTAGGGCTTTATGAGGAACTTCGGCTTTCGCTGGGCCGGTCCGATTGGCCTTCGGTGTGTACTTTGCGGGTTCTTTTTGGCTCCTGGTCTGCGGCTGTGGAGGTTGCCGGATTGGACGGGGGCCCGCGGTTGAGGCTGGTACGGGCGCCCGGGGTGGCTACGGAAGCTTTTGTCCGGGACGTGGTGTCGCGGGTATTGGAGCGTGGGTTTGCCGTGCCGGGAGATTTTGCGGGCTTGTCGTCCGGCGTTGCCTCGCGGGCGCGTGCGGAACTGGCCCGGCGGGGTGTGCCGGTAGTGGTCGTGTGGCGGCGGACGGCGGGGTTTCTGGTGGAGGCGGCTTCCCGCGGTTGGCCCGAGGTACAGGGGAAGGAGCGAGGGCGTGGTTATGCGCTGCGGCTGGCGTCCGGGGAGACGATGCGGGCCATCGGGGAATCCGAGGGCCTGACCCGGGAGCGGGTCCGTCAGCTGGTGCGGGAATATTTGGCCTGCGTCTGCGGTGTGCGCCAGCCTGAAGCTGGCAGGCGCTGCCCGGAGAGGTCGGACTGTGCAGCAGCAGCCTCTGATCGGACGGCCGCACGCACGTGAACGTGCGCAGCAAGTCCGGCGTTTCATCCCTGGTGCCGCTGCTGGTGGGTGGCGGGCGGGAGCCGGCGTGCCCTGAAGACGACCGGTCTGCCGAACCGCCTTCGCAACTCGTCCAGGGTGCGGTTGAGCTCTGTTTCTTGCACTTCGGGGCCCGTAAAGGCGGGGAAAGAGAGCTGCTGCCAGGCGTGCAGGCCGGACACCGACATGCCGACGAGGCGCCAGGGTGGGCTGCCGCAGTGCTGCAGGAAGAGATCCCTGGCTGTCCGGTAGAGCACGGTATCGCTGTCGCTGGGCCGGGGCAGGGTGGTGGTCCGGGTGATGGTGCGGAAGTCGGGGAAGCGCAGTTTGATGCCGACGGTGCGGGCGGCGAGGCCGGCGCTGCGCAGGCGGTGGCCCAGTTCCTCGGCCATTTCCATGAGGACGGAGAGGATCTGCTCAGGGTCGCTGACATCGGCGGGGAACGTCGTTTCTTCGGAGAAGGACTGGGGCGCGGATTGGACGGCCACCGGCCGGTCGTCCCGGCCGTGGGCGTACTCGTGGATGGTGCGGCCGGCCGGCCCGAGGAGGTTTTCCAGGAGTTCCGGCGGTGTGGCGGCTATATCCCCCACTGTACGGATGCCGGCGCGCAGAAGTTTTTGTTCGGCCTTCGGGCCGACTCCGGGGAGGATTTTTGCGGGCCGGGGCCAGAGCATTTCGGGGACCTGGTCCGGCGGAAGCAGTCGGAGCCCGTCCGGTTTGGCGAGTTCGCAGGCGATTTTGGCCAGCAGTTTGTTGCAGGAGACTCCTGCTGACATGGGGAGGCCGAGTTCGCTGCGCACTGTGGCGCGGATCTGCCGGGCGGTGTCCAGTCCCGTCCCTGCAGGTACGGCCAGGTATGCCTCGTCTATGGAGACGGGTTCCACGTCGGGTGTGAAGCAGTCGAATATGGCGAAGACCTGATCGGATACCTCCTGATAGCGGGACATGCGCACGGGCAGGACGGCAGCGTGGGGGCACAGTTCCAGGGCTTTTCGCATGGGCATGGCGGAGCGCACCCCGTAGGCGCGGGCCTCGTATGAGCAGGCGGCGACGACGCCGCGGCCCGCGGGGTTCCCGCCCACTATGACGGGTTTGCCCTGCAGTTCGGGGTGGTCGTGTTGTTCTACCGAGGCGAAGAACGCGTCGAGGTCGCAGTGGATGATGTCCTGCGGCAGGGCTGATCACCTCGGGTTTCTGTGGCGATTATAGCCGGTTGGATGCGGCGAGTGACGGGCTTCCGGGGGTAGGTCGAGGGCAGGAGGAGGACGAAGCTTCGGAGAATATTCTCGCAGCGAAGCCGTTGACGCGGCTGGGGGGCAGCGGAGCTGCCGCGAAGGGGGGATTAATCGGGAGCCGGAGGTGGTGGTGTGTTTCTCCGGCGTGGCGTGTCGTGGCAGCTCCTGGTGTGGGAGAGGTTGCTCGCCTCCCTTGGTGTGGTGGCGGCAGGGCTGGAATTGGGCGGCCCGGGGTATTTCCGGGCCGTCTTGATTTTTGGGCTGGCTTTGTTGTTTGCGCTTGTGGGAGGACTGCCCGGGCGGGCTGCGGGTGTGTTTTCGCTTGCGTGCTGGCTGGGCCTGTCGGCGTGTCTGGTCAGTTGGGTGGGAGGGCTGACCGGGCCTTTGCTGTTCCTGTTTGTCCCCCCGGTATTCTGGGCTGGTTTCCGGTGGGGGGCTGCCGGTGCGTACGGTCTTGCCGGGGCCGGGACGGTCGTGCTGGCGGTTCTGGCTGCTGCTTCGGTGGGGGATGCGGAACTGTGCCAGGCGGCCGGGGCGCTGGGGCTTGTGGTGGTGCTGTGGGCGGAGGCACGGGCTGTGTCTGGTGTGGCCAGGCGTGTTGAGGAACAATCGGAGCTTGCCAGGCGTGACCCGCTGACGGGGCTGTACAACCGGAGGGTCCTGTACGACGAGTTGGGATTGCTGGTCCGCCGGGGTGGGCCGTGTGCGGTGGTGTTGTTTGACCTGGACGGGTTCAAAGCGGTGAATGATGAGAGGGGGCATCTGTACGGGGACAGGGTGCTGGAGAGGGTTGCGGCTGCGATGGCGGGTGCAGTGAGGCGGGGAGATGTGGTGGCGCGTTACGGTGGGGATGAGTTTGCGGTTGTCGTTGCGGGTGGGCGGACGGAGGCTGAGGCGGTGCGGGAGAGGGTGGGGAGGGCGGTGGTGCTGGCGCTGCTGGAGATGGGCATGTGCGGAGGGGTGTCGTCGGGCACCGGGGTGTTTCCGGAGGATGGGAGGAGCGTCGAGGAATTGCTGCACGCGGCGGACAAGCGGCTTTATGCGGCAAAGACGAGGTGAGACGGAATTCGAAGGAGCCCGCCTGGGGCGTATCCCAGGCGGGTTTTTTATTGGGCGGGGAGATTTTGTGGGGGTTGGGCGGAACCGTGAAGAAGGCTTTGTTGCTTGCGGGCTGCCTGGCTGTCATGGCGGAGCCTGGCGGTGGCCGTTGATGGCACCTTGTGGTTGATAGACTTCGATGGAGTGACCTGGCGGAAGGGGCCGGGTGGTAGGTCCTGGCAGGATTGCGGGAAGGTGCTCGTACAGTCAAGCGGCTGGCTCTTTGCGATGCCTGACGCGTCGGTGTGGGCGGTAGTCGGGTCGGCGCTACTGTGAGGGATTACCCGGTGGGAGGGTGTCTGGGCCGACCAGGGCTTTTCCATCCGCGACAGCAGTGGTACCCAGGCGGTGCTTCTGCCTGGTTCTGCCGGGAACTTGTATGTGGTGACCACGCCGAACGTTTACAACTTGTCGACCCACGACCTGTGGGAACTTCCGTGCGGACTGGGGCTGGCGTGGTAGGCTTGTGGGAGCCGTTATCAGGTGGAGAGCACCGTGCGTTGCCGGGCGTAGTGGTTCTCAAACTCACGACGTACTGTTACGAAGAATGGAATAGAGCAAGGCGGGGGCGGGGTTTGTGGAACTGGGGTGTTTGTTGAAGCGGCTTGAAGTTGAGTTCGGGTGGTCCCGGAAGTGGTTAGATCCGGGGGTGGTTGAAAAGGAGCTGGTGCGGTGGGCGGCTTCCAGGGGGCTTGATGCTGGTGAAGCTGTCGGGGCGGCTGCGGAGGAGGATGGTGCGTCCGGGCTGGTCTGGGATTTGGCCAGGGCGCTGAGCGTGTCCGTGGCCGCCACCAGCTCGAATGGGTGGTGCAGAAAGCGATACCTGACCGGCTCAAGTGCCGTGACCGGGTGGTGGTGTGGAGGGCCGGGTGTTCCAGCGGCGAGGAGGCGTACTCCCTGCTATTTCTCACGGCTGAGCGAGGGGCCGGCAATGGAGAGGGTGTGCTGGACAAGCTTGTGGTGTTTGGGACCGATCTTGACGAAGCTGCGCTCGAGATACCGACCCGGCGGTCCTGGGTCGGTTTTTTTGAGCCTTTGGGCGGAGGTCTGCACCGTGTGAGGGAGGAGTACAGGAAGAGGGTGTTTTTTCTGGCGGACAACCTAGCGGGTGCGCAGAGTCCGTTTCTTCCTGCGAGCATAGATGTGTGCTTGTGCCGCAACGTCTTGTACTACATGACCCCGGAGGGCAGGGGTAAGGTGCTTCGGAAGCTGGCCAGGTTTCTTGCTCCGGGGGGATATTTGCTTCTGGGGGAGACAGAGGTGGTCGGGGACCACCCTGAGGTCGGTCTCCGGGTCGCGAACTCGGAGGGCGTATTTGTTCTCAAGAAAGGTGGGTAGCGGTTTGAACAAGATCCGCGTGGTTGTGGTGGACGATTCGGCATTCATGAGGCTCATGCTGACCAGGATGCTTGAGTCCGAAGGGGACATGACCGTTGTCGGGACGGCCAAGGACGGGCAGGAGGCCCTGGATGTGATCGCGGCCGTCCGTCCGGATGTGGTGACCCTTGACGTGGAGATGCCGCGGATGGACGGGCTGCAGTGTCTGGTCGAGGTGCTCAACCGATACCTGCTACCGGTGATCATGGTGAGCTCGGTCACCACCCAGGGCGCGCCTACGACCATTAAGGCGCTTGAGATCGGAGCGGTGGATTTCGTAGCCAAACCCGCTTCCTTCATTTCGTTCGAGATGCCCGCGCTGCGGGAGGAGTTGCTGCAGAAAGTGCGTGTGGCTTCGGCCATTTCCCCTGACCGGCTGGCCCGGATGATCAGGGAGCGCAGGCGGTTGGCGGAAAGGGCTGGTGCCGGTGGGGAGTATCGCTGGACGGGCCGGTTTGAGCTGGTTGCCATTGGGTGTTCCACCGGGGGCCCGGCGGCGCTGAATGTCGTACTTCCTGCGTTCCCTGCCGGGGTGCCGGTCGGGATTCTGGTTGCCCAGCACATGCCCCCCGGGTTTACGGAGTTCCTCGCGAAGAACCTGGCGCTGAGGTGCCAGGTTGGGGTGAGGGAAGCGCGTGATGGTGATGTCCTGGAGCCGGGTACGGCCCTTGTTGCGCCGGCGGGTAGGCAGACGGTCGTTGAACGCCGGGATGGTAGGCTAGCGGTGAAGGTTTTTGACTCACGCGAGGAGCTTCTGTATCGTCCGTGCATCGACCTCACGTTTCGGTCTGTGGCGGACGCCTGTGGGAGCCGTGCTGTGGGTGTGCTGCTTACGGGGATGGGGGAGGATGGTGCGCGGGGTTTGCTGGAGATGCGCCGCGCTGGGGCGGTGACCGTAGTCGAGTCGGAGGAGACTGCGGTGGTGCACGGTATGCCCCGGGCTGCCAGGGAGATGGGGGCGGCGTGCCGGGAGGCTCCGCTGGGGGAGATAGCGCATGAGGTGTTGGCTGTGATCTGACGTGTTCGGGTGGAGGGAGGAGAGGTGGCGGCGGTACTGGTGGGTGACGATGCGAGCTTGATGTGGATGCGGCTGAGCGAGTTTGTGGTGGGGGCCGGCGATGGTAAGAGGGTGGTGCGCGCGTGCGGGGGGCGCAGGCCGTGTGTGGTTGTGCCGGGCATGACCATGCAAAGATGGCCTAGGGCGGTAGAGGAGATACCTGCAAGAAGATCCAGGTTCCAGGGTCGTGATGTGCGGGACGTGAAGCACCTTGTGTAGAGGTTGCGGGTAGGCGGTTGCAATTGGGACAGTGGCGGGGGTGCGTTGTTCCTGATGGTACGCAAGTGTGTGGTGCTTGTCAGCAAAGACAGTGAGCTGTGCGGTTTGGTGGTGGGGCGGCTGGGGGCGGAGTGGCCATGCACTGTGATAAATGACTGGCGTTTGGTGAGCGAATTTGGCTGGCCGAGGCGTGAGGTTTGGGTGGTGGATCTGGCTTTGGGTCAGGAGGCAATTCGTGCAGTGCAGACTTGTGTTCGGTCGGGGGGGGCGAAAGCATAGTTGTTATCGAGCCTCCGCCGGGCCTGCCTTTTCCTGCTTCCGACATTTTGCGTGAGGTGCGTGTGCTCCCGCGGCCGCCAAGTCGCGAGGCCCTGGAGGCATTTTTGCGCGGCACAGCGAACGCGAGGCCGGATGAATTGCCGACCAGCCAACCGGCCTGGTACGAGGATGCATGGGCTGAGTCTGTCGGACTAATCGGAAGGAGCTCAAAACTGTCCAATTTGCTGCGCCGCGCGCGTCTTGTCGCCTCTCTCGACTGCCCAGTGCTTATTTTCGGTGAGACAGGTACTGGGAAAGAGCTTCTTGCGCGGTATATTCACGCTTGTGGCCCGCGGGCTGGATCGCCTTTTGAAGCCGTAAACCTTGCTGCGGTTCCGGAGACGCTGTTTGAGTCGGAGATGTTCGGTTACGCCGAGGGGTCGTTCACGGGGGCGGTCAGGGGAGGGCGTGAAGGGCGCTTTCAGCGGGCTGGTGACGGCACCCTGTTCCTGGACGAGGTAGGAGACATGCCACTTTCTGTTCAGGCCAAGCTCTTGCGGGTCCTGGAGGACCGGTGTGTTGAGCCAGTTGGCAGTGCACGGAAAGTTGCGTTTCGCGCGCGGGTGATCGCGGCCACCAACCGGGATCTGGAGCAGATGGTGACTACGGGGGCGTTCCGGGCGGACCTTTACTACCGTCTGGCGGTGGTGACGCTGGAGGTGCCGCCTCTCCGGGAAAGGACGGAGGACATTCCGCTGATAGCAGCCCGCATTCTGGCCAACCTGGCGGACAGGTACGGCTTGCCGGCGAAGCAGTTGTCTGCGGAGGCGCTGGCGGTTCTCCAGGCATACCCGTGGCCAGGGAACGTCCGGGAGCTTCGCAACGTTCTGGAGCAGCTGTTCGCCTTCGCTCCCTCGCCGGTCATAACGGTTGATGATTTGCCTCCTTCGTTGGTGGGGGCGTCGCGGGGGACGCGGCAGGTCTGGCCTCTGCCTGTGATGCCCGGTACGGAGTTGAAGTCGGCTTTGCGGTCATGGGAGCGGGAGGCCATACTGCGGGCCTTAGAGATATCAGGAGGCAACAAGTCCGAAGCTGCAAGGCGCCTCGGGATTACCCGGGCGGCTCTGTACAGGAAGCTTTCCGGCTGTCATTGAACGCCGCGTGGCACGGGAAGTAAGCGGAGCCTGCGGGTCTCGGCGCAGGCGCCTGCTGGTCTTGAGCCTGTGCCCTTGCGGTGAATCTGTGGGTGCTATTCGGGCCGCATGCCGGGTGCATGTATTGGGGGCGGGCTGGGAGGCGAGCCGCGGGGAACTTTTCGCCGCAAAGGCGTAGTCCGGCGAAGGCCAGCGGCGTTCTGTTGTATACTGACCGATCAGGTGTCTACCGTCGTATACATACGTCTGTTCTGGATGCAGAGAGACTCGTGTCCAGTACTGGTTCTGTGGGGTGGCGAGCGATGGCACGCTTCTTGCTTGCTCACTGCGACCCGTGGAAGTCTCTCCCCGGTGGTGCACGCAGGTGGGAGAGGCATCCGGCAGTTTGTGGGGAGGAGGTGACCGGATCTTTGCAACGGAGTGATCCTCGCCGGGACCAGGGAGAAGAAATCCAGCTGGTCGTGTTCGAGATTGCGGGGTCCGATTACGGGGTACGGATCCTCGACGTGCGGGAAATCATCAGGGTCCCGCAGATTACCTCAGTGCCCGGCGCGGGTGAGGCAGTCGAAGGGATCATCAATCTGAGAGGCCAGGTGATCCCGGTAATCGATCTGCGAAAGAGGCTGGGCACTTTGGCTCGGGAACTGGGCAGGGAGGCGCGCATCATAGTCGTCTCGACGGAGTCGCGACTCGTAGGGGTGATCGTGGATGCGGTCAAAGAGGTGGTCCGGATCCCTGCCAGCGCGATTGAGCCACCCCCGCAGGAGGTTGTTGTCGAAAGCAGGCTGGGTAGGCGGTCGATCGAGGGGATCGGCAGGGTAGGCGACAGGCTTTTGATTCTCCTCAGCCTTTCGGAGTTGCTGCGGGTGGACGAGGAAAGTCCCGTTGGCATTAGTGCATAGAAGGGGGCTTGGAAATGGGTAAAAGCATACTGGCGGGGCTTCTGTCGCATGCTGCACATGTCGTGGGTACCCTTGCGTCGGCACTCGGCTTTACCGCCCTCGCGAGCACGCTGACCGAGCTGCGCGAGGAAGCGAAGGCGGACTCGTCTATGGGGAGACGCTGGGCCCAGGAGCTTTCTGCAGACCTGGAACGGGAAGCACGGGTGCTGGGTAGCGAGTGTTTCGCTGCGCTGGATTCCGTCGGTGCTACCACGAATACGCTTAAGTCGTTGGTCGATGTTTCCGAGGAGACGAAGCGCGGTATCGACGCAGCCCTTGATCAGGTTCGGTCGATCCGGTCGACGGCTGAGGGGCTGGCTGGTGCATCGGCCGACTTGCAGGCGGTCCTTGGGCGCCTGGACGGTCTGAATCAGCAGGTGGCGGCAACCGCCAAGGTGCTGTCCGCCGGCGGCGAGGCGCTAAACGCCACGGCTGGCGAGATCTCAGGTATGAGTGAACGCCTGGCGGCATCGTTGAAGTCGTCCGCCCACGATGTGGGCGAGGTGGCCCAGGGCGTCGAGCAGGTGTCGTCGTCGATTGAGCAGATGGCGGCGTCGACGCGGGGTGCGGCGGGGAACGCGCGGAACCTGGCGGCAGCTGCGGAGGAGATATCGTCCTCGATAGAAGAGATGTCGGCCTCGATCAAGGCCGTTGCCGAGAATGCCAGGCAGCTCCAGGGGGCAGCAGTTGAGGCGGCCGGTTCTGCAGAAGCTGCTGCCGGTGCGTTTGCTGAGTTGGTCCAGTTGGCGGGGCAGGCAGCCCGCACTGGCGAGCAGACTGCCACGGTGACCGCGACCGGTGCGGAGGCGATTGTGAAAGCTGCGGAGACGGTTCAGGAGCTGGCCCGGGTTATCGTGCAGGGGGCGGAGGCCATCAAGGCGCTGGAAGCATCCAGCCAGAAGATCGGCGATATCGTCGACGTGATAGCGGAGATTGCGGACCAGACGAACCTGCTGGCCCTGAACGCGGCCATCGAGGCCGCGCGTGCCGGAGAATACGGTCGCGGCTTTGCGGTCGTTGCTGATGAGGTGCGGAAGCTGGCTGAGAGGTCGGCGCAGGCCACCAAGGAGATCACGGGGTTGATCCGGGGAATCCAGAGCCAGACACAGGAAGCCGTTCGCAACATGGAGCGAGGATCTGAGAAGGCGGCAGAAGGGTCTAAGGCCGGGGATCAGGCCGCCCGCGCGATTGCGGAGATCAGGGATAGCATTGCCAGCATGGTGGACTTTGTCGGCAAGATGGCGTCGGCGGCACAGGCCCAGCTTCCGGCGGCGGAAGCGCTCAAGAAGACCATTGCTGTCGTCAGACGCGAGGCCGATCAGGTCGCGCAGGCCATGGTGGAGCAGGCCAAGGCGGCCGAGCAGATCGTGCAGGGAGCTGCCCAGGTGACAAACCAGGCGGGCCAGGTGGGGAAGGCGACGGACGAGCTGGCTGCCGGGGCGCAGCAGATCGTGGCTGCGGTGGCCAACATGCGCAAGCGGACGGAGCAGATTGCCCGGGCGATGGGCGAGCAGGCTGCTTTGGCGGACAAGCTGGTAGTGGCCGCCGGGGCGGTGCGCGAGCGCACCGGGCAGTTGGGGCAGGACGTGGCACGGCTTGCGTCTGCGACGTCCGAGAGCGTCGGGCAGCTTGATGAGGCCAAGCGGGTGGCTGATTCGATCGCTGGGGCTTCGCGGCAACAGCGTGGCGACACCCAGGCGGTTGAAGATGCGGTTGGCGCGGTTCGCCGCAAGGTTGTGGCTTTCGGCGAGCAGGTTGATGCTGCTCGGGCGAAGGTCTCCCAGGCTGCGGATGCAGTTGCGCGCCTGTCGGCGGTGCGCGAGAGACTGGAGCAGACCGCGCGGAGGGTATCGCAGGCAGCTGCGGCAGCGGGTGGCGTCCGCTAGTGCCGGGGCCCTGGCGACATTCACCGCAAGGGAGGGTACAGCGGGGGCGGTGTGCTGTTCCTTGCGGTCGGTGCTGGGAGGGAATGGGCTCCCTCCCAGCACTATTGAGGCCAAAGTCCTCGAACTTGCCGACAGGCTGGGCATGCGGCGTATTCCTGGAGCAGCCCGGGCACGGCTGGACGAGCTCATTGCAGAAGGTGTGGAGGATGAGGACAGGCTTATCTCTGCGCTGACGATCAAGGAAACGCGGTTCTTTCGGCAGCCGGAACAGTTCGGTGTGCTGGCTGAGTACCTCCGTGATTTCGCGCAGCGAGCCGGGGAGGTGTGCAGGATCTGGAGCGCCGCATGCTCCCCCGGGCAGGAGGCCTACTCAATAGCGATGTGCGCGC
>Ga0080004_1130313_pt1 | contig 12853 bp, 13 predicted proteins | sample WasSprMetagenome_FD_69207 | JGI IMG/M metagenome (GOLD analysis project Ga0080004, IMG submission 69207) | Sulfidic aquatic microbial communities from Washburn Spring, Yellowstone National Park, USA - WS (SPADES assembly) (version 2) | ecosystem: Environmental > Aquatic > Thermal springs > Hot... | reverse complement strand
GCGTAAACCTCTACCTTCAAATGGAGGGACTTCCCCACGACCCAGAATGGTTCGATAAGGTCGTGGGAGGGTTCGCCCTGACAGGGGAGGAGGCTGATGAGGGCTCCAATGAACCCTGGAGGAGCCCAAAGCTAATGAATCCCAAGAGCTATGTAAGTCTATCAAAGACTACATAGCTCAGAACCCTAGTAAACCCTTCACTCCACCCCATGTGATATGGAGAACTACCAGGAAAACAATATGTGTAATCCTAAATGGGCGCCCAACCATCATCGTTCATAACGCTAAGCTCGTAATCTAAGCTCGTAATTATTAACGGAGTCTGAGCTAAGCCGAGGCTCACTATCCCTAATAAGCCTCCCAACAATCTTCCAACCCATAAAAGAAAGCCAAATAGGGAAAAATTAAGTCACAAAGCAAAAAATGGGGTTATGAATGTTACCAGCGTCTTTTTGGCGCTTTTACTTGTCTTGCAAATTCCTTAACTACCTCATACTGGAATGTTCCTGGACTTGGAGTTGTAAAGACCCAGCATATACCCGCCTGCTCATAGGCTATTCTCATAGCCTTCTCAAGATACTCTCTTATAGGCCTGTTGAGCGGCCAGGATGAGTGAGCTGTGAAATATATGCATGGAATAGCTATTTTCCCAGTCTTTAAATAATCGTTTATTTCTAAAGGTAGCGTATTTGGGTAAATGCCGCAGTCTGGATAGAGGAAGGAGCTATGCTGGTATCCCCAGAGGAGAGCGTCAATATACGCGAGATATCCATTTTTAACAAATTTGTCGAGGCTTTCATGATAAACACATACGCCGAAGAATAGGTTTGGATTTATCTCCTTCGTCCTTTCATAGATCCGCCTCGTGTAGTCGATTGTGAAGAAAGATAAGTTGCCATCAAAATCGTCAATCATCCATAGAGTTAGGTTTGGATGCTGGAGAGAAATCTCCGCTATAGCCTCCGCCCATTTAAGGTAGTCTAGGCCGAAAGGTGGGTATCCTGGGAGAGCCTCAGATGGGGGAACAAGATAAACCCACACTTCTATACCCCTAACCCTCGCCTCCTTGCAGAATTCCCCTAGAGCGGCGAGCTCCTTCTCTGAATGTGAATGGATAAGGTAGGTGTAGCAGTTCGCGCTGAGATCTTCCACCACAGATAAAGTGCCTTCTATATCAGGCGTATCGTCCGGCTTATACCTCATCCCCCCATAAGCTGAGATTATCCCCCTATAGAACATGCTAGTTTTAGATCTCTCCTCCTTTATTCTCATATTCTCCTGTTTTATTGGCTCTATATTCTTAACCTGCAGAATCCTTCTCAACCCGGTTTTCTCATCTATTCCTATCTCTACAAGATAGGAGCCTTCTGCTTGAGGTGGTGTTGAAACTGAAGTAACTTTAACCTTCTCTTTCTCCTTAAAGCTTAATGTGCTTTTTGAGCTGTAGATAACGTTTCCATCCTTATCCTTCAGGTAGACGTGAACCCTTTGCTCTAAGGGGTGTGGAACTGGTTTACTGGAGGTTATTGTTAAACGCACATCTATTGGCTCTCCAACATTATATAAGCTGGCAGATGTTCCCCCAATGTAGAAGGATAAGGGTATTTCCTGAAGTAAAGGCTTTAAAGTTGGCTTTTTTATTCCGCTCCTTACATTCTGATATCTGCTTAATATTTCATCCTCTGATATTGCGCGGGCGTAGACTCTCACTTCATCAATTAACCCTATAAACGGCCACCTTGGCCATCTCCCGGCTCCAGCGCTTCCCACCTTCACTGGAGCTAGATTTTCGCCAACTATTCCCCCTTTACTCTTTGCCTCAGCCTCCCTCCTCCCATCAACATATAGACGTATATTCTCTCCCTCCCTAACAGCCACAATGTGATGCCATTGTCCATCAGCTATATTCGGCCCCTTAACTCTAACATGTTCTCCCCCACCATAATACTCGGCGAAGTTTACAGCTTCCTCAAAGTAGCCGAGTACCCATGCTGACTCCATCCTCCAGCCTGACCACTTGGAGACATATGCCTGAGGAGTTTTCGCTTCATGCTTCACCCATGCTTCAATAGAGTAATCGCTGGGGAAAACGAAGCAGAGTTCTAAACCTCCACCACAAATCAATGAGCTTCTTCCATTAAATGAGAGGGCTTTTCCAGATACTCCGTCAGTCCACTCCGCCCCCATTATTTGAGCATTATTTTCGTTTCCAGAGTAATCGTAAGCTACCTGCCCGCTTCCCTCATCAAAGCTCCAATAAGCAATCAGCATTCTTTCTCTCCCACTCAATACTTGTTCAGACATTCCTGTTCTCCCCAATTTTTCCTCAAGTTCTCTAAATATAAATTGTTTTCGGAGGTCACATGGATGTAACAACTTAAAGTATAAGAGATTGCTGTATGGAGAATACCCTTACGGCCAAAAGCATGGAGACCGTAACTAAAGAGATAGCGGCAAAAGCAAACATACTGAGAAACCTACAAAAATAATTAAATGCAGCCAGCTGAAAAATGGGGAAAATTAAGCCATAAAGTTAGGGCTTTACATGCTAAGTTGTCAGTTCTCCTACATTTAAAGAAGATTAATCCCAGTTAGCGACAGTGTATCTTACTCCGCCGATGAGAAATCTCTTATCAATTAATTTATCTATCTCGTAGGGGCTATATCCGTAAACTTGTTGAAATTCAATCTCTATCTGCCTCTCTAAATCTGTTTCTTCTTTTAAAGGTAATTCCACCCATATATTTCCTCTCCTTGCGCTCTCTCTTATAGCGAAGAGAACTTCTATGTCGCGGAGAGCGTTCTCCCCTCCATAAATCGGCTGCTTATTTTCTGTAACCGCCTCATACATTCCAAGTAGAAGCATCATTCTGGCTACTTCATCTCCGTCAGCTGCGCGATAAGCCTTGTATGGGCTCTCAAAAACCACCATTGGATCTGTTTCCACGCGAATATGATCAAAAACTTTCTCTCCATTTATGGTCTTATATTCCTCAATAAAGGGGTAATTCTTAAACTCTCTATGCGAACCAATATAAAGGTTATCGCCAATAATTTGGCCATCAGTACCCTCAATATCCCATCGCGCTGAAAACCTAGTTCTAGGCGGACTATAGAAGATACATGTAACACCACCCTCAAACTCTATTAATCCAATATCCCATCGGTCAGTTCTTCGAATATCTCCCATAGCAGGGTCTCTCTCCTTAAACGGCGGTACCCTAATTACCTGGCTGTATCCAAGTACACGCTTGACGGGTTTCCTAATTAGCATTCTAATGGCATTTATGCCGTGGTAATCAGCCTTATTAGTATAAGAGAGTCTCACATGAGTGATTTCACCGATGAGACCGCTATCTATAATTTTACGCTTTAACTGCTCCTTCGGCCAAAGCCAAACTTGCTCGCATACCTCCAATTTAACGTTGTTCTCTTCGGCGGTTTTAATCATGAATCTGGCGAGAGATAAAGTTGGTGCGATAGGTATTTCTGTTAAAACGTGGATGCCTCGTTTAGCCGCTGCACATGCCACTGCCACATTAGAGTCGGGCGGAGCCCCATTAAGTATGACGTCAGCATCTTCTTTATCTAGCATCTCCGATAACCTTGTGTAAGCTTTCACACCCCACTTTTCAGCGCTCATCTTAGCCCTCTCATGAGAAACATCGCATACTGCGCAGAAATTATAGAAACCTGCTCTCGAAAGTTTAGTTAAGGTGGACATCCAGCTTTGCCCACGTCCTAAACCTGCACCAACCATTGCAATGCGCAGCGTCCTCATTTCTAACACCATCCTGCATTGACGGTATTCGCTTCTTTCATAACGCACTCAACCATTATTTAAGTTCTTTATTTATTTCTTTTTTACGGTTATAACTGAAAACCTTGTTGTTCACGGCTGGGATTGTGAGAAGGTTTTTTAAGCTTGTCCACCATCAAGAGTGTTTGGTTGTTCTCTTGCAGAAGGTTGTTCAGGTTTGTGTTGTTGGGAGGGTTTTTAAGCCTAGTAGGCTGAAGGTTTTAGCTCTGAACAAGGCTTTCCTAGAAGGGTATAGAAGTAAAATATTTAACGAGGGAAGAGATAGGGAACACGTCTAGGGCATGTTATAGGTATGTTGCTTAAGTTAAAGGGATGGAGTTTAGATGCCCTAAATGTAGGCTAATCTACGGTAGGGATTTGAACGCATGCATTAATATGGCCCATGCCTTAACGAGAGGCATGGGATGGGGGAGGCGTGAGCCCCAACTAGCAAATGAGGAGATAAAGCCTACTTTAAACGCTGGAAGCCTCGACCCTCAGGTCTGGGTAGCTCACATGGAGAGATCTGGACGCAACGCATTAGCAAAGAAAATTATGTTTGGGGCGGGGTTCGGGAGCAGTTTCAGTCTATCGTAAAGCTTATTGATTGTTATGGCATCATGCATAGTGAAGGTAAGCCCGAATGCCCCCTTGGGAGGCGGTATGTGGGGTTGGAATGCTAGATAAATGTTGGGGTCTTCAATCATTCACCGGGAAGACTCTTCCATGACGACCGGAAGGGGTGAATAATGCGAGGGAGGAATGAAAGTTAACACTAAACAAGAAGGGCCCTTCACTTTTGGAAGTGCGGAAGAAATTTTTTGTGGGCTTCAATGTAATCCTCAAGCAATTTTTTAGCCACGCTTAATGTTGGAACCATCGGGTCAAGTGCTAGTGCTTGTAGTGCAATCTTGCTATCACCTGTTAATGCCGCTTCAACTGTTAGCTCCTGCTGCGCTATCCTCTGCTGCAATATGGCTTCAATACCTTTCGGCAGTCTTCCAACACTTATACCCTTAAAGCCGAATGGTCCAACTAAGGCGGGAATTTCCACTACAGCCTCTTCTGGAAGCCCTTTTATACATCCATCATTTGGTATGTTGACGCCCTCAAAAAATTGAACTCTACCACTAGTAATTATTTCCATAAGCTCATAAACGAAGGAATGCTCAGTTACACCCATCCTTTTTTCAATGAGTTCCTTTATGGGTCTCTTTCCTTCAGCCCAGCCTGAAACCATGCTCCAAACCATGTCCCGCCACTCTCTCCTGTAAATTGTGTCTCCAGGGAAAAGCTTAAGTCCATAATTTGCACCATAACCTGTCTCTGAGCTTAGGAAGTATGGGAAAAACTCAGATATATGATGGTCTCCTTGAACTGGATATAAACCGAATGTCTCCATAAGTTCAACAGAAACATACGCGTGAAATGGGCGGCCATATTTAAGCGCTTCATCCCTCATACTCTTAATTTTTTGCTTGAACTCCGGATAAACATCTTTCCCATTCACATAAGCCTCTAAAATCCACGTTAAATGATTTACGCCAGCCGATATGAATTTAACATCCTCAGGTCTGCATCCGATAACATTTGATATTATGCGACGTGGTCCTCTCACACCTGTGCATAAACCTACAATATTCACTTTTGTTACCTTTCTAACCGCCCTACAAATCGTGGTTAAAGGATTCGATTCATTGAAAACTACTGCTTTAGGGCATATTTTTTCAATGTCTCGGCATATTTCTACAATTGGCGGTATATGTCTAAGGGCTCTTGAGAAGCCAGCTGGACCCACAGTGTCAGCTACAGTATGATATATTCCATACTTCTCAGCAATCTTAACATCAGTCTCTATGCCTTCAACCCCACCTACGGCAATCGTTATCACAACAAAGTCAGCGTTTCTGAGGATTTCTCTTCTATCGGTGCTGGCGTCAACAGTGATCTCGGCCTTGGTTTCCTCAATTACTCTTGAAGCTATCCTCTCCATTATTTTAAGTTTCTCTTCATCTATATCTACCAATCCTATCTCTATGCCCCTAAATGCTTCCGATGTTGCTACTTCCGCCAATAATTCTGGAGTAAAAGCTAAGCTTCCAGCTCCAATAACGGCAAGCTTCAAGGATCTCACCACTTAATAATTAACGCTATATCCCATATTAACATTTGCTTGCAACTTACATGAAATCGACAAGAAAACCTACGGTTTTAACCGGGGTGAATTGTCGATAGGCTTAAATATAGCGATAAGTTATGTAGGTCTGTGGAAGCCTATCAACATTTGAGGAGTAGGGTCTTTCTAATACAGTACCAACTAGTCTGGTATCCGAAGGGGAGAAAGCCTGTCCTAGTTGGAAGGTTAGGGAGAGGTTTGAGCAGATAATTCGTCAGGTTGCAGACGAGTTGGAGATTAAGGTTCTTGAGCTTGCCATAAACCAAGACCACATCCACCTGTTTATATCAGCCTACCCAACAATACTAATCCACAAGATTGTGAAGAGAATTAAGGAATAGAAGTGGAGGAGAAAAGCGAATATAAGACGTCAAGTAAATGCCTACTCTGCCGTTCTGAAAATGTAATGGCGAGAGGAAGGCTCTTCAAATGCCTCTGTTGTGGATTGGAGGCGAATAGGGACGCTGTAGGCGTATTAAATATAGGCCACCTCCATGAAGGTGGCGTTAACGGGATGGTGGCACACCCCCTGCTTCTAAGGTGGATGAGGTGGGAGCCTAGAAGGGTGATGAACAAGCAACCAATGAACACCTTAGAAAGCAGGAATCTCCCGGCTTCAGCCGTGGAGAGTGTCAAGGATGAGTTTTCTTCTAATTCTAAAAATTCATAAATGGTAAGTTCTTCATTCTTATTTTGGAGGGATGTTAAATGGATAGTTCTCATGAGTTATCGAGGAAGGAGATTGAGATACTGAGGATATTGAGCGAGTCCTCTGAACCCGTTGGTTCAACCCTTATTAGGCGTGAACTTGAAAAAAGGGGCTTCTTTCTTAGCGATAGAACAATCAGATATCATCTTAGAATGCTGGAGCTTAGGGGATTGGTTTCCAGTCATAATAGGAGTGGGAGAACTATAACTGATAAAGGTCTTGAGGAGCTTAGCAGAGCGCTAGTCTCGCAGAGAATAGGTTTCGTTATAACGCGTTTTCTCTCAATAGCCTACTCGGTTACGTATGATCTGACTACAGACTCTGGGCTTGTTGTCGCTAACGTTTCAGTTGTAGATAAGAGTTTTCATGATAAGGTTATAAGCACTATAAGAGAGCTTTATGAAGCAAATTTACTATTAGCCCCCTACATTAAAGTCTTGGATGAAAATGAGGAGTATCAAAACATATCTGTCTCTGAGGGTAGAATCGCCCTCTTAACAGTTTGCGATCTAACAATTGATGGAGTATTAATCCACTCCGGCATACCGCTTTTCCTAAAATATGGCGGGTTAGTTCAAGTCGTAAATAAAAAGCCACTGCGCTTCATTGAGTTAATTTCATACGAGGGGACAACTGTTCCTCCATTAGAGCTATTTATTAGGAGTAACCAGACATCTGTCACAAGGGTTATGAGGACTGGTTCAGGAATACTGCCTGCAGCTATGAGGGAGATTGTAACTGATGCCAGGGAGAAAACTCTCAAAATCCTCCTGGCACTGAAGGAAAGGGGATGGAGCGGCATATTAGCCGTATCAGCACCAAATGAGCCGCTGCTAGGCGTCCCAGTATCCATGGATAGATTCGGCCTATGCATGATAGGCGGCTTAACTCCTGGAGCAGCCCTCCTAGAAGAAGGCATAAAAGTTGAAACATTTGCGCCACACTGCCTAATACCGCTAGAAGATATGAAAAGAATATAGGGGGAAGAAAACTGCTTCTATTGGATGCGGCAACTTAACACATAAAGCCCTTTACGTTTTAAGTTGCAGTTCTCCTCTATTTAGTGTTCTGAAAGCGAGAATTTAAAAGGAAGATAAAATTAAATGTGAAAAACTCCTACATATGCTTTGTGGCTTAATTATCTTTTATTGGTATTTTTGCCTTTTCTTTCCATTTCGGGAATTTTTTAGCCGTATTTTGCGGAGGATGAATTTTCCTCCCTCATCAAATTTAATCGAGAATTAAGGTAAATTTTTAGTTTTAACTGAAGAATAAAGTCTAAATTTGCGGGAAGACTACAGAAGAAGGTAGAATTAGAAAAGATATGGAAATTTCAAAAAATCAACTAGAATTAAGCCACAAAGTTCTACATAAAAATACGAGGTAGATGTAAATCTTCAATAGTTCACACGAAAGCTTTTCAATGAAGTGGGAGGAAAATTAACGCTAGAACAGAACGTAAAGAAATATTGTCAGATTTTTCTTAAATATTTGTTTATTGATTGGGCGGCTCTTTTCCCCGCCTCTATAGCTTTTATAACTGATGCGGCTCCGCTGACAACGTCGCCGCCCGCGAAGATTCCGGGTGCAACCTCTAAGGTTTCTGGGTTGGCGATTATCGTCTTTTCCTTTGAAACCTTGATTTCTCTTTTTGTTCCTGTTATGGCTATGGTGTTTGGTGTATGCTCGGTTGCCACAATAACTATGTCAGCATCATAGAGGAAGTTTGATCCCTCTATAGGCATCATTCTAAATTTACCAGTCTTAATATCGATTGACCCCTTTAACCTTATAAGCTCAACCTGCCTAACCCGCCTCTTTTCATCGCCGATTATTCTCACGGGTTTTGTTGCAGGTACAGGCTTAACACCCTCCTCTATTCCACGCCTAACGTCGTCAGCTCGACCAACAATCTTCCTCTGATAAAATATACAAACTTCCTTAGCCCCCAACCTAAGAGCGCATCTAGCAGCATCCATGCCTCTAGCTCCTAAAATGGCAACTTTACCATTAACCTTCACTGGAGTTTTACTTTCATATGGGAATTTATAGGCTTTCATAAGATTTATCCTAATTAGGAACTCGTTTAGAGAGTAGACTCCACAGAGGTTCTCTCCTGGAATACCTAAGAGTTTAGGTAATCCAGCACCAGTCCCAAGAAAGATGGCTTCGAAACCTTCATTGAAGAGATCATCTATAGTTAAAGTTTTCCCTATAATAATGTTTGTTTTTATCTCAACACCGATCTTTTTAATGCGTTCAATCTCTTGCCTAACAACCCTCTTCGGCAGCCTGAACTCGGGTATACCATAAATTAATACTCCACCTGGCTCGTGAAGCGCTTCGAAAACAACTACGTTATGACCATACTTCGCCAGCTCCTCAGCGACGCTCAACCCTGCTGGGCCACTGCCGACAACAGCTACTTTTCCTTCAGTAGGAACTGGTTTTTCTGGAGTATTGAGCGTGCCTTTCTCCAAACTCCAGTCTGCAGTAAACCTTTCAAGAGCCCCTATATTGATCGGGTCGCCTATAGTGTTTTTACATCCGAAAGCGCATAATACCTCCTGCGGGCACACTCTTCCACATACAGAGGGTAGACAATTCTTTTCGCGAATTTTTCTATCAGCCTCCTCATATTCACCCATTCTGAGGAGCTTTATGAAGCCCGGTATGTCAATGTGAAGTGGGCACATCTCAACGCATAGCGGGTTCTCACATTGAAGGCATCTAGCAGCCTCAGCTAAAGCCTGCTCTTCATTATATCCTAAAGCTACTTCATCAAATGTTTTTATGCATTCTTCAACGGGTCTTTCCGGCATTAATATTCTTCTAAGCCTAATCTCCAACCTTTGCATGAGGCCCCTCCCTCATTAATTTTTTAGCTAAACTTTCTTCCTCATCATACATATGTATTCTAGCCCTAAACTCCTCGAAATCAACTAGGTGAGCATCGAAGTCAGGTCCATCTACACAAACAAACTTTGGTTTACCGCTAACTGTTACGCGGCAGCATCCGCACATTCCAGTTCCATCGATCATTAGGGAGTTTAGACTCACGATTGTTTTAATTCCATATTGCCTCGTTATTTCTGAAACCGCTCTCATAAGTGTTGCTGCTCCAACAACATAAACTATATCGAATCTCTCGCCGGAATTAAGGAGGTTTTTAAGGAGGTCGTTAGCGTAGCCTTTAACCCCCTCGGATCCATCATCCGTAGCAATATAGAGCCTATCGCTTACCTCCTTAAGTTCATTCTTGAAGATTATGAGGCTGGATGTTCTAGCGCTGATTATGGCTGTCACTTCGTTATCAGCACTCTTTAAATGTTTTATCCTTTCGTATGCGGCAGCGATAGCGACCCCCCTACCGATGACACATACTTTGCCGTAATGTTTAATCTCGCTTGGCTTACCTAATGGTCCAACTAAATCGCGGATAACGTCTCCTACATTCAGTTTAGCGAGCTCCATTGTTGATGCTCCAACAACCTTAAAGACCAGCGTAATGGTTCCATCGTTTCGATCCCAATCTATGAGTGTTAAAGGGATTCTCTCGCAATCTTCGCTTGCCCTTAAGATCACGAATTGGCCGGACATAGCTTTTCTAGCAATCAATGGGGCTCTAACTTTTATTAGGTAGGTTTCAGGAGCTATCTCTCTCTTGAAGATTATTTCATTCTCCCTCATAATATCCGCCTCATAAAATAATTAAAGTTTATAGAGTCCTGCTGAGATTTCTCCAGCAACCTCTTCGGAAGATTTCTTAAGGCGTATTCTGTCTAGGAACGCCTTCCTCAGATTTGTTATCTCGCCATGAAGATTGAAACGTTCTACGGCGGCATCCAGTATTTTCGCTACATCCGGCATCCTCTGCTCATAAATTCTTCTGGCAATCCTCCAGCACCTATAGAAGTCCATGTAATCCAGCCTTAGATCAAAATATTCTGCTAAAACTGCGTAGGCAAGATCTTCATTTGAAAGCTTTCTCGAAATCTTCTCTTCAAAGTACTCTCTCCCCTCGCTGGTTTTACCAGCAAGGTATAGGTAGCTCCAATAAAGGTAACTGTAAAAGATGTCAGTCACCCTATCCTGAAAATCGGGGCAACTGATTCCAGGAGAACGCCCCCTAGCGCAAACTACATTACCATCGATTTCGATTCTATCCTCGAAATTTTTACATTCAAAGCAGAACCTTGTTTTAGACGCTGTTATCTTAACCCCCTCAAACTTGTCTTTAAAGTCTGGGCAACTAATGCCTGGACTATGACTCTTAGCGCAGACTACGTTACCGTCAATCTCCATTCTATCCTCAAAATTCTCGCATTCAAGGCAGAATCTTAAGGGCATCTTCTCCACCTTATGAGAGCATGCTCTCCATTATTTGGCTTATGTTTTCTTCTTCCGGCAATGGTATGCCGGTGGCCTTTGCAGCTCTCTCTGACAGGGCTATTAGATCGCTTCTATCAATGAGATTGAGCTTCCATTTTCTAGCCCCAGCCATTAGTTGCTGTAAACCAACCTTGATTCTATCCATATACGTATATAATCCAATGGCTCCCCAGGGAACCTCCTTAAACCTCTCTCCAAGCATGGTTTTAAGCTCTGGAACAGTGATGAAGAATTTTTCAGGCGAGCTGCCGAAGAGCTCCTCAAAATGTTTTGGTAGGCGTCCCCTCTCAGCCATTTCAGTGAAGTATGAGGCTTTCATGACGGCGGTTAGTGGAGATCTGCCCATTAGGATGGCCTTAACATATGGTCCTTCGCCGAAGTTGCTTAATGCTATAGCCTTATATATTTGTGTCTCATCTATGAAGCCGCCTGCCATAACTATGTCCGGCACATATTTGCCCCTCCTCCTTAAGATTTCAGCGCACTTGAGAACCTGCGCCTCCAAATAAACTGTTGGTGTTCCCTGCTCGTTCATCATGGGTACAGGGCTCATACCCGTTCCACCCTCACATCCATCAAATACAACATAGTCGACCCTCGCTTCCGATGCAACCTTCATCGTGAAGGCTACTGCTTCCGGACTGTAGGCTCCAGTCTTTATGGTAACCTTCTTTGCTCCCTGCTCCCTAAGCCACTCAACATCCTCAACAAAATCCTTCTCGTTAACCATGCCAACCCGGCTATGCCTCTCGAACGTTTTGAACACGCCCATTTTGAAGGCTTCTTGAACATTACTATCCTCTGGATCCGGTATAATTATGTAGCCTCTCTTCTTCAGCATTATAGCCTTCTCTAAACTACCTACTCTAACCTCTCCACCTATCGCTTTAGCTCCCTGACCCCACTTCCTCTCAATAACATTAACTTCTAGGCTTGATATTGCATATACATCTACTCCTAAGCGTTGATCCTCAACATTTGTTTGCACTACAATATCGCCGTATTTCCCATCCCAGAATCTTCTAAACGCCTCAACCCTCCTCTTAAGCTCCGCCGAATAAACAACTTTGCCATTAACAATTCTCGATTCAGGATCCATTCCGCAAATGTTCTCGCCTACAGTAACTATTATCCCTGAGAGAGCGCCTCCAATCGCCAAACTATCCCAGTTTACCCTCGCCACTTCAGTTGAGCCGTATGCGCCGATAATAATTGGAATCTTAATAGGTATTTCGCCAACAGATGTTTCCACATCAACATTTGGAAATAATGCTACGTCTGGATCTGGCTTTATACCCTCCGCGCTCAGAAGCCTAGCCTTAATGTTAAAGTGAGACCAATCTAAGCCATAATCCTTCAACGAGCCAGCAGTGCTCTTCCCAAACATGCTTGGATTAGGATATAAGGCTTCCCTACCCCTAAAGGCTGATAGTGAGACATTGCACAGGAATGGGCACTCCCTAATGCAAATAGGACACAAACCACTTGACGGACTTGTATCATCGACTCTAGTTGTGGTGTTGGTTGTAGACATAGAGTTTAGATACGAAGAGTTCTTTTGAATGGAATTTGGCATTTTTTCACCCCGGTTATTGGTAACCTATTGCCAACTAAAATATAAAATTTTCCACTCTTAAGAGGGATGTGGCAACTTAAGGTTTATGTGTCTTCTCGTTTAAGTTTTTCTTATGTTGAGTATTAAATCTTTGGTTGAGAGCTTAGGTGTTTTTGAGAGGAATAAGGTTCCGGTTGATCTTAAGATTCTTGGCTTAGCATT
>Ga0080004_1111466_pt1 | contig 12857 bp, 13 predicted proteins | sample WasSprMetagenome_FD_69207 | JGI IMG/M metagenome (GOLD analysis project Ga0080004, IMG submission 69207) | Sulfidic aquatic microbial communities from Washburn Spring, Yellowstone National Park, USA - WS (SPADES assembly) (version 2) | ecosystem: Environmental > Aquatic > Thermal springs > Hot... | reverse complement strand
TGGATCTTTCCCGGATTTTGGCTGGCCCCCTTTGCACGATGTGGATGGCCGATTTGGGCGCCGAGGTGATCAAGGTGGAAAAACCCGGGGTGGGCGACGAGACCCGGCGCTGGGGACCGCCATTTGTGGCCGGAGAATCCGCGTACTTTTTGGCTGTGAACCGCGGAAAGTACGGGATTACCTTGGACCTCGCCGCACCTCAGGGCCAAAGGATCCTCCGAGGCCTCATCGAAAAAAGCGATGTAGTCGTGCACAACTTCCTTCCCCAGACGGCTGAGAAACTCGGGGTTTCCTACGAAGCGGTGCGAGCCATCAATTCGCGGGCTATTTATCTTTCGGTCCTGGGGTTCCCGCCCGGCCCGTATCGGGAGGAACCCGGTTTCGATGCCCTGATCCAGGCCTTGGGAGGCCTTATGGCCATCACCGGCGAGGGCGAGCGGCCGGCCAAAGTTGGCGTGGCCATTGTGGACGTCCTCACCGCCTGGGCCGGGCTTTGCGGCGTTTTGGGAGCCCTTCTCGTACGCGAAAAAACTGGGGAAGGGATGGCGGTGGAAGTCACCCTCATTGAGAACTCCGCGGCCGCTTTGGTCAACGTGGCTCAGGCTTTCCTCCTCACCCGGAAGGAGCCGAAACGTTTGGGCACGGCCCATCCTCAGATCGTTCCCTACCAAGCTTTTCCCGCCCAAGATGGGCTCCTCATGATCGCGGTGGGAACGGACGCGCAGTTCCAGAGGCTTTGCGAGGTTTTGGGCCGACCGGAGCTTGCGGAGGATCCGCGCTTCTCCACAAATCCGGCGCGAGTTCAAAACCGTGAGGTGCTTTTGCCCATCCTCACGGAGATCTTGCGCAAAAAGCCGCGGGCCCAGTGGATTGCGGAGCTAAAAAAGGCCGGGGTTCCTGCCGGACCAGTGAATTCCCTCGCTGACCTCTTCGGTGACTCAGGATTGGTCGGGCGGATTCTCTTGGAGATCGAGCATCCCACGGTTGGGCGCTATCAAACCCTTGTTTGCCCAGTTTCCTTGGCCTGGCCAGGGAGCAGCCTTCCTCCTCCAAGGCTTGGCGAACACACGGAAGAGGTTCTGAACCGGTTGGGCATCGCATAGTTATCGCCGCCTATGAACCCAGGGTCTCCTCCGAACTTCGGTCACCTTGTGCCAATCGTTTCCAAAACGTACTTAGATCCCGAGCGGAAGCTGGGAACATCGGGCTTAAGAACTTTTGGGTCCTGGGATTTTCAGGCCACTTCAGCGAAGTTCTGGCGGGATCACAATTTTTCCGAAATTCCTCTCGTACTTTTCGATGTTCTCCCCGATGGCTTTATGCAGTCTTTTCATGTGCTGTGGGGAGAGGATGACCCTGGCTACGAGGATGGCCTGGCCCCGCTCCGGGGTCTGGGCTTGGGGATCCACGAGCAAAAAATCGATGAAAAACTCATCGGGCTGATGGCTGATGATGGCCAAGTTGGAATAGACCCCTTTTCGCGTGTCCAAATCCGCTCCGACCTGCATTTCCCGTTCCGGCATATCCCACCTCCAGAACCATCGTAGCGACGGGGATTGGGGATGACAACCTTCACCCCTTTCTCCGCTTGATTCCCCTAAGGCAGCAAAGGTTGAAAACAAACCCGCCCTAAGCTATATTGTGGCACCAAAACAAAAAATGTAACACAAGGAGGGTTTATGCGTGCTAAACTGGCTTTAATTTTGCTAGTCATCGGCTTTGGAATTCTTGGGGTAGCTCAGCCGATAGTGATTGCTACCTCCGAGGTTTTTGGGTCACTGGCCCGCACCATTGGTGGCGAGGAAGTTCTCGTGATCACCATTATTCCTGCGGGATTCTGCCCGGCCCACTACGACCTTCGTCCCTCGGACTTCCTCCATTTGGCTCAGGCCAAGCTTGTCCTCTACCATGGGATCGAACCCTGGATGGATCGGCTTTTGTCCAATGTCAATCCCCAGGCAGTGGCAATAAAGCTCGGTGGGGACTGGAATTACCCCGAAGCCCTGGCGGAGAAGGCCAAAGCCGTGGCCGAGGCCCTGACAAAAATCCTCCCGGAAAAAGCTGAGGTTTTTGCCGAGCGCCTTTCCTCTTTCCTTGGCGACCTGGAAAGCCTTTCCCAGGAGATCCAAGGAAAAGCTAAGGAGCTAAACCTTTCCACGGTCCCGGCCATTGTCATGGCTTGGCAGGAGGCCTTTGCTAGATGGCTTGGGCTAAATATTGTGGCCACTTATCCTCCGGAGGAAAGGCTCTCCGTGAAGGATTTGGCGGAGCTTGCCCAAAAGGGCCGGGAGAGCGGGGTTAAGCTTGTAATCGATAACCTCCAATCGGGCGTATCCTTCGGGAGCCGCTTGGCTCAGGCCATTGGTGCAACGCACGTGGTTTTGACCAACTTCCCCGGCCCCATCCCTGGTGCGGTGGACATGCTCACCATGCTTCGGGTGAATGCCAACCTCGTTTTTCAGGCGGTGGAATCCCTTCAAGCGGTGCCGACGCCATGAGCTTCATTGTTATCGATCCTGAGACCGATCCGCGGGAGCTTTTCGCCCTGGGTACCCGGTTCCACGGGCATCCTGGGCCGTTTTTGGCCCTGGGGATCCGCATGGGCCTTCTTGCCCTTCGGATTTTAGGAAGCCCAGGCTTTGAGGGGATTACTGCCGAGGTGGAAACTGGAACAGAGCCTCCGATCTCATGTCTTGCCGATGGGGTCCAGGTCTCAACGGGCTGCACCGCCGGAAAAGGGAACCTGGTGATAAAACCTTTTGGTCGAGCGGCGGCGGTGTTCACCGCAAACGGCAAACGCCTGCGGATTGAGGTTCGGCCGGAGTGGCTCGCGCGGATCCGCGCGGAGAAGGCAGCCGACCATTTGTCCGCGGCGGTTTTACAGGCGCCCGTAGAGGAACTCTTCGCGTGGACCCTGTCCTAGAGCTTTCCGAGGTTTGGGCGGCCTATCCGGGTGGGCGGGGGGCGGCCCTCCGCGGGGCCTCCCTCCGCCTTTTTCCGGGCGAGCTTGGGCTCCTTATTGGGCCAAATGGCGCCGGAAAAACCACAATCCTCGAAGTTTTTCTCGGATTTTTGCCCTATCGGGGTGTAGCGAGGGTCTGCGGCCTTGAGGTCCACAAAAATCCGAAAGAAGTGCGAAGGCGGCTGGGATATATGCCCCAGGCCCTCTTTTTCCCGCCAGATACCCCTTGCCGGACCTTGGACCTCGTGATGATGGGCAGATTTGGCTTTTATCGCCCTTGGCAGCGTCTCCCTCAAACTGAGCGGGAGCGGGCTTTTTCCGCCCTCGTGGGCCTCGGACTTGCGGAGAAAGCGGATTGGCCAGTGGGACAACTCTCCGGAGGACAGCAGCGCAAAGCCCTTCTGGCCAGGGCTTTGGTCAAGGGCGCAAAAATCCTCCTTTTGGACGAACCGTTTGCCTCCCTCGATCCCGAGGCCCGGGCTGACTTAGCCCAAGCTATCCTTCATCTCCGCGCCCAAGGGTTAACGGTGCTTGCCGTGATCCACGAGGAAGATATTCTGTCTCAAGCAGACAGGGTTTGGTTCGTACGGGATGGCAAAACGGCCGAGCTTTCCCGGCCCTTCGGTCCCCTTCCGGAGATCTTCAACCTATGTGGTCGCTGATCCTGCCCTCTTTGGTGGCTGGGTGTCTGGCGGGGTTTAGTGGCGGGCTTCTTGGGGTGGCGGCATTGCGGCTGCGTCTTTCCGCGTTGGGTTACGCCATGGCCCATGCGGCCTTTGCCGGCGCGGCCCTCGGGCTCTGGCTCGGCCTTCCCCCTCTTCTCACTGCGTTTATTTTGGCCCTGGCCGTCGCCGCCCTCCTTGGGCCGATCTCCGAGAAAACCGGCCTTCCGGTTGATTCCATCCTGGCTATCCTCTTTCCCCTCACCATGGCCCTGGGATTCCTGTTCATTGCCCTCACCCCCGGGCTTCCCCTCACCTCCCCGGCCCTGACCCTCTTTTGGGGAAGCCTTTTGGGAGTAGGCTGGACCGACGTCTTTGTCCTCTCCGGCCTTGCTTTGGTGACCGCGGGGTTTGTGGCTTTCTTTCGGCGGGAGGTATGGGCGAGTTTAGTGGAGCGGAGGCTAGCGGAGGAGGCGGGAATCCCGGCGCGCTGGATCCTCTGGACCCTTCTTTTCCTTTTGGGCGCAAGCGTTGCGGGGTCCATGCGCCTTGTGGGCGGCCTCTTGGTCTACATCATGCTCTTCCTCCCAGCCTCGTCCGCGGCCCAATTGGTTTGGGACCTAAACCGCCAGTTCCTCCTCGCCCCGGTTTTTGGGGTGATTGCCACCGCTGGCGGTGTAGGCCTCTCCTTTTGGGCTGATCTCCCGGTAGGGACAGCGATTGCTCTCACCTCCTGCGGCCTTTTCCTCCTATGCTGGGCCATAAGCCCGCGCCGGCGGATCCCAAGCCTCCAGACTAAAGGAGAAGACCGAGGACGCGGGTGACTAGGCCCAAGAGGAGGGCAAGGCCAGTGGTGCCGAGGACCACAAGAGCAGTTCTTCGCCATCCCATTTCCCGAAGGAGGGCGCCTATCGTGGCCAGGCACGGCACATAAAAGATGGTGAACACCGTGAACACCAACATTTGACCAGGGGAAAGCACGGTGCTGAAATCCTCGGTCCCCATGGCTTGAGCTAGAAGAAGGAGGGTTAGCTCCTTTCTCAGGACCCCGAAGATGAGGGGGACCCCGGTTTGGGCGGGGAGCCCCAATGGCCAGGTGAAGATCCGGGCGGCGGAGTTGAGATACGCTTGCCATCCCAAGGCCTCGGCCAAGGCGAGGATGAAACTCGACCCGATGAGAATAGGCCAGGCCACCTTCACGAATTCCCGCAGTCTAAGCCATGTCTTTCCCAAAGTGGTGCGAACGGTGGGCCAACGATAAGGGGGGATTTCCATGATCAGCCCAGGCCCGGTGGCCGGAAAGAAATGGGCCAAAATCGTGGCTGCCACCGCTACCACCAAAGCATTTCCAAGATACAGACCCAGGGCGATCCATGGCCCAAGAAAACGCCCAACAAGACCAAAAATCACCACGGTACGAGCGGCACAGGGAATCATCACCGCCAGCGCCGCAGTGATCAGGCGGTCCCTCTCGTCCTCCAGAATTCTCGTGGCCAATACGGCCGGAACAGAACAGCCGTAGCCCAAAACAAAGGGGATTACGCTTTTCCCATGCAGCCCAAGGCGGTGCATCAGCCCATCCAAAAGGAAACCGAGGCGCGGCAGATACCCCACGTCCTCGAGGACGGAAAGGAGGAGATAGAAGGGGAGGAGGTACGGGAGGGCGATGCCGATTCCGGCGAATAAGCCGTCCACAGCCCCGGCCAAGGCCTGGCTGAGAACCCCGCTTCCCAGGATCTCCCGCAGTTTTTCCCCTAACTCCTCAAGCCCCGGCATGAGCAGTCCTTCCAAAGCCCCGCCCACCTTGAACGTGAGGAAGAAAAGGAGGAACAAGACCAAAATCAGGAAGGGATAAGCGAGGATTGGGTGCATGAGGATATCGTCCAGGTGTTCACGCAGGCTGGGTCTGGTCCGCTCCACATGGGCCACTTCTCGGAAGATCCGGGCGGCCAAAGCTGCGCGCTCGTCAGCCAAAACCGCGGCCGGATCTTCGTCCCTTCCGCAGCCAAGAAGTTCCCGAACCTGTTCAGGTTTTTCTTCCCGCAAAAAAACTAAAGCGGCATAGCGCTCGGGAAGCCCCGCGTACTTTGGGTCGCCTTGGATTAAGGGGGTCACCTGCTTTATGGCCTCCTCGAGGCGCGGGGAGTACTGGGGTGGATGGGGTATGCGGGCTTGAGGGAGGGCGGAAAGGAGATCTTTTAGGCCTATTCCGCGGGAAGCCACAGTGAACACCACTGGCACCCCTAGAATCTCGGCGAGCTTTTCTTTATCGATCCTGAGGCCTTTGTGCTCGGCCTCATCGGCCATGTTCAGGACCACCACCATGGGTAGGCCCAACTCCATAAGCTCCAAAGTGAGGGAAAGGGAACGGAGGAGGACGGAGGAGTCGATCACGTTCACCACTAGATCGACCTTTTCGCCCAGAAGGAAGTCCCGGGCTACCCGTTCCGCCGGGTCCTCCGCCTCCAGCGAATAGATGCCCGGAAGGTCCACAACCTCCGCGGGTTTTCCCGCGAGAAATGCCCGCCCCCGGAGGATTTCCACAGTGGTTCCAGGGAAATTGGAAGCCACCGCTTTGAGCCCCACCAAGGCGTTAAACAGGGTGGATTTTCCGGAGTTCGGTTGGCCGACAAGGGCGATCCGCACCGGTTCCTCCCTCACTTTTTCGTTTCAGGGACGACCAGAATTTTTCGGGCTATACCCCTTCCCAAGGCCACGCGGGTTCCGTTGACCTCTAGAAGAACTGGGCCGAAACCCGGACCATATCCTAGGACCTGCACAGTGACGCCAGGCCGAATCCCTAGGGCAGCTAAGCGCGCTCTCACCCCTCTTCCTGGCCCCACCACAGTATAAATAGAGCCCCGCTCGCCTGGCGCAAGCTCAGAAAGGGGGATCGCCGACAAATTGATATCCATTTTCAAAAAACCAGTTTATACCTTCTCCATCCGACTGTCAACCCACCGACACTGAGCCCTATGCTCCCGAAAGAGGGGACATCTGCGCCTTCTTTCGGCTTTCCCAACCTTTAACCTTCGGAAGATGGATGATCTTGGCCCGTTATTGGTCGTCCTTTTTGTCACAGCTTTAGCGGTTGTGGCGTTCCTTTCCCTTCAACCGGTCCCGGAAACTGGTGTGGTTGTAGTGATCGATGCCGGTCACGGCGGCTATGATACCGGTGCAGTGGTGGCCGGGGTCCAGGAAAAGGACATCAATCTCGCTTTAGCCCTCCTCGTTCAAGAAAAAGCCAAAGGCACAGGGCTTCGGGTTATCCTCACCAGAGATGCCGATTTTTACGTGGATTTAGTGGAGCGGGTTCGGATGGCCGAGGCCGCGGGCGCGGCCCTCTACGTCTCCATCCACGCTAATTACCATCGGAATCCGAAGGTCTGCGGGGTGGAAACCTGGGTGGACACAAATGCCAACGCGGAGAGCGTGCGTCTGGCCGAGGCCTTGCAGCGGGCTGTGGTTTTGGCGACTGGCGCCGCTGACCGCGGTGTCCACCGCCAAACCCTGTACCTTCGGCATACTTCCCTTCCCACAGCCTTGGTGGAGGTGGGCTACCTCTCTTGCCCTGCGGAGCGGGCCAAGCTTTTGGATCCGAATTACCAGGAGCGCATTGCCGAAGGAATCCTCCGCGGGATCCTTACCTATCTTGGCCGGTGAATCCCTTAAGCTCTGGCCCGCTGGCCCATCTCTAGCCAAGCCCAGATGAACGGCCAAAGATCGCCATCGAGCACGCTTTGGACGTTCCCAACCTCCACCTCGGTGCGGTGGTCCTTCACGAGCTGATAAGGCTGAAGAACATAGGAGCGGATTTGGTGGCCCCACTCGATCTCCGAAAGCTCTCCCCGGAGTTCCTCGATTTTCTTCACGTGTTCCTGATCCATGAGGGCACGGAGCCGGGCGCGCAGGATCTTCAGGGCTGTCATTTTGTTTTGATATTGGGAGCGCTCGTTTTGGCAGGTCACCACGATCCCAGTGGGTTTGTGGATGATGCGCACGGCGGTTTCGTTTTTTTGCATGTGCTGGCCGCCCGGCCCAGAGGAGCGGAAAGTTTCGATCACTAGGTCCTCTTCGTTGATTTCCACGTCGCTTTCGGGAACTATGGGGGTAACGGTTACCGCGGCAAACGAAGTGTGGCGCCGATGGGCAGCGTCGAAGGGCGAGATGCGCACCAACCTATGCACGCCGGTTTCACCCTTGAGGATTCCGTAGGCATAGCGGCCGCGGATCTCCAAGGTAGCGCTTTTTATCCCAGCTTCTTCGCCAGGGGTTTCGTCCACGAGCCGGGTCTCAAAGCCGGCGCGCTCAGCAAAGCGGGTATACATGCGGAGGAGCATTTCCGCCCAGTCCATGGCGTCCGTTCCGCCCGCGCCGGCGTTGATGGCCAAGAAACAATCGTTTGGGTCATAGGGACCGGCGAGGAGGAATTCCATACGGGCCCGATCAAATTTTTCTTCCAGTTCGGCCAATCTGTGAGCTGCCTCTTCCCGAGCAGCCTCATCGCCCTCCTCCTCCGCCAGTTCCCACAGGACCTCGAGGTCCTCGAGCTCTTTTCCCAGAGCCTCGTAGCGTTCGAGGCGCCTGCGGGCTTCCTCTAGCTCCCTGACCTTAGCCTGAGCGGCATTGCGGTCGTTCCAGAAATCCGGGCGGCTCATCTCGGCTTCCAAGGCCCGAACTTTCTCCCGAAGCCCGTCCACGTCTATACCTTGACCCAGGCGGAGGAACCGCTCCCGGAGATCCCTAATCCTCTCGTCCATACCGAACCAACTTAGCCAGGTCCCGGGCTTTTCGCAACCTTATAATTCCTCCACAATGCCCGGAACCCTTTACCTCTGTTCTACCCCTATTGGGAACCTGGAGGACATCACTCTGCGAGTTCTGCGAATCCTGAGGGAGGTTGACGTGATCGTGGCTGAGGACAGTCGCCGCACCCGTCAACTGCTTTCGCACTACGGGATTACTACCCCGTTGGCGCCCAGTCTATACCAGGGGGTGGAGGAGGCGCGGACGGAGGAGGTTTTAGCATTGCTGCGGCTGGGGAAGAACGTGGCCCTCGTTTCCGATGCGGGAACGCCTTTGATTTCCGATCCTGGATTTCCCTTGGTGCGAGCATGCATTGCCGAAGGAATTCCGGTGGTACCGGTTCCTGGTCCCTCGGCGGTGCTTGCGGGATTAGTGGCCTCGGGACTGCCACCCCAACCCTTCCTTTTTGCGGGGTATCCACCGCGGGCGCTGAGGGCCCGGCAAAAATGGCTGGAGGAGCTCCTTTCCCTCCCGTACACCGTGGTTTTCTTTGAGGCCCCTCATCGGCTTTTGGCCACTTTGGGGCTTTTGGCCCAGCTTGCGCCAGGCCGAGCTGTGGTAGTGGCCCGGGAGCTAACTAAAGTTCACGAGGAGTTCGTGCGGGGCAGGGCGTCTGAGGTGCACGCCGAATTCGCCCGCCGGGAAAAGATCCAAGGTGAAATTGTCGTCCTCCTTGCTCCGGCAGAGGAGAAAAAGGAAACCCCTAAGGCAAGTCCCACGACTGTGCTTGCCCGCTATCAGGAGCTCCTCGCCCAAGGGCTTTCCCCAAAGGAAGCACGCGGGGAACTTTCTCGGGTATTTGGGCTCTCCAAACGGCAGATCTACCGGATCATTTTGACCGCCCAGGAAAAGGAGGGAGAAAACAATGAATCTGTACATCCGTGAATTCCTGGAAACCCCGGAGGACTTCGCTGCCGTGGTGGAGATCGATGCCGCCTGCGATCCCGAGCATCCCCCTACTATGGAGGAGTTCCGCTACGACTATGAACATTTCGATACGAAAAAGTACGTTCTTCGCTACTACCTCGCAGAGAAAGGTGGGAAGATCGTGGGTTACGCCTGTTACCACCATATACCGCAGCGTTTCTGGATTTGGGTAGCAGTCCGCCCAGAGTCACGTCTTGACCCATAGGCCGATTCCCAAGGAAAAATTTAGGGTCGTGAGAAAACCGGCCTTGATCGAATTTTCTATTCCGTGAAGGGAAAAGCTCGATTAGGCCTAGCTTTAACCCTCCATTTGCTCCATGAGGTAATTTTGGAGGCCAAGCTGGCGAATTTGTTCGAGCTGGGCCTCGATCCAGTCCGCATGGTCTTCCTCGTCTTTGAGGATTCCCTCAAGCAGCATTTTTGTCCCGTTATCGCCGAGCTCCGTGGCGAGCTTAATGGTCTCGTTGTAGGCCCGTATGGCCTCGTATTCAGCGGTGAGATCGTTTTTATGCATTTTTTCTGTTTCCGCGGCGATATGAACCGCAGCGATCTTGGTCACGATGGGCTCACCCTCAAGGAAAATGATGCGTTTAACCAGTTTTTCCCAGTGCTCCATTTCCTTTTGGGCTCTTTTTTCGATGGCGTCTGCCAAACGCTTATAGCCCCAGTTTTCAAAGAGTTCCGCGTGCACCATGTATTGGAGGACTGCAGCGAGTTCTTCCGAAATCCGCTGGTTCAAAGCCTCAATGACCTTGGGATTTCCTTTCATTCTGCCCCCTTTCTTCACATCCTAGCCGTTTTCGATGGCTAGGGCAACTGGGTTTAAGAGGTCTCCTCGATCGCGGCTGCGAGTTCCTCCACCTTGAGTTTTTCGGGTTCCAGGGCGGAAAGAGCGGCCTTCATGCGGCTCATGGCCTCCTCGTAGCTCATGGTCACGATCTTCTTGCGCTTTATGGGATTGACCTTGGAGACGATCCCGTGTTTCAGGAAGGGCTGGGTATGGCCGCGCTCGCGCAGGGCCTGAACCAGGGGCTCGACTAGGGCATCCACTTCCAAAAGAAGCCCAGCCCGCTTTTCCCGCTCCTCCAGAGCCAAAGGAAGCTCCAAATCCAAAAAGCGGTCCACTTTTCGAAGAACTGGGACATAGGCTGAGCCGGAGAAACGCTCGTTTTTCTCGTAGATGAGCCCTAAAGTGGCGAGGTAAGCCTCTTCGAATTGGAAAGCGAACTCCTTCTCCTTTTTCGTGGGCTCCGTGGAGAGCAGGGCCCGATACATGCGGATCACTTCCAGAGCTTTTTCCTTGAGGTTGTGGGCTTTTTCTGTGTTCAGGGCGAGGATCTCGAAGGCCACCTGGGGATCGGGAACGACCACGGCGGCGATGTATTCCCGGCCCAACCGGCGGAGGGCTTCCCGGCGGTGGTTTCCGTTGGGCGTCCAAAACCCGCCATCCGGCGCGGGCACCGCCACGATGGGGTCCAAAAATCTCCCGAGCTTGGCGATTACCTCCCTAAGCCGCTCCACATGGGCCTCCGAGAGGTCCCGCTGGAACGGGGTGGGCTGAACCTGGCTCAGGGGAAGAAGGGCAAAGATCTGCCACTGGTTCTTGTAGGGCTCAGGGTAGGCCGCGAGGGCCTGCCCGCCGGAAGCCTCAATGAGCTCCTTTAGGCGCTGGATCTCCGGAGGAATGGGTTCAGGCATAGCCAAAAATTATCCCTTCGTTTCTGGGCCAGGGCAAGGGCGATTACGGCTTGGGCTTTATTTCGTGGCCGCAGGAGCTACAGCGCCAGGTGATTTCGCCGGTGAGGAGATTCCAGCGCACCGGGATGAGGGTGCCGCTTCGGCACTGGGGGCAGCGCAAAAGGTCCACCTCCGCCTCCACGGGCTCGGAAAGGGAAACGGAAAACCTCTCGGGAAGGGAAAGGGAGATTTTCTCCACCTCCACCTTGAGGGGAGCGGAAAGGGTTACGGGCCGGGCGAGCTGGACCTCAAGAGGACCCGGAAGGGAAACGGGCTCGGAAAGACGAACCGGTACTCCTTCCCGCGCGATTTTGAACCCCAAAACGAGGAAGGCGCCGAGGATACCAGCAACAAGAAAGAGACCCAAAACGATAAGGGCGCGATACACGGTTTCACCTCCGCGGGAGTATAGGGCAAAAGAAGAAGCGCGCCCGGGAGGACTCGAACCCCCAACCCTCGGCTCCGAAGGCCGATGCTCTGGTCCTATTGAGCTACGGGCGCGGAATCCGGCCCGCCGGCCTGTCCTCGGCCATTCCGGATCTGTCCATCAGAACCGTTGCATCCTACAACCGCCGGCGACCCGGTTGGGAGGAGCGACGGGACTTGAACCCGCGACCCCCGCGTCCACAGCGCGGTGCTCTCCCAGGCTGAGCTACGCTCCCCTGGCGCGCCCGGGAGGATTCGAACCCCCGACCTGCGGCTTAGAAGGCCGCTGCTCTCATCCTACTGAGCTACGGGCGCTTTTCCTTGGAGCGGGTAACGGGAATCGAACCCGTGCCGCTGGCTTGGAAGGCCAGTGCTCTACCACTGAGCTATACCCGCTTTTGCCCCACAAAACCCAGAGTTTGTGTAGGGACCCCGTCTTAGGGCTGGTCGGAGAGGGCGGATTCGAACCGCCGACCTCATGGTCCCGAACCATGCGCGCTAACCAGGCTGCGCTACTCTCCGACCCTTTTATTTTACCCGCTAACGCAAGAGGATGAATCGCGTCCGGCCCGCCCGGATCACCGCGAGGAGGACCTCCTCGTCCTCCCCGATTTGGGAAATGATCCTGTTCCAATCCGAGGTGGAGGAAACGGGCTGCCGGTTCACCTCCACGATGAGGTCTCCGGCCTGGAGCCCGGCCCAATAGGCCCGCGACCCAGGCTCAACCGCCACCACGACAACCCCGCTTTCCCGGGCAATGCCGTAGCGGCTTTTCAGCTCGGGGGTGAGATCCTGCACGGTGATGCCGAATCGGGAAATCCCCGAGACCGCGGCGCTTGGGCTCTCTTTCGGCCGCTCCTCAAGGATTACGCTTAGGACGAGGGCTTTTTTGTCCCGCACGAGGGTCACGGTGACCCGCTCTCCCGGCCGCCGGTACATGATCGCCATCTGAAGATCGTTGGAATTCCTTATCTTCTGGTCGTCGACCGCGGTGATCACGTCGCCGGCACGGATCCCGGCCTTCGCCGCCGGAGAGTTGGGAACCACTTCCGTCACGAGCGCCCCCTCACGTACACCGAGCTGCCTTTCCATCCTGGGGATCACGTCCTGAATGTACACCCCAAGCCAGGCCCGGGTAACCCGGCCTTTCTCCACAATCTGCGCGAGCGCGAGCTTGATCTCGTTGATGGGGACAGCGAAGTTGATCCCCTCCACGGCGATCCCCGTGGATGTCTGCCGGGCAATGAGGGTGTTCATCCCCACCACCTCTCCGTAGGCGTTCACCAAGGGGCCTCCGGAGTTCCCGGGGTTGATGGCGGCATCGGTTTGGATCATGC
>Ga0080004_1102764_pt1 | contig 12861 bp, 16 predicted proteins | sample WasSprMetagenome_FD_69207 | JGI IMG/M metagenome (GOLD analysis project Ga0080004, IMG submission 69207) | Sulfidic aquatic microbial communities from Washburn Spring, Yellowstone National Park, USA - WS (SPADES assembly) (version 2) | ecosystem: Environmental > Aquatic > Thermal springs > Hot... | reverse complement strand
GTGAACCCTAGGGGTACTTCGCAGAACGTTCCGGATGGGTTCGACCGCGACTACGTTGCAGCACGCCGAATCCTCTCCCTAGGGCTGGGACGGCCCGAATTAACGCCTGTGGAGATGGGGCCTCCACGGGAACTCATATCGGTTCCCGCGAGCACCGTCGTTGAGTCAGGAAGCCCACACCCGTTTACGGTGGGTGGTGGGTAGTTCACATATTTATGCAAGAAATTTGCAATAAGGTTGGAGATGAGTAATTTGTCGATCTTAATAAAAAACGGGACCATCTTGACACTGAATAAAAAAGGAGAGGTCATTAAAAACGGGGCATTGTACATCGAGGATGGGCTCATAAGGGATGTCGGGCTAACCTCGACGGTCGTCAAAGAGCACAGGGCTGATGTGGTCATAAATGCAAAGGGCAAACTCGTCATGCCGGGTTTCGTTAATGCCCACAGCCATTCGGTCGCAAGCTTGGTCAGGGGCTTAGGCGCAGATCTGAACCTCTTCGATTGGATGCAGAAGCTAAAATTGCCATATTATACGGAGATGAATGAGGAAGAGGCTTACTGGGGAGCCCTGCTGAGCTACCTCGAAAACATTAAAAACGGTTGCACATGCATTGTCGACCACTATTATCCTTCCCGAATGAACAGGGGGAATATAGACAGCTTGGCTAGGGCGGCCAAAAAATCTGGCATTCGAGCGGCAATCGTGAGAACTTACCATGAGGAGGGAGAAAGGATACCCGAGGTCTTCATAGAGTCACGTGAAGAGATTCTCAAAGAGTACAGGAGAATAATAAATGAATGGAACGGTAAAGCAAACGGGAGAATAATGACGTGGCTCGGCCCCGACAACCTCCTCTTCAGCACCCCCGAAACGATAAGGGAGGTGCATAAACTCGCTTCCGCCAACGGAGTCGGGATCCACTGTCACCTCTCTGAGACCGTGGAGATGGACAAAATGATAAGAAAAAAGTTTGGCAAGGGTTCGATTGAGGTATTTTACGATTTGGGGGTGCTGTGCCCAAAATTCCAGGCCGCCCACGTCGTAATTATTTCTGATAGGGAGATAAAGCTAATGGCGCGGACGGGCGCAAGTGCTGTGAACAACATAGTCACAAATACCTTCTTGGCGGATGGCGTTTCCCCGGTTCCAAAGATGCTTAGGGCAGGAGTAAACGTCGCTTTGGGAACGGACGCGACTGGTACTTATGGCACCCAAGACATGTTTTTGTCCATGAAATTTGCTGCGGCCATTCATAAACTCAGTTCCATGGATCCATCCGCGATCACCGCGAAAGACGTTTTGAGCATGGCGACTTGGAATGGGGCCAAGGCCTTGGGATTGCAAAATGAAATGGGCTCCATAGAGCAGGGGAAGAAAGCTGACGTCATACTGGTGGATCTTCAAAATTTGCATTTTACCCCTTTTCATGATCTAACGGCTGGGCTAGTATACTTGGGAAGGATCGATGATGTGGATACGGTCATTGTCGATGGGAAAGTTTTGATGAAAGGGCGAAAAATCGTTGGGATCGACGAGGAAGTTGTAAAGGAAAAAGCTCAAAGGGCATCAGAGGATCTTGTCAACAGAATAGCGTTAAAATAGATTCTTATTTTGCCCAATTTGTTCGAAATGTTTTTATCCAGCCTCGCCACCCTTTTAGGATGGTTTTTATGGTTGGAGAAAGGGTCTATAAAGTTGTGGTGACGGTTAAAGACATAAAAGGCGAATGCAAATTTGGCTACAAAGTCGGAGACAAGATCGAGATCGAGCAAAACCCTGAGGGCTATAATTTTGTTCCCATAATAAAGGGGCGGATATGTCCGGAGGCCTTTGAAAATATTTACCGAAATGCCTTTTGCATGCTTTTCGGGGGTAAAATACCTTGGTCGCTGGATGATGAAAGAACCATTGCGCAGACGGTGTGTCCAGATCCAAGGAACTTGGTCACGTTTGAGCTGAGGCAAATAGGAAAAAAATAGGGGTGAAAATTTGGAAATACGTGACCTAAGGTCTTTTATAGATGTTCTGGAGTCAAAGGGGGAGCTTATTCGGATTAAGGAGCCAGTCGAACTTGCAAAAGCGCCCGCAATGATGAGGGAATCGGACAAGATGGACAAGCCCGCACCGTTCTTTGAAAAAATTGTTGGATATAACGTGCCCCTAGTTTCATGCCTTCTCAGCAACATGAGGAGGATCGCGCTCGCGCTGGGCGTGGAAAGGGAGCAGATCATACATAAGCTCACCGAATACTTGGACCACCCGATAAAGCCAAAAATCGTGCAGGACGGGCCGGTCAAGGAGGTCGTGGTAAAAAAGAATATAGACTTGCTTAAGATGTTCCCGATTCCGGTCCACGCTAAGAAGGACAGCGGACCATTCGTGTCATCGGGCGTAGTGGTCGCGAGAGACCCCGAAACCGGGAGATTAAACCTCTCCTACAACCGGATGGAGGTAAAGGGTCCGACTAAGCTGGGCATTCACATTGACCCATGGAGGCATCTTGGTGACTTCTACAATGTCGCCGAGTCAAGGGGCGAGGCCCTTCCGATTGCGGTTTGCATTGGGCTGGATCCTGCGATAGAGATCGCCGCTGCGGCAAAGGTGCCTTTCGATGAGTTCGAGTTGGCGGGGGCCATCAGGGGAAGGCCGATTGAGCTTGTGAAGGGGGAAAGCGTGGATATAGAGGTGCCGGCGCATGCGGAAATCGTGATAGAGGGCAGAATACTGCCAAAAATCAGGGAGCCCGAGGGACCATTTGCGGAGTTCATGGGGTACTATGGAATGCATCCAGCTCAGCCAGTTTTTGAGATCACCTGCATAACCCACAGGGAGAGCCCAATATACAGGACAATGCTCGGCGCTTCGTGGGAGCATATCATTTTGGGCAACGTGATTTATCGAGAGCCAGTGCTGTACAAATTCGTCAAGCACGTAGTTCCAACGGTCAAGGCGGTTCATCTGCCGCCCTATGCCTCGGGGCTGCTCGCGCTGATATCCATAAAGAAGGAGAACGAAGGGACCCCAAAGAACGCCATCTTCGCAGCGCTCGCGAGTCACGTTAACATAAAACAGGTGGTCGTGGTCGACGAGGATGTGGACATTTTCGACCCCAAGGACGTATGGTGGGCGATCGCCACCAGGACGCAAGCAGACAAAGATTGGCTCATAATGCCAAGGGCATTTGGGCACCCCCTCGACAAGACTAGCGATAGGGGAGTCACTACAAAGGTTGGGATAGACGCCACGGTGCCGCTGGCGAGGAAGGCGGAGTTCGAGCGCGTGGTCTAAACTCAGTCCCTCAGGCCAAGTATCTCAGCAATGTTCTCCCCGAGCACCAACCTTTCCTTATTTTCAGGCAGCCTTAATGCCTTGATCTTCATTAGCTCAAGTTCGGTTATGTTCCATGGGGTATCGCTGCCATATATAACTCTCTCAGCCCCGATGTCCATTATCGCCTTTTTTACGTAGCCGGCTGGGAGGCATGAGGTCTCTAAGAAGATGTTGTCGTATTTTTTCGCAGCATAGCGAGCGTCGGCAGCGTAGGTTTCACTCAGCCCCATGTGGGCCATTATTATCGTGGCTTCCGGGAAAGTGTCCGCGAGCATTGCGATCTGAAACGGCTCAGAATGCGGGGGGGTCCCCGAGTGTACCATCACGGGGATTTTGAGTTTGATCGCCCTTTCAACTAATGGATGGACGAATGGCAAATACGGTGCATAGCACTGCGCAAATGGATGCAATTTCAGTCCTTTTATTCCCAACTCCTTCACGTACCTTGTCAGTTCCTCTACTGCCTTTTCCCCCTTCAGCGGATTGATTATTGCGAAGCCTATGAATCTGTCCGGATATTTCCTCGCAGCAGCTGCTATTTCCTCGTTTTCCTTTACGTCATCTGTCTCATAACCAGCCGCCTGTTTAGTCGTCATGATTATCGCTTTGTCTATTTTGAGGGAGTCCATTATTTTCAGGAAAATTTCTGGCGTGAAATATTCACTTGGCCCATCAGGCGTTTCGAAAATGTACGATTCGTAGGAGGCCCATCCGAAAGATTTTCCCAAGTGGACATGTGCATCGATTATTATTTTTTCACCCACTCATTTTCATTATTTCAAGCAAATAAAAATTTTCAGATCGCAGATTAACGCGCTGTTCAAGTTTCGACGAATTTTCTCTTTCTGATACAATTATCCAAACGCAAGCTACGGATTTCTTTCAAGACTAATCTTCGGCATAAATTGCGAGGTCAAGAAAGGTTTTTGCTTTTAAATGAACTTTTCGATTGAGCTTAGAGCTTTCCGCCCAACAGCAAGCGGATCTTCCGGACTCCAGAGCTCGATGACCAAAGGCCCGTTGAATTTATTTTCTTTCATAGCTTTGAAAATGCGTTCAAATTTTATTTCCCCCTCCCCTGGCAAAAGATGGTCATCCCTTAACCCCCTATTGTCGTGCAGATGGATGCAGGCTAGGTGGTCTTTTATCTTACGCATCATCTTTGCGATTTCCCTTTCAGGTTCTCTCGCCCCCCTCCTCCGATGCGCGATATAGGCGTGCCCCACATCGAAGGTTATTTTGAGTTGCTCAAATTCTTCGATCAACGGAATAAACTCCTCCATGGCCCAATATGGCTGGGTTATATCGCTCATGTTCTCCACTGCCAAAGTGACTCCCCTATCGCGCGCGCGTGGCAAGCATTCAGATACGAAATCTCGGAATAAATTTTTTGTCATCGCGAGCGTGGGCTCGAGTTCAGGGATTGGACATCTGCCAGGATGTGTGGTCACAACGCACCCCCCGAGGAAAGAGCATATATCTATGCTTTTCTTCACCTGCTTTGTGGTGAGCTTTTTGATCCCCGGATAATGGCTTGCCGGATTTAAATCCCAGAATGGTGCATGAATGGAAACGCTTAGGTTATAGGAGTTTATCAGCTCTTTTAGCCTAAGCAACTCTCCCGGTTTGAGTTCTGGGCGAAAATGCGGGACATCGCAAATTATTTCGATATGTTCAAATTCGAACCTAGAGGTCATTTCCACGATCTCCTCAAGGGAATTTTTTGGGAAGAGCAGGCTAGATAGCCCAACCTTCATTTTTTCACCGCGCTTCAGGGGAATTTATTCCTTGGAAATTTAACTTTAATGGAGTTATCTATCACTAGACGAGCCACGCCCCCTCCTTTTAATGACCACTGATCGCAAAGTTGCCTTATAGCATTAATTTGCATTTCTGGGCAGCGATTGTCCTACTTAGATCATCTCAACTTGTCTTCTGTCCGCCGCCCTCTCAGCGAGTATGGCGATGGAGGCCGAGACCAAGTTATCCATGCTAAGGGCGAGCTCCTTCTCCTTTAGAGCGGTTAGTATTTTCCTGAACTCCTCCACATACTCCTCTATTTCCATTTCCACACCTCAGGAGGTCAAAAGAACTTATGCCGGCCGCGCGGTTAAAATTTTCCAATCTTCACTTGTTGAATAGCTCTTGAACGAGTGTTTTGCCGCACTTGCTGGATCCCACAGAAATTGGGTAGGTGAGCTAAGGCTTGAGCACGTATGGGTTGAGTACTTGCTGCGACACCAGAGATGCGTCCTTTTCCCTTTCCATCCTGAAACCCTGCAACGCTTGGATGATGACCTCGCAGAAGACCGTCACCACGCCCTCCACAAGGTGACCAGAAGCCTGCTTTGAGTCATTTCCACCAGAGACATGCAGGTGTACTTTTGGTTTGCCATCAAGCAAGCTTATGTTCCCATTCCCGATTATTTCAAAATGCTCGTGAAACTCCCCCTGGCAGCCGCGCCTGAAGATAAGCTTACACTCCTTTAAAGCACCTACTGCAGTAATGATCACCCCGCTCGTCACTCCCTCTTCATGGCAAATCTTCTCCATGCTTTCAATTATCCTGTCGCCCTCGTCTAGACGTATGACGATGAAATTTCCGGAGCGTTTGTATTCCAATTTAACACCGACAAAATAGAACGCGGCCAAAGCATAAATTTATTCCCACAGATGCCGACAAAAATTAGCACGGGATTCCAGTGAATGGCTGCGAGATAGTAGAAGCCACACCGGACGACAGCGAAGAAATTATGGAGCTTGACAAATTCGGAAACTCTGAGCCCAGAATATTAGAGGAATATCTTTCGCCCATCGACCCAACAATGGTCAAAAAATATTTTATACTTTTAGCCAAGATCGATGGAAAAGCCGTGGCCAAGGTTGAAATAGCTATAGGTGAGAGGAGCGAGGGCTCAGTCGCGGTTCTCCGACGCCTCGTCGTCCACCCGAGCTTCAGGATGAGGGGCATAGCTACTGAGCTGGTGAGGAAGGCAATAGATAGGGCTAAGATCGAGGGGGTTGGTTTTGTCGATTTACATGTCTTGGAGAACAATGCGCCCGCGATAAGACTGTATGAGAAATTAGGGTTTGAGGTCAGGCATAAGGAAATTCATTTTAGGAAGGGGATAGGTTAGCCTCTTTCATGGCTTTTGTGGCAAATTGATGGGCTAGGAAGAGTGGTTCGGGAAGCCTGTGCTTTCCCGTGGTATCTATGGCGATGCGGATTGCTGTTTTAAGCGATAGCTTATGCCCCACGCTTACAAATATTAGGCCCGCGTTCTCCTTAGTCCTCACTGCCGCGCCTACCACCTCCCCCTCGTAAACGAGAGGCGAGTATGCCCCCTTTCTGTTAGGCGGCTCTTCAAAGCTTCCGACCAGACGATGTTTTGCAACTCCGAGGGTCGGCCTGTTTAATACCACGCCCAGGTGGCATGCCAGCCCCGCGCGCCTGGGATGAGCAACTCCCTGTGCCCCCACCATGTAAACGTCCGCATTTAAACCTTTCACCGCCCTTAACAACCCCTCAAGTTCCCTGAACGCGAGAAATGTGGGTATGTAAGGAAATTTTAGCCTTACTCCTATAGTTTTTTCTTTGAGGGGGGTAAGGCTATTGTAATCGACCACAACGCATGAGGCAAAAGCTTTCTCGCCCCTAGAAAAGGAAATGTCACAGCCGGCGATTGTTTCTAATTTGTCAATCCTGTCCTCGCAGATCACTAGTTTGGCTATCTTGCGTTGGATGTCTGCGAGCTCATCCAGGTCTATTTTTCTTGGGCGGAGGAGGGGAAGCATAATTATCTCAAGATAAGGCACGCTTGTGCAATCAAAAATTTTTCTGTTGGACGCATGGCCAAAGTTTTAAGTATATTAAAATGTTTGTTTCTGTGGGGCTAATCATGAAGGCTAAGGGTCCCAAGTGCAAAAGCTGCGGGAAAGGGATCTCCATAATGAGCTACGATACCGGCTACATAAAAATAGTGAAGCCGGGCCAGCCTAAAGCGGAGTTTCTATGCTGGAAGTGCTCGGAGAGATTGCTTGGGGACAAAATTCAGGAGATCTTTTCTCAATAGTTCGTCAGCCGAAATCGAAAATCTCTTAGCGCTTGAGTCCTGCTGGGAGGCAGTGTTGGAGCTTAAAAATTGGTCACTTTTTTTAATCTGAGCTTAGGCCTCGAGCTCTCTTTTAGCTTGCTCGAGCACTTTAGCAACTAGTTAAAAAGGGTTTTAAACAAGATTAGATTGGGGTCACTTTTGGCGGCCGTCGAAGATCATGCGATGATGAGCTTGGCGATTAAACCCCGCGGGAAATTTGTTAGTCTGGAGCACATTCAGGAGAAGCTGACGAGGGACGCTCGCAGGAAATTTTCCGAAAAAGAGGTACTAGAATTATTGGATTCTTTGGTCGATAAGGGCTGGGTCGAGAGGAAGGCGAACGAGTATGCGATCACGGATGCAGGCAGGCAATGGTTTGATTCAAGATGGAAGCAAATCAGAGATGAGCTCAACCAGGACTACCTAAAGGTTTACCGTGCCAAGGAATATTACCCGAAAGTCGTCGATGCGATTCTGGAGTTCTGTAGAGACCGCTACGTCTCGGTCTTCCGCCTTTTTACAGGCAGGGCTTGGCTTCAGAGAAAGCTTGGCCCAAGGTACATAACAATAAAAAGCGAGAGAGACCTGCAGCGCTGGTTGGACATCCACGGAATAGATTTCATCCCATACATTCATAGGATAGGCGAAGACCGCCCCGATTGGTTCGTGATAGATTTTGATGCGGGCAAAAAAGTTCCCATGGAAGAGACCAGGAAGGTGGTTAAGGTCGCATATGAGGTGCTTTCAAGTTACGGCGTCCTGCCATCGATAAAATTCTCCGGCTCGCGAGGCTTTCAGATATGGGCAAAATTCAAGCAGGAAGAGGTGCCTGATGAGTACCGACCGCTCGAGCTGAAAACTGGGAAAAGGGAGAAAAATCCGTTTAACTTTTACGCTGACATGGTCAGATTTGTAGAGGCGCAGGTTGCCGAGAAATTGCCCGGCCTGACAACCGCAGAGACAGCGAAAAAGGAGGAGCGGGCTGACAAGGTGCTATTGGATGCGTCCATCATCAAGCCGATGGGGGACGTTCGGGCGCCGTATAGCATGCACTACAAAACTGGCCTTATCTCATCGCCCCTCGATCTAAAGGAGCTTGAGCGCTTTTCGCCAGAGCAGGCGGATCCAGCGCTAGTTGCGGAGCGTTACGAAAAGAGGGGTAACGAGTTTAAGCTTGAGCCAAGCGATGGCGAGGAGATTTTCAAGGCCGTGGTGAAGTGGTGCATGAGATAATCGCCTGAAATTTCGCGAGTTTTAAAAAATTTTCAATTAAAGCTTACACGGTCAACGTAATCCTTTCCTTCAAGAAACTCGAATTTAATTGCTAATAGAAAATCATTTTTTATCTTCGGACGACTAGGTTTGGGGTAAAGCATGCGCGAGCTAAAGTTTTCTGAATCGGTGCGATCGCTAGAGCCCTTTTTTAGGCCTCGATCGGTGGCTATTATAGGCGCAAGCCCGAAGCAGAAGAAGGTGGGTTACGTCATAGCTAAAAACTTCGCGGAGAGCTTCAAGGGGAAGTTTTTCATGGTAAACCCCACCGCCCAAGAAATTTTTGGGCACAGATCTTACCCCAGCATAAAGTCAGTCCCGGAGGAAGTTGACCTCGCCGTAATTGCAGTTCCCGCGCCCGTCGTACCGGAAGTGCTTGAGGAGTGCGGCGAAAAAGGAGCAAAGGCGGCGATAGTTATATCAGGCGGTTTTAAGGAGGTAGGCGGAGATGGCGCAAAGCTTGAGGAAGAGCTTGCAGGGGTGGCTCGCAGATATGGTATAAGGTTGATGGGCCCAAACTGCATGGGGGTTTTCGATTCCGATAGCATGGTCGACACCCTTTTCATCCCCCGCTATAGATTAAAGAGGCCCCCAAAGGGAGGGATATCATTCATCTCTCAAAGCGGAGCTTCAGGGATAGCTTTTCTTGATTGGGCCGCAGGTGAGAGGATAGGGATAAGTAAGTTTGCGAGCTATGGCAACGCGGCAGATGTCAGCGAGGCGGACCTGCTTGAGTTTCTTGCCGCCGATGAGGAAACTAGAGTAATAGCGATGTACTTGGAGGGGATAAAGGACGGCAGAAAGTTCGTGAAGGTGGTTGGCCAGGCATCAAGGGTAAAGCCCGTTTTAGTGCTTAAGGCGGGTTCCACCATCTCGGGCGCTAGGGCCGCGCTCTCCCACACAGGCGCACTTGCTGGCTCAGACGAGGTGTTCGATGCCGTCGTCAAACAAACGGGCATGATAAGGGTATACGACTGGGAGGAAATGTTCGACTTTGCGAGGGTCCTTGCCTATCAGCCTGTGGCCAAGGGCGACAGGGTGGCGGTGGTAACGAATGGCGGCGGGGCTGGGGTCATGATCGCCGATGAAATAGAGAAGCTAGGGCTAAGGCTGGCTGAACTCGGTGAGAGAACGCATGCAGAACTTAAGGCTAAGTTTCCATCCCATGTGGTAGTAAACAATCCTATAGATCTTACCGGGGACGCGGATAATGAGAGGTACAGCGTGGCGATAAAAGCGGTTCTGGCTGACGAGGGCGTGGACTCCTTGCTTTTAGTTTGCATACCTCATACCCCTGCGGTCGACCTAGAATCTTTTGTGGACGTCGTTATGGATTCTTGGAGCAAATCGGGCAAGCCATTGGTGGTCTGCCTCCCAGGGGGCAGGGTTTCGCTTGAGTTGAGAGAGATTTTCGAGGATCGTGGAGTTCCCACTTACCCGACGCCTAGAAGGGCCGCTCGTTCGCTTTACGCACTAGCAAAATATGGGAAATCTAGGAGCTGATTCCTCTGATACAGCTGGTGGCTAGGAGCTTGTAGCTTGAAGGGGGTATCAGGTTTGTTACTCTTGATAGGGTCGACGCGCCGGTATTTAGATTTGTGGGCGGCAGGAGGCAAATTGATTAATAGAATTTTTGGCTTTGTTGAAATCCTCCCTTGGCGTGGGTAGGAAAACGTTACATTTATTGTAACGCTTTCCTTTATTTGATGACAATCCACGAACCCACGCCAGCAAAACTGAGGCATGTAGGCATATTAGCGTTTGCGAAAGTTACCTACAGGCTGGCCAAACGCGTGGTTCCGGAGTTCTCCAGCAAGTTCTCCAAGCGGACCTACACTCAGCCACAGCACGTGGCGATGCTCTGCCTGAAGGTCAGGGACGGGGAAACCTACGATGGGATCGTAGACAAAATCAACGAGATGCCTGCGGTAAGGGAAGCCCTGGAGCTCGAAAAGGCGCCCGATCCTTCTACCCTTTGCAAGGCCTTCGAAAGGCTTCTGGCAGCGGTTTGGAGGGTGCTCCTAGAGCTCACTAGGAGGTTCTTCAGGCTCTCCGGAATCGCTGGAATGGATTCCTCGGGCGAGGAAAGGGGGCGGGCTTCCATATACTACACGAAGAGGGCAAAGCTCCGCATCAAGGAACTCAAAGTCACCTTCTTGGTGGATATCGGGGAGAAGGCCGTCCTTGACGTCCATATGACCACGACGAGGAAGCACGATACCAAAATCGGGACCAAAGTCGTAAAGAGGTCGGCAGAGCTCGTAGGGGTGCTCATCGGGGATAAGGGATTCGATGACGAAAAGTTCAGGAGGCTTTGCAGGGAGCTAGGGATAAGGCCGCTGATCAAGCACAGGGAGTTCAAACCTATACAAAAGGCGTGGAACGCGAGGATGAAGAAGGAGCTCTACAATCAGCGGAATCAATGCGAGAGCGTGCGTTCGTCTATATCGAGGAAGTATGGCTCCTTCGTTCGCTCAAGGAAATGGTTCAAGCAATTCAGGGAAGAATTGATCAAGCACCTCGTGTACAACATCGACAGGTTCCTGCAGCTACGGCTGCGATGACTGAGACACCGGCGAGACGGCCAGCGACAGTTCGAATAGCTGGGACTATCGATCAAACGCTTAGAAAACGCTTTTTAGTCGTTGTTCGATCGAGGTTTGTCCTCAATTCTTCCTTTTGAGGGGGATCGTCGGATCCATTTCTAAAGCTTTAATCGAAGAAGATGGAAAGAGTTTTCTTAGGATTTCAACAAAACCGAATTTTTGAAATTTGGGCCCGCTGACAAAATTTTTAATATCGCTTCAATAGCCTCGTCAACGCTTAAAACGTCCGTGTCTATTAGGGAGTATTGGTCCTCCGGCTTTTCCATTTGTCCGTAAATTATTCGAACCGCTTTTTCCTCTATTTGATTTTTTCTCGACTCATTCCTCTTAAGGCAGGTATCCAAGGAGCAAGTGATGAAAAAGGTTATGGCCCCCTCCCCTTTCCCTTCGGCGATCCTTTTAATGCCGTCCCTCCACTCCCTCTTGTAGAAGGTCCCGTTTAAAATGAGATATTTAACTTTGCCCGCCCATTTTTCGGTTTCAGCGAACATGCGTTTGTAGGTTTTCCTCTTAAACTCATCGGAGGAAACGAGTTTGGAGTTTTCAAGTTTTTCTGCGAGCTTTCTGGCTATGGTCGACTTACCTGAGGCCGGAGGGCCGCAAAACACGATTATCATTCAATAAAGAATTGTTGAAATGCGCAATAAATCTTCCCACGGCCCTACCTTTTATGGATAAATGCCGGAGATATGCGGACGCCTGACAAAAGGGCTTGGCCCAACCCAGTGCTCGTTCCGTGGCATATATTCAATAATGATGCGGAAAACAACCTAATTTTTTGCATAAAGCCCCGGGTGGGGTTTGAAGTAAAAGTATAAAGGCACCAAATCGATTCCCTCATCGCCCGAACCTGCTAAAACCTTCGAGTTCAGGTTCAACTTCAGAAACCTAAATCCATTCGCTAGGCTCTCCGCCCTTTTCGGACTCCTCCTATAGCCGGTCTGAACATCGGGGGCGGGGCCAGCTAGCTGAGAGTCGCAATTCAATGGTTTCAAAAATGGTCGTTCCGAGATCATCACCATCAAGCTGAATTGAGATCAAAATTTTATCCCAAATACCATTTGTCCAAGTAACATCAATTATTTTTTAAGAAGAGCGAAAAGATTTTGAATTCGTTTATAGGTTAAGATTAACGCGCTTTCTCAATTATTTGCCAAATATCATTTTTTTGATCCCTTCATAAATAAGTATAAATGCGGCAAACATCACAACCACGCCTAGAATGGATACGGGATCTTTCGAAGTTCTAACCACCTCTTCCCCGAAAGTGCGAGCTGAATTGACCAAAGTTTGCTTAAAGATCTCCCAATCAAAATGTGGATGGATCCACATCCCGTAACCAATCAATCCTACAACTGCACCAATTAAGAAATATACTAAACCAGTTCTCCTCATTTTAACCAATTATTGTATTTTTAGCTACCAGTTTAAACCTTTTTTGCGCTGGTGGGGTTTGTCGAATTAATCCCTTTTAACCTTAAATGGTTTGAGTACCCAATTTTTCAGTAGAATTTGGGGCTGGCCGAGGAGGTGGGTGAGGAACCCACCATGAC
>Ga0080004_1145296_pt1 | contig 12866 bp, 22 predicted proteins | sample WasSprMetagenome_FD_69207 | JGI IMG/M metagenome (GOLD analysis project Ga0080004, IMG submission 69207) | Sulfidic aquatic microbial communities from Washburn Spring, Yellowstone National Park, USA - WS (SPADES assembly) (version 2) | ecosystem: Environmental > Aquatic > Thermal springs > Hot... | reverse complement strand
AAGATGATAGCTGACGATATGAAAATAAAGATCTGATTTATTTTTTCTTATTTTTCTCATTTCAATAGAATAGAAAAGTTTATATTATCCCTAATATTAGACGTAATATTATAAATTCAAAAAAATTGCACGAAAAATTTTCATCATCACCAATAACGTTATATATACGCATATTCCCTCGAAATATTTCGAGAGAATATTCCTAGGATATATTCCTTAGGAATATTCTTAGGATATATAGCTCCTATATATAGGAGCTATATATGGGGGTTATATATAGGTGTTATATATAACTCCTATATATAGGAGCTATATATAGGTGCTATATGAGCAAACAATAGAAATCTATATAAGGGGGCTATATATAACTCCTATATATGGGGGCTATATATGAAGTATATGACCAAATATATAAAAGACCATTACATAAAAAGAAATATTAGAAAGGATCTTTATGAAAAGTTTATCGAATGGTGTGGTGAGAACAGCATCAACATATGTCTTGAGAAGGCTTTAAGCTTGTTAGAAAAATCTTCTACTAATACTGTTAGCACATCTACTAATGGTATTAGTAAATCTGATAAGTCGAAGTCGAAAGTTTTTTGTAAAGACAAGTCTGAGATTAAAAACATTGAACGCTATGTGAAATGGCTTAAAGAGAATAATAAATTGATTGATTGGTGGGATGAAGAGACTAAATATTGTTTTGAGGTTAAAGAATGATCCGTAATGCCACAGCTGTGGTCTCATAAAGCTATGTTTTATAATTTTGGAACCGAGTTATGATTTTTAATCTTTTTCTTCAAATTTTTTAACGGGTAATAATGAGGATCCTTTCTGTCGCTTGGGAGTGTCCTTATGGTGGTTACGGCGGTCTATCTACTTTCATTCGTAATTTGAATCCTTATCTTGTTGAAAAAGGTGATCTTGTTCATCTCTGTGTTTATGGTGATGCTCCTCCTCATCCTGTGAAGATTGATAATTATACTGTGTTTAGATGTGGTGAGACGAGGATCTCTAAGGAGCTTACTGTGAGGTTTCTCACGGCTTTTGAGATTGCTAAACATCTTCACATGGTTTATGACAGCGATCTTGTGATAGGTCATGATGTTCATGCTTCTCCTATGATTCTTTCTGCTTATGAGGCTGGGAGAAGATCTATTCTCTATCTTCACACGTTATTTTACACGGGTCTGGAGTTTGATGGGATAAGATATGCTGACAAGGTTTTTGTGAACTCAAAGCTTATGTCTCAGATCGTCTCTCAGTTCTCCGCCAGACAGCCTGAGGTCGTCTATCCCGCTCCTCCTAATCTGGGTAAAGCCTCTCTGCCTGACAATCTTGAGATCTTCTCGAAGCTGGTCGGCTTCTCAAGAGACAAATATGTTCTTATATTCACTAGAAATCAGCCTAACAAATGGAGCGAAGAGATAATCAGAAACATTCTTAACGTGGTTAAAAAAAGAAAGATGTATCTCATCGTGGCTGGGATGGGCTTCACTCCTGAGACTATAAAGATTAAAGATGATCATCTTAAAGTCCTTGGGAACGTGATGGAGGATCTCAAGATCGCTCTCATGATGAACGCAAAGATAGGCGTCTATCCATCTCTCTTCGAGCCTTTCGGACTGGTCCCTCTAGAGTTCATCTCGTTGCATACCCCCGTCATAGTCTCTAAGAGGGCGGGAGTCTCTGAGGTTCTTCCTCCTGAGGCTTCTGAAGAGCCTGAGAAGATCCATGAGCTTTTAGATAGCATCCTCGGAGACAAAAAGGCTTCGGAGGAGCTTTTGAATAAAGAGAGGGAGAGCTGGATCATGAGGAGAAGCTGGAGAGATGTTGCGGAGGAGATCATGAGATGAAGATGTTGAGAGGAGTCTTCATATCATTGTTATTGGCGTTAGTGACCATAGCATTTATATATGTCTTCGACGTTTTCGTCTCGTCTATAAACAACAATGTTAAGCCTTATGTGTGGAGCGTCTTTCAGCTTTACAATGTGACCACAGCTGTTACCACATCGGTTGTCACAGATGTTTTCTACTCAGCCACCTACACCACATATATAACGAATATATACACCACGTATTATGTTGAGACTAACGCCTTCTCTTCTCAGGCTCCGAGCTTCTCGACTGTCCTAGGGATCCTTCTTATAATTCTTATTCTCGCTCCAATGGTGATCTATTTTATTCATATGAGGAGGAGATGAGACGTGTTCGACGGTTTGAAGAGAAGATTCTCAAAGACGTATGTTGAGAAGAGAAGAGCTAGATACATGTTCTCCACGAAAAGCTTTATAGATCCTGTTTTAGCATCATATGCACATATGAGATTTGCGACCAGACCTGAGCTTGGGATCCCTCTCTCTTTCATCAGAGAATACTCTAATAAGAATCTTTATGCTTATGTTCTGGAAGCATTTTTCTCAGGAGAATTCTCATCATTTAAAACACTTCTGATCTATCATCAGGGTGAGAAGTATCTTAAAGACTTCATGAGCAGACAGAAGATGAGTCTTCTCATGCCTTCTTCACCATCTCTCTCAGAAGATCTTTCTCTTATAATCAAAAAGACTGTGGAGAGATCCTCTGAGATGCCTAGAAGCATCCTCATGATCTCTCAGTTGCCTTCATATTATCTTCATTATTTTCTCAGAGACCCGAGGCTCTACCCCGACAAGCCTTGGACGAAAATCAAGTTGAAAGAGACAACAGACTTCATCCCTGGGGAGAAGGATTTCATGAGATACATAGGCAGATGGAGAGAAAGAGAGAAAAACTCTTATATACTATTTATAGACCGTGTGGAGGCTTACCCGAGCGATCTTAAGGAGAAGCCTCCGAGCTTTTTCGAGCTTTTCTTCTATCAACACTCAACATATGTCTCAACAATCATATACTTCACGTCCATCCACAGAACGGTCATGTGGAGAACATATGAGATCGCTACTGAAGAGAAAGAAGAGGAAGAGGAGAAACCTAGAGAAGAGAAGATTGAGAAGGTGGCTAAAAAATGAAGTCTGAGACCCTGAGGATCATTCTTCTTCTGACCACAGCTGTGGTCTTCACCATATTCATAACATCACTCGTCAGTCTAAACGCTCAGACGTGTCCTCCCGGCTATTTCGAGATGAACTCTTCGGGGACGTTCTTCTGCGTCCCGCCTCCCGACAAAAAACCTGTGTCTCCATTCTTCACAGTATCATCAGGATATGACGCTTCTAACAACACTCTTGTTCTGAGATTTGTGTGTCTAATGGCTGGAGGATGTAGATACAGCTTCTCAGTCTTGTATCCTTGGGGAAATGTCTTATATAGTAGCTCTTCTATAACTCTTTCCGAGGGATATTCAGACACTTATAGCATATCTATAACTAATCAGTCGGCTTCTTTTGTCGTCATAAACGTCTCAGCATCATCATTAGCTTCTCCAGATCTTTATATGTATAACGTTATTTTCGCACAGCCGATCATAAGAACGAATATTTATGCTCAACAGCTTTTCGCTATAAACGATATGTTTCTGAAGGCTGTTCTCTCTCTTCTCATTGTCGCTCCAGTTCTCTCTCTTGTTCTCACTCAGAAGACTGAGGCGTCGGGGGTTGCTCTCATAGTTACTGTGCCTCTCTATATCATCTTCGCCACATATATAGGCGTCCCATACACGATCACGCTTTTTATTGCTGTGATAATGCTTGTCATCGGGATATACTATGTCACGTCGAGGTGATCTGAATGCTTGAATATTCATACTCAATCGTCATAGGCATGATCCTTCTCTTCACAATGATATTCTCACCGATCTTTCTTTTGATATACTCGATCAGAAACATGAGGAGAATAATCGCCAGACCAGACATATACATGTTCTTTTTCGCTCTCTACATGATTACTATGATAACGCTCGCGATGTTATACTATTTCTTCGAGAGCTATTATGTTACTGGATACAGAGATGAGGAGAGCTACATCTATAACGGAACTCAGGTCGCAACGGTCGTGAAGTATAGAGTGTATAACTACAGTTATAATCCTCTGTCTGTCCCAGTCCTCTTCTCAACGATCATACCGATCGTTGTTACGGGGATAATAATCATTCTCATGATAATATATCGTTTCGAGCGGGTGGTGATCAGAGAGATATGAAAGAGAGAGAGATTGAGATTGAAGTCATCACAGGAGACATAGTGAGAATACAAGATCTTTTATACACGTTTCTCGTGGCATATTTATGCAACAATGAATACAGGTCGTGGGGAGGAGGGAAGAGGAGCGTGTCCAGGTTTTCGCTCATAAAAATCACGAAGGGATCCCCAGCGATCTCTGTCTCCAGACTTGTAGACAACATATTCAGAGACATGTCTCCTGATGTCATAAAAGATGTTTTAGACACGCTCGGTTATGATGTTGATAATAATGAGAGAGGTCTCAGAGACTCTCTCATGTTTTATTTCAGAGCTGCATCTCTAACTCTTCCGATCCTCTATCCCGAGACGAAGTTTCTAAAGATCATATATCCGAAGAGTAAAGGTGTGGAGCTTTTCTGTGAATACGCTATTAAGAGGATCCTTGCGGAGGAGGGTCTGCTCTATGAGTAGAAGAATAGATTTCTTCACGTTCTTAAAATACACAGGGATAGCATTGTCATTGTTAGGTCTTCTCTTCATCATAAAACCATCAATGATAATAGTCATGGCGTTAGGCTTCTTCTTCCTCTCTTTATACTATCTCGCGGACATGAGCTACACAAGATCTCTGATGTTCGTGACGGGCATAACAATAATATCATTAGCATTATACATCATTGGAGACGCCTTCCACTCGCTTCTCACAATGTTTCTACTCTTCTTCCTCCTAGTGATCAATCTCTGGACAGAAGAGACAAAAACGAGAAGAATAGAGAGAAAAAAGAGATGAGACCACAGCTGTGGAATTATGAAGCATATAAATATCTTTTCGCCAAAACCTTCTCCAAGGTATGTGTCACACCATCTTTAAGCTCTCTAAAGATCTTCTCTCCCGTCTCTCTCCCAAGTCTCATTCGTATATATCTTCCTCCGCTCTCCATCAGATAAACCTCATAAACAAGTCTCTTCGACCCATCTCTTCTGTATACAAAAATCTTTTGATGCCCAAGATCTTTTTTAAGAAGAAGCGTGTAGCCGTCTTCACCAACGACTTCAACCTCTTCTCTTCGGGAGGGTTCTTCGAAAAAACATGTCTATCTCGCTGATCTCTTTCTTTAACGTCTCTTCTCCTCTGTCTTTCTTCTTTTGTTCTTCTTTCTCTTCTTCTTTAGATGTGTCCACAGCTGTGGTCTGACGAGGAGAGACGATTTGAACAACTTGTTGTTGAGGCATTGGTTTTTCTTCTCTCTTCTCCTCAAAAACGAACATGTATATAGGATGTCTGTTTTTCTCAGTCTCGCCTATTTTCTTCATCCCGAGCTTCTCAAGATCTTTCTCTGACACTCCGTTTCCAGATGCTATTGCCCAGAGGATTTTTCCTTCTGCTCTCAGTTTCTCCGCAACAGCTTTCACAAGATCAATTATATAGTCATTGTCTACACAGAAGTTCGTCAATGCCTTTATCAGATAACCATCATTGTTTATACCAAATTTTCTCTTCAACAATGGACGTATCACATCATCACTCAGCCATATCCCTGCACACCATCTGTTTTCAACAATCCAAACAAAAAGTCTCTCGTTATAAACATGTGTTCTTCTAGAGATGCCAGTATACATCTCAAAAAGTCTTTTCAATACATTTTTATCTTCTTTCGAAGAAACCTCTAGAAGCAAGAGACTTCACTCAATAAAAACATATATATGTAAAAGAATATATTACATACCTACACAACTGTATATCTGCGTCTCTGCAACTCTGCTGTTCACAATCATATAATCCATATAATCATATTAATATGATTATAATGATTAACCTATTATGATTTTCTTCAGATGAGTTTTATAATGTTCTTCTCATCATTTTCTGATGGTGATTAAGTGAGTTTTCTAAGAGCTGAGAGGGAGAGAGAAAGAGAGAGAGTTTCTGGCGAGGGAGAGGTAAGACATATCATCAGGATCACTCCTGAGCTCATGATCAAATATCTCGAGGATGTTCTCTATCACGATGAGAAGATCTTGAAGAGAGCTGGCGTGGTCTCTATCCATCTGAGGAGCTATCTCGACATCATTAAAGAAGTTGCGATAAGAACAATGAGCGACCCTATGTCCATCGTCCCTGTGGCTGATAAAGAGACTTTCTTCAGAGCTGTTGTGAACAGAATTCTTCTCGCTCTGAAGTCTCTGAGAGAGGTTGTGGAGGACAAGACAAACACGTGTATAGATCTCATATCGTGGTGCGGTTCTCACGAGGTTGAGTGTAAAAATGATCCCAAGACTTTTGAGTCTGTAGATGGATGCAGACAGTTTCTAAACTCGATCGAGTATGTAGGCGTCTTAGGTCTTCAGATCGCTGAGGCAATGTTCAGCCTCGTGCAGTTCTCAGTCCCGATAGATATGCAACCAAATACTGTTAAAATGTTGGCTGGGTATCAGAGTGATTAAAATGAGGATAGGAATAGCATCTGAATGCCCCTGGGTTCCATCGTCATTTGGAAAAATGGTTTTCAACCTCTCGAGAGGATTAAAAGAAGAAGGATTCGACGTAACAGTCTTCTGCCCGACATCGCCTTCTCCAACGCTTTTCTCAAGAAGATTCTTTTACGTCCCAGACTGTGATATAAAGGATCTATGTGTGCCCACAGCTGTGCACACACAGGGATACACAGACTTTGTAAATGAGAAAGATCTTGATGCTGTGATAGTGTTCGGAACTCCATACGGCAATATTGAGATAAACGCTCTCAGCCTCTGTGAGAATCTCGATAAACCTTGTGTAGGTTATTTCGTGACTGAGAGCATGAGGATCCCGCCCTACATGTCAGCGTGGGTTGAGAAGGTGTCTTTCTTCGCAACACCTACTGAGGCTGTGAGAAGAATATTTATAGAGTCGTTGTCGAGACTCGGCGAGGAGTGGATGAGAAACGTCTCCGAAAGATCTATGAGAGCTGTCCACGGCATAGACCTTAATTTGTTCACGCAAGAGAACTGTGAGAAAGTCTGTGAATACACCACGTGGGGAGGAAAAAGCTCTGAGTATAAAGATCATGTTGAGAAACTGAGGAGAGAAGGTTATATGATAATATCTTTTCTAGCGAAAAACAATCCTCGGAAAGACATCTATGCTCTTCTTCGTGCGGTGAAGATCCTTCTCGACGAGAAGATAAATGTTGCTCTGTTTGCTATGATGATAGACGCAGTCTCATCAGAAGTCTGGAGAGATCTTGTCTCTACGGCTCATCTGGCGGGATTGACGGACGAAGAGATCAACAGAATATTGTTTATGCCTGACGACATGAGCAGATCAAGAGGATTAACAGAATACTCAGTTCTGAAAATATTATGTCTCTCAGACATATTCGCATACCCGACACAAGGAGAAGCATTCGGCATCCCCGTGGTGGAGGCAGGTGCCGTGGGAACAGCTGTGGCGACAACAGACATCCCCGTGATGAGAGAAGTCTTAGAAGAATATGACGACCAGACATTCACAAGATGTTACGAAGACGCGTATCCGCCTGGCTACGTCTTGTGCAACCCATATCCAGAGGATCTCGCCAGATCATTATTATACGTCTATGACCATAGAGAGAAACTTGAGAAAAAAATTGTTGAGATAACAAGGAGATACGACTATAAGAGAATGACAAAAGAAATGATCAAAGCAGTAGAGAAAGGAATTGAGTTCTTCAGAGAAAACAGAAGAAACAAATGGTTTGAGACAAAAAGATGATCCTTATAATTTCATCGTTTCTCTTTAATATATTTTTTCTTACAATGTCTATTACACGAGTGATAGTATATGGCTAAGCTCGCACTAAAACCTGTTAAAAGATCTAGGAGAAAAAAGACTGGATACACTAGAGAAGAGTGGAAACAGAAGTTTGCAGCTGCAGCTAAATACTGTGCTACTCATAGAGCTCCTGGAGAGAGAATTCAAGACTGTATAAGAAAACAGTTGGCGTCAGCATAACACAGTCATTTTTCAGCGTGTTCAGATAAAAAGTTTTTCTTTTTTTCGTCTCTTTAATATATTTTTTCTCACAATGTTTTTTCATGAGTGGTATCATGTCGTATGAGTATAGACCTATGGTGTTCTACAGAGCGACTGAGGTTGTTGATACTGTGTATCAGTCTCCTGTAGAGGTTTCTCAGGCGAAGACTATCTACTCTATAATATCTCAACATCTTATAAGGACGAGATATGAGCTTCCTCTGATAACAGAAGTGATAACAAAACTTATGTATGCAGGGTCTGTGGTCTCTCAATGGAAGGTTCCGACAAACATCTATCTCCCGAGAAGACTTAAGACTATTGAGACCATAATCGAGAGCATATACACAAGAGTTGATATAGGAGGATCTGTCCAGCCACAGCCACAGCCTGCTCCTCCTGGCGGAGGCATTGCTGTGCCAGTCTGATGAGGAGGATCTTCCATGAGCTTCACGACACAAATCAATGTGGGAGCGATAACAACAATTCTTGATGTGGACAGGCTTGTGGCAAGTCTCATCGTCCCATCAACATTCGTCATTCAAGGCACTATGTATATAGTGTCTAGATATGAAGTGTCTAGATTCCCGAGAAGCATCTTTCTAACAGAAATCACGACTAGATACAGATTTGGAGACAAAGAAGAGGTCAGGACGTTTCCGACAAGTCTTCTGATATCAGTATATGAGTTCAAATCTCCTGAGACGACTCTGAGAGAAGTTGTGACACAATTCACTCCCCCGACTCCTGAGAAGAGACCTACGCCAACACCAGTCCCTATAACTCCTCCTGAGAGAGTAAGAGGAGGAACGAGAGTCCCGACATAAAACAAAAATATTTATTTTTTCTCCTCTTTTTATTTTTCATGGTGGGAAGATGGCTAGAAGAAACATTTATGAAGGTCCTTCGAGTTGTTATGCCAGAAATGAGGGCATATATGTTCCTGACGGCAGTGTGAATCTTCAGACTGCAACTAGCATTGCTTATCTCATTATGAGAGATTTTCAACGCGGATGGACTTATGATCATGATTGCTCAAAAATTCCTATGACTTTTGGTCTTGCTGTTCAGAGACTGAGATATCTCATTCCTCTAGCCACAAAACATTATGGTGAGGCTGAGGCTGAGAAGGTTAGAGAGCTTGTTGATTATATTCTTGAGTATGGTGAGCTTCCTCCGTGGGTCTCTCCGAGGATTGAATATGTGAAGAGACCTGTGGCAATCCCGATCTCTGTTGAGGCGTAGAGATGTCTATAACAGCTGTTCAGACGGGCTTCTTCGTCTCTTTAGGAAGATTCTTCTTCAGATTCGGCATCATGGTTTTTGTGGTCTCGATATTTTTTATAGCTCTCTCGTCATCTTCTGGATATCCTCTTCTACCGATAATCTCAGAGATGTCAAGGATCTTTACTTTATCTCTTTTCATAGGCGGAGGGATCGCTCTGGCTGTACTCGGAGCGGGGAGAGTGATGATGCCAGGCATCTTTCAGGCAATAGGAATAGCACAGTACCTCGCCTTCACAATACCAGCGATCACAGGAATAATACAGGTGACACAGATGTTGATAACCCTCCTCCCACTCCCCCCAGCATTCACCACGTCTCTAGCAACATTCATATCGATCTTCGGATCGTTCTCAATAGCATACTACATAGCATACAGACTCGGAGCGTTGCCCGAGGAGTAGCCTGTAAAATAAAAACCTTCTTAAAAAAGATCATAATTGGAGATATACATGCTGACTGAGATGCTCATCACGTCATTATCCATCCCGATCTCAGCATCAACAGCCTTTATCTTATCATATCTATATCTCTTCAGACACAGACTTAAAACAGTCAAAGGGAGAAAAGCATATAAAATAGGGATGGTTCTCTATCTGATCAACGTTCTATCCGTAGGCATGATATATACTGTCGCAATAATCATGTCAAGCTCCTCAGTTGAGAACAGCTCTCCACCGCCGGATACGTTCTCAATATTGTTTTTAACGTTTCAAGATGTCTTGATAGGATCTGCAGAAGGATTTTTCCTCTCAGCATTCTATTTTGCAATAATAAGAGGGTTTGAGAAGATCTTTGCGAAAAAATAATTTTTATTTCAAATCTTTTTTCAACTACTTTTCTGTTTTACCGTTACATTTTTTATATTTTTATTTTCTCTCTTTTTACATGGATGGGCGTATTGTCTATTGATCTTGGGACTATATACACTACCATTCCCACTACAATGCTTGTGGGCGAGATCGAGAGTGTGTACAGGCTTGTCAAGACTTCTAAAGGTTTTGACACTTTTCTCTCGACTGTGATAACATCTGTCTATCCTTCTCCTAAGCCTGTTGCCGAGACGAAATCTGAGAAAGAACTTGAAGAAAGGATCAGAAGGCTGGTGAGGAGGATCCCTGCATGAGCAGAAGAAGAAAAACTACTTTCGTCATGATTGATGAGGTTAAAGAGATTGTTGATGCTGATGGGAACAGACATCTCGTGAAGAAGATCCTTGGGAACGATGCTGAGGGAAATCTTATTGTCGAGGATGCTCTCGGCAGAATAATAACAATCAGAATGAAAAAGCCTCTGCAGATACAACAACAGCCTCAGTCTCCGAGAGGAAACGTGGTGATCCTCACGTGAGGACTCTCACGATAATAATCTCAATAATATTCTTCATCGCGGGACTCTACATCCTAGATCTGATATACGGCATCGCGTGGGGCATACAAAACATGATCATCAAGACGTTCAGCGTGATAGGACATGCATTTCAGACAGCCTTCAATCTTGCAGACATGAAGACGCTCGGAATAACAGTCCTCAGCATCTCATCAGCAGTATTCATCCTCTCAGTCGTGATCCTCTATATAGACGCCATAAGAAGAGAAGAGCCTGGAGAGGAGATATGAGCGTCTCAATCAAGAGAGAGCCCGTTAAAATATTTTGGAGAGACATCCCACCGCCACAGATCAACATGACGCAGACCACTCAACAACAGCAGATGCAACAACAACAGAGACAGACGTGGAGAGATGAGACCACAGCTGTACCCTCATCAGGAACGGTCTATGAGGTGGCACCCATAAAACTGCCGGGAGGAGAGTTCAAAGTGATCAGACCGAGAGAAGGAACGGGAGGAGCAGAATGGATCTCCGAAGACGAGCTTGTAGCATGGGGAGCAAGCGCTTTTACACAAGGAGTATTATGTCAGATGAATCCTTATCTATGCGACACAAACATCTTCCCAGCATACTTCGAATGGCTCAACAGAAAAGGACTACTCAACCAGCTGAAGGCTAGATGTAAAGTGACGAGATGGCTCGACACACCAGAAGGAAAAAAACCCGTGGGGTACAGCTGTGCCCCAGAGCCAGGAGTCGAGATCCCCCCCGTCCGATGTGAGACAGGACAGAAGATCATTGAGACAGTCGAGCCGTTCACAGGAGAGAAGAGACAAGCAATAGTAACAACAGGAAGATGCTGGGCATATTATAACGGCGTGTGGGAAGAATTCTGGAGAAACGAATGAAAAGAGACCACAGCTGTGCCCTCATCATACCTCTAACTTATAAACTTTTTAAGACATATATTTCCATGGAAAAAACAGACGGATGAAACAATACCATAAAACTGAAAGTCTCGTTATAACGAGCTTAAAGCAAAGCTTGAACAAGCCCTTAGAAGCAATACTATAAAACTGAAAGAAACGCTGACAAAAAAGAAAACGAATATCATCCAAAAGATGAAGCAATACTATAAAACTGAAAGAATCACTCTCTCGAGACACTATATAACTTCTCTAAAGACTTGAAGCAATACCATAAAACTGAAAGTCAAGTCTAGACATTAACATCTTTATGTTCTCTTCATGAGCCGAAACAATACTATAAAACTGAAAGGAAAGCAAAGGAAAGAAAGATAAAAAAGAAGTTATAATATATTTTTTATTTTCTTCTTTTTTAACGGAGAATGGTATGTCTGAAGAATATGTTGTTGTAAATATCTATCGTTCCGAGGAAAAAGTTGAGGAGGTTCCCCAGTCTTCCGAGGTTTTGACTGAGCAGAAGCAGGATCTTAGAAGCAAATTACTTGGAATGATCGATGAGGCTCTGGATCTTCTAGGTAAGATCCAGCCTCTGCCTGGGGTCATCTCTGAGGACGAGCTTCTGCAGAAGAGGATGCAAGGTAAAAGACTTAGAGGACAAGTCTCTCAGGCGTCTGATCAAGAACTATCGAAACTGCAGGGGCAAGTAGAGGCATATTACTATGATGTTAAGGCGTTATATGATGCTTATGTTAAGCAATCTTCTCAGAGTGTTGAGGATCTTAAGAAATACGGTCGGAAGCTTGTCTCAGACATTAAAAGCTTTTTGTCTAAAGCATCTTCTCTTTTCAATGTTGATAACTTATCTAAAGATGTTGATGAACTTAGTAAGAGACTTGAGGAGACAAATGATATTTCTATGATCCAGTCTATAAATCATTCTCTCGAAAATCTTTATAACTTTACTAAGGACTTATCAAGTTTTATGGATCTCTATAACACTCTAAGTGATGATGTAAAAGGATCCCAAGATGTTAAGGATCTTATAAGCGAAGTGAACAAAAGAATTTCTCAGAAGAATTATAACATAAGTGATTTGATCAGTAAGCTCAATGAGATTGTTAAGAAGAGTAGAGAGGCATCTGAGAGAAGAAAAAAGATAGATGAGTTATCGAAAAAATAAGATAAGGTATGGGGGAGATTCAGGT
>Ga0080004_1130271_pt1 | contig 12866 bp, 14 predicted proteins | sample WasSprMetagenome_FD_69207 | JGI IMG/M metagenome (GOLD analysis project Ga0080004, IMG submission 69207) | Sulfidic aquatic microbial communities from Washburn Spring, Yellowstone National Park, USA - WS (SPADES assembly) (version 2) | ecosystem: Environmental > Aquatic > Thermal springs > Hot... | reverse complement strand
GCTACTCTTCATGTAGGTGCAGGGCCTCCCTTCTCTTAGGTTTTCGACACCGAGTTAGGATACAGGGTCCTGCACCTTTTTGTCTACCCTACCTGTTGCAGATCTCTGTGAACCTATCCAGAGGGCCTCCTCATGAAACTCTTCAAAAGAAGGGGGAACACTCCCGCAGAAAATGACCATGTCGGCTTGTTCCTGGAGTGCTTCGAGTTTGGCCAGAAAGTCCTCTTTTTCTTCCGACCGCACCTCAGGCGGGGGTTCAAAGTACACAATCTGGTGCCACGCCTGGTCCACCACGGTTGTCACCACCCGGGTGGGTGATTGCACCCATACCGGGACGGTCTTGATGCCTTCTGCGACAAGAAGTCGCAGCACCCACGCTCCCGTGTATCCTCCAAGGGGCAGAAGGTGCACGCATGGTACTCCGAGTTCCCGGAAAACCCGACAGACGTTTGAGCCTTTCCCTCCGGCAATCTCGGTAACCCAGGTGACGTCAATGCGTCCCCTGGGGAACCTTGGGGGAGAAGTATCCTCCGCCTTAAGAGTTTGGGCAATTGCCAGCGCTGCGGCGACACCGCTTCTGTCGTCGTTCCCTCACGAGAGCCAGGGTAACGCTCACTTGGTAATCGCGCAAGCAGAAGAGGTGAAGAGCAACTTTGTGGCAGGAGCCTTCCTGGTTGTACTCCCTCAAAATCCAGGGCTTTGGGGCTCTGAGGATGGAGGCTTTCCTTCTTTAGGGAAAGGTGTTCTTCCCGAGTTTTCAAATTCCTTCCGCAAGCTCCTGGGTTCATCGAGGCTTCCTGGTCCTTCCGGGTTCTTCGGGATTCTCCGGGCTCTTTTTACCTTGCGGAGGTGACGATACGAGATGGGTTCTGGGTGAGATCGGAGACCTGGAGAGAAATCCCCCACTTTTTAGAGAGTCCATAGATCCTGGAAAGCAACAGGACTTCCACGGAGGAGTTCACAGGATAAGTGGCGCCCCAGAGATGAACAAGGAAAGCTCTGGAATTTATTTGAGGAGGTACTCTCAGGTTGCGGCCGTGTTGGAGCTCCTGTGAGCTATGCCTTTTCTGTCTAACTGAAGGTATCCCTACAGTAAGTTGACGCTATCCGGGTGCCGGTTTTTGTTTGGCCCTTCGGATGAGGGAATGGTACAATAAATCATCCTCTAACGAAAGGAGGGGCAAGGATGCGAAGGATTTTGCCCCTGATTCTGGCTCTCCTGGTAGTATCCGTTCTGATGGCCACAGGATGTAGTGGAACAGGTGGAACTCAGCCGCCTGGTCCGCCTCAGCCAGCTTTATGCACGCTGCGGGTTCAGTCGACTTCTCCATACGTGTGGGGATACGTCTGGGTGAACGGGATGAACACAGGTGTGTACCTGGATCCCATGGGTGTGGCACAGGTAGGTCAATACCCCTGCGGCCAGCAGGTGAGCGTACAGATTGTCGACGAATTTGGCCAGTTCAGTCACATTGAAGTCGTCACCATGGTCAGCCCGGTGACAACACTGAACTTCTCCTGGTGGTAATATGAGAAAGCGCCGGGGTGGAAGACCCACCCCGGGTTCTGGGGTTGTGCTTTTTCTTTCCGGTAACGCAAGTTGCCGGTACCTTTCTCCTTCAGGTTTTCTGTTTCGTGTTTGGAAAAAAGGAGCTTTCCTGACCCCGCGCTTTTTCTCAGGGATGGTCCTGATGGGCACGGAGGGGACCCCATGTGCAACCCTGCTTCCAAGGTTCTTTTTGTTTTTTCAGCCTTTGTTCCTGGACCGGACGCGGCAAGAAGGAAAGTGTCGTCGACCTCCGGTAGTGCAAAAACCCCCGGGGATCGACGACACTTTAAAAAACCCCTCTGACCAGCTTGACAGATGGAAAAAGTTGTGATTTCATTTACATAAAGCGTACCTTGGCAGGTGAATATGGCCTTTTCAAGAATCCTTATTTTACGCCCACAAAACGGGTTTGTAGCCTACCTATGAGGGATTGAAACTATACCAACATGGGAAAAAATTTTTGACACAGTGTCGTTTGTAGCCTACCTATGAGGGATTGAAACAGATCTGGGACGGCCTTGAAGCCTACCACCAGGCCTGTTTGTAGCCTACCTATGAGGGATTGAAACTCGGCTGGTCAAGCAGGTGTGCGGCGTTGAGCATGTTGTTTGTAGCCTACCTATGAGGGATTGAAACCTTGCTCTGACGCAACAATCGGAACAGCAGCCTGCTCGTTTGTAGCCTACCTATGAGGGATTGAAACATGTCTGTAGAGCCGACCCCACTAAACTCACCAAGCGTTTGTAGCCTACCTATGAGGGATTGAAACATTTTGCGGTTCACGTAGAAATCGAGACGCAGAATAAGTTTGTAGCCTACCTATGAGGGATTGAAACCGCTAAGGCAAAGGAAAAGGGCCTGGGCCAGGAAGCGTTTGTAGCCTACCTATGAGGGATTGAAACCAGTCCTTGCCCTTGCCACTTGCCTCACGACCTCAGTTTGTAGCCTACCTATGAGGGATTGAAACTGTTCTACGCCATATCCACACCCCTGTTGTTCCGCCGTTTGTAGCCTACCTATGAGGGATTGAAACACGATTTCTTGGGCACAACCCTGGACACAACAAGGTGGTTTGTAGCCTACCTATGAGGGATTGAAACAGGAGCCGCCCCCCAATGAGGGCAACTGGCTCTTTTAGTTTGTAGCCTACCTATGAGGGATTGAAACCAGAAACGCCCTGAACTGCTCAAGAATTTCGTTGCGGTTTGTAGCCTACCTATGAGGGATTGAAACTTGCCGTCGAGCAACCTCAACATGTCACTCAACCTGTTTGTAGCCTACCTATGAGGGATTGAAACGCTGAGTCTCCGAACCTGCTTTTTGGATTCGGTGGTAGTTTGTAGCCTACCTATGAGGGATTGAAACCCCACGAGCTGCATGGTCGCCCAGGGGGAAAGAAAGGTTTGTAGCCTACCTATGAGGGATTGAAACCGTATTTTCATATTCGTGTCTTCATCACGCCAAGGTTGTTTGTAGCCTACCTATGAGGGATTGAAACACCCGAGCTCCCATATACGACGTAAGTCGACCCTCGGTTTGTAGCCTACCTATGAGGGATTGAAACCTCATATATGCCTGCTGAGTTTTGCGATTTTCCATTCGTTTGTAGCCTACCTATGAGGGATTGAAACGTGTCCGTAGTAGCCTCGATTTTGACCCTATCGAGGTGTTTGTAGCCTACCTATGAGGGATTGAAACAAAGAACCCGAAAGACCTCCCAGCCTTCAGGAGGACGAGTTTGTAGCCTACCTATGAGGGATTGAAACCCCTTGGATCCCTTGGCCGAATCTTGAACCCAATCGTTTGTAGCCTACCTATGAGGGATTGAAACTGAACAAAACGAATAGAGAAAACCTGCCGATACTCTGTTTGTAGCCTACCTATGAGGGATTGAAACTCAACTTTGGGGTAGACCTTTTCTCCCCGCAGAATTGTTTGTAGCCTACCTATGAGGGATTGAAACAACACAATCTCTCGTAAACGCTCAGGTTGCTACTGCACGTTTGTAGCCTACCTATGAGGGATTGAAACTAAGCACGCGCCAGCGTGCGCCACAAGCTTGCGCACCGGGTTTGTAGCCTACCTATGAGGGATTGAAACGGCAGCAATTCTCTGCCCTGAAGCCCAGAATTTACGAGTTTGTAGCCTACCTATGAGGGATTCAGCGTGCTTTCCTTTTCGTCTTCTTGTCTTGTCCCTTCCTGAATCTCTTTTTTCTCGCGGTATGCGGAAGTCTCTTCTTGACTCCTCTCTTTCAGAATGCTAACATGGTAGCATACAAAAGAGGGGAGGTAGAGGTATGCGTCGTTTCTCTCTTATCTTCCTCGTGGTGCTCCTTGGGGTTTTTGGGGTGTGTGTTTTCGGTGCGGAGGCCAAAATCGTCTGGAAGTTCGGACACCTGGTGAACGAAGAACACATGTGGCACCGCACTGCGGTAAAATTCGCTGAACTCGTGAAGGAAAAGACGAACGGCGAAATCGAGATTGTGATTTACCCCAATGAACAGCTGGGGAAGGAAATCGAGGTCCTCACCATGATTCAGGCTGGTACCGCAGACCTCACTATTTCTGGAGAATCCATGCAGAACTGGGCACCCAAAGCCGCGCTCATTGCTGCACCCTATGCCTTTAAATCCATCGACCACATGGTGAAGGCCATAAATAGTGACATCGGCCATGAGATTCGTCAGGAAATCATTGAGAAAGTCGGCGTGATTCCTCTCTACTACCACATCCGAGCACCCCGGAATCTCACCTCCAACAAACCCGTCCACAAACCGGAAGATGTGCGGGGACTCCGGCTTCGTCTACCCAACGTTCCGCTTTTCGTGGAGGCCTGGAAGGCAGTGGGAGCAAGCCCACAGGTTATGGCCTTCAGCGAGGTCTTCACTGCCCTGCAACAGGGAGTCATTGACGCCTAGGAAAACCCTTACGACCTCATCTACAACGCCAGTCTCTACGAGGTTCAGAAGTACGTAAGCGAGACTGAGCACGTCATCGGCTGGGTCTGGGTGGTTCTGGGGAAAAAGCAGTTTGAGTCCCTTCCCAAAAATCTCCAGGATGCCGTTCTCGAAGCAGCCCGAGAAGCCCAGCAGTATGCAGATCTCCTTTTCTGGCAGGAAATCCCCATGTTTAAGCAGAAGCTCATCGAAAAGGGCATGGTAATCAATTCTGACGTGGACAAGGAGGCTTTCCGGAGGATTATGTCCGAGGCGGTGGAGAAAGTTCTCACCCCCGAACAGGCAGCCCTCTATAAGCGTATCCAGGAACTTGAGTAGGAATCCGGGTGGTGGGGGATGGCATGTGGGAAGCCTCGGCAGTTTCCTGCCGGGGCTTTCTTTTTTGGAGGGAGTGCAATGGAAAAGCGGGATCCTCTCGAGGCGATTCTGGCTACAGGAATGATGGTGGCCTTTCTGGCGCTCGTCGGCGTGGTGATGCTGAGCGTTACCACAAGGTTTTTCCTTCCTTTCATCGTGTTCTCCTGGACTGAGGAGACCTCGAGGTTCCTTTTTATCTGGGTTGTGGCTCTTGGGGCTCCCTGCGCGCTGAAGCGAGGAGAGTTTGTGAGCGTAGATTTCCTGATCCGCCGCTTCCCCCGCAAAGTAGCAAGGGGGCTCCAGGCCGCTTTCAGCCTTGTCACGGGAGGGTTCTTCCTCGCGGTTTTCTGGTACAGCCTCCAGTTTGCCCGGCTTGGGCTTTTACAGATGTCGCCGACCATGCGTATTCCCATGGTCTTCGCCTATGCCAGTATGGTTGTCGTTTCCTTTTTCCTCGCCCTTTACGCTTTTCGACAGGGGGTTCTTGTTTTCAGAAAGAGGAGTGATGCCAGGTGATGGCGCTTTTTCTCTTTCTCTCCTTTGTGGTCCTTTTGCTTTTGGGGTTCCCCGTAGCCTTTTCTCTGGGGGTTTCTTCGCTATTCTACCTCCTCGTTAAAGGTGTTCCTCTGAGCATCATTCCACAGAAGATGTACTCGGGGATTGATTCCTTTGTCCTTCTCTGCATCCCTGCTTTCATCGTGGCGGGGAATCTCATGAATACGGCGGGGATAACACGGCGCATCATCAATTTCTCCAACGCCATCGTGGGGCATATTCGCGGGGGACTGGCTCTAGCCAACGTGGCGGCCTCCATGATTTTTGCCGGAATATCGGGAACGGCACTTGCCGATACCGCGAGCATTGGGGCAATTCTCATCCCGGCGATGAAGGAAGAAGGGTACGACGCTGACTTTTCCGCGGCGGTTACAGCCTCATCCTCCACCGTTGGTCCTATCATCCCTCCAAGCGTCCCTATGATTATCGTGGGGACCCTCACGGGGTTATCCGTCACGCGTCTTTTCCTGGCCGGGGCCATCCCTGGAGTGATTCTCGGATTTTCCCTTATGGCCATCACCTACTATCTCTCGGTGAAGAGGAACTACCCGAAAGAGGAACGACTTTCCCTCCGGGCCGTCTTCAGGACGTTTCTTGACGCTTCCTGGGCTTTAGGAATGGTTGTCCTTGTTCTTGCGGGCATTCTTGGGGGGATTTTCACGCCCACCGAAGCTTCAGTTGTGGCCGTGGTGTATGCTCTTCTTGTGGGGATTCTGGTGTACCGAGAGCTCAGACCCAGTAATATCCCCAGGATTGTCATAGAGTCGGTCCGGATGACGACTTCGGTGATGGTGCTTGTGGGTCTGGCCCGCCTTTTTGCCTGGATTATCACCACCGAGAGAATTCCCCAGCTTGTGGCCCAGGGGATTCTGAGCATTTCCACCAATCCCTTCGTGGTTATCCTCCTCATCAACGCCATCCTCCTTTTTGTGGGGTGTTTCATGGAGACGGTGGCAGCGCTCGTGATCTTTGTCCCAGTTCTTCTTCCTGTGGCCATGAAGATTGGCATGGACCCCATTCATTTTGCCGTCATGGTGGTTTTGAACCTCGTCATCGGTTTGACCACACCTCCGGTGGGGGTGTGCCTTTTCGTGGCGGCGAACATCGCCAGAATTTCCCTGGGAGACCTGGTGAAGGCCAACATCCCTTTCCTTCTCGTTCTTCTTGCGGTATTGTTCCTTGTGAGCTACTGCCCTCCGCTGAGTCTGACGCTGCCGGGTCTTTTGCGTTAGGAGGTGAGAGGATGAAAGCCGTGGTGGTGCCCCGGCCGGGGGTACTCACGGTGGAAGAGCGGGAGGTTCCCCATCTTGGGCAAGAAGACGAGGTTCTTGTACGGGTACGGGCAGGAGGCATCTGTGGCACAGACCTCCACATCTACCATGGAACCTCCCCGGTGGCCACTTACCCCCGAGTCATCGGGCATGAGTTTGTGGGGGAAGTTGTGGAAATCGGTTGGAGAGTCACAAGGGTGAAAAGGGGTGACCGTGTGGCTGTGGAGCCCATAATGTACTGCGGGCAATGTTACCCCTGCCGTACTGGTCGACCCAATGTGTGCGAACGCCTTGAGGTCCTGGGGGTACACAGGGACGGGGGATTTCAGGAATATGTGGTGGTCCCGGAGAGGAATCTCCATCCCTTTTCGGGAAATCTCTCCTGGGAAGAAGCCGCACTCATTGAGCCTTTCACCATTGCTGCGCAGGTGGCCGATCGGGGAATGGTGCAGGAGGGAGACAGGGTCCTGATTCTTGGAGCAGGACCGATAGGTTTGTGCATCCTTGTGTACCTGAGCTTCCTTGGGGCCTTGTGCGGAGTGGCCGACATCATCCCGGAACGTCTGGAGCGAGCCAGAGAACTCGGCGCGGTATTCGTTGTCGATATGAAGGCTTCAAGTCCTGAAGACGCGGTGCTGCACTACTTCCCGGAAGGCGCCAGTGTGGTCATCGATGCCGTGGGTCTTCCCGAGACTTTCGAGCGAGCAGTTCAGCCTGTCTCCCGAGCCGGGAGGGTTGTTGTTCTGGGGTTCCATACGACCCCCTCTGCCATTCCTCAGGCCCTGGTGACTTTGCGGGAACTCACCATTGTGGGGTCAAGGCTTCAGGCGCGCAAGTTCCCCCGGGTGGTGGAGCTTTTCGAGAAGAAACGGCTCCACCCCCGAAAGCTCATCAGCCACGTCTTTCCCCTTTCGGAGGTGCACAGAGCCTTTGCGCTCCTTGAGCATCATCCTGAAGCAACGTGCAAGGTTGTGCTCACGATGTAGCTGGAGGTGAGAGGATGTTCGATTTTACCGGAAGGGTTGCGGTGGTCACCGGTGGCGGTGGGGTGCTCTGCAGTGCTTTTTCGAAGGCACTGGCCGCCCATGGGGCGAAAGTGGCGGTTCTGGACCTGAATTTCGCAGCCGCTCAAAAGGTGGCCGAGGAAATCCGGGGAGCCGGTAGAGTGGCCCAGGTTGTGGAGTGCAACGTTCTTGACCGGGACAGTGTCCTCCAGGCGGCATCAAAGGTCCGGGAAGTTCTCGGGGTGTGCGACATCCTCATCAATGGGGCGGGAGGGAATCACCCCAGGGGGACGCTCCCGAAGGAGTTTTTTGAGCTTGCTGACCTCGCACAGGGGGAGACGACTTTCTTTGATCTTGACCCCGAGGGATTCCGTTCCGTTTTCGACCTCAACCTCCTTGGAACCGTTATCCCCACTCAGGTCTTCGGGAAGGACATGGTCCAGAAAGGCAGAGGGGTCATCATCAACATTGCCTCTATGGCCTCTTTTCGGGCCATCACCAGGGTTCCGGCCTATGCTGCAGCGAAGGCCGCAGTGGCAAACTTCACCCAGTGGCTTGCCGTATACTTGGGGAAAACAGGGGTTCGGGTCAACGCCATCGCTCCGGGCTTTTTCCTCACCCAGCAGAATTACCGTCTCCTTGTGGCCGAAGACGGGTCGCTGACTCCCCGGGCGCAGAAGATTCTCGCCCACACCCCCATGGGGAGACTCGGGAAACCGGAAGAGCTCCTGGGAACGCTCCTGTGGCTCTGCGACGACGAGGCTTCCGGTTTTGTTACCGGTGCTGTTATTCCCGTGGATGGAGGGTTCCTGGCGTACGCCGGCGTGTGACGGTTGACATGAGTATGTATGTGTGGTAGTATACAATAAAGAGGGGGGAGAGTTGTGGAACTCCTTTCTGTACCCCGCGGGGGTTCTTCTGCCCGTGAATACGTGTATGAGGCGCTCAAAAAGGACATCATCCTGCTCCACTTAAAGCCCGGACAGAGCATTACAGAGCAGGAAATCGCCGAGAAGTTCTCTGTGAGCCGAACTCCAGTTCGAGAAGCTTTCATCCGGCTTGCTCAGGAGGGCCTTCTTGAGACCTTTCCCCAGCGGGGAACGGTGGTTTCCCTCATCGACCTTGAGCGGGTGGACGAAGCCCGCTTCATGCGCCGGACCCTGGAAAAGGCCGTTCTTCGCCTGGCCTGTGAGGCATTCCCTTCAGAACTCGCCTTTGAGCTTCGCTCAAACCTCGCCCTCCAGGAGGTATGTCTTGAGGAGAAGAACTTCCTCCGCCTTTTCGAGTTGGATGAGGAATTCCATCGCCTCATTTACCGGGGGTGTAAAAAAGAGCGTATCTGGGACCTCATTTGCCAGATCAACGTGGACTTTCGACGAATCCGGGTGCTCAAGCTCTCTTCAGGGATTCGAGTTGGTGAAGTCGTGGAGCAGCACCGAAAAATCGCCGGAATAATCTTCGACCGTGATCCCGGGCGGGTTGAAGCAATCCTTGACGAGCACCTGCCGCAGCATGACCCGGATTTTGAAAACCTGCGAAAAGAGTACCCCGAGTATTTCCGGTGAGAAGATGAGAATAGGAAATATCCTTGATCTCCTGCGAAGGAATCCCTTTGAGATTCATGGGAAATGCAGGCATATGGTACTGTCTGGTTTTTGGGTTCATTGTGGGGATGTTCTTTGTGGCCAGCCTGGCTGGTCCTGAGATCGTCAAGGAAGAAACTTGCAAGTTTAAGGTCTCCGCAGTCATCACTCAGGACGATACTTGCTGAGGTTGTGCTTTCTGTAGGTGTCAACATGTACACGGTGTGCTCTCTGGGAGGCATAAAAGTTGAAGAATGCATCCGGGAAAGCTGGGCTTACGTGGGGGCATTACTCGCCCTGGTAGTGGTCCTGATTCTTGTGCCGCAGCTTTCTCTGGCCCTTGTGGGGCTAATGAAGTGAAAGGAGGAAGGGTATGGACGAGGCACGCTGGAACCGGTTCAAAGAAGCGGTTTCTGGGAATTCGAAGTATTCTCCCTCCGTGGCCCTCATTGTGGACAGCCCCTGGATTCCGGGATGGCGGGGCATCTCTCACTTTGACTATTACCTCGCTTTCGATGCCTGGCTTGAGGCCAACCTCCGGGTATGCGAGGCCTATCCCCACATCGTCTTTCTCCCCGGTTTCTGGGTGGAGTACGGCATGGCGGCTGAGCCCTCGGGCTTTGGGTGCAAAATCAACTGGTACGGGGGGAGCACACCGACTATGAACCCGGCCCTCAAAAGCATTGACGAGGTCGATACCCTGGCCGTTCCTGATCCGGAACGCGACGGCCTCATGCCCTTTGTGCTCTGGTGGTACCGGAAAGCCCAGGATGTTTTGAGAGAGCGGGGCATATTCATCCGCATGGTGGCGGCCCGGGGGCCTCTTGTGACCGCTGCACACCTTCGAGGGCTCACCGAGTTCCTCCTTGATCTCAAGACCGAGCCTGAGAAAGCAAAGAAACTCCTCGAAATCACGACCGAAACGGTCATTGCCTGGTTGAAGGCACAGGTGCGTACCGTTCCGGCGTGCGAGGGCATTATGCTCCTTGATGACGTGGTCGGATTTCTGTCCCGGAGAGACTACGAGGAGTTTGCCCATCCGTATCTCCAGGCGATTTTCGAGGCGTTCCCTGACAAAATTCGGGTCTACCACAACGATGCCAACATCCTGCCCTTTGCTGATCTTCTCGCGGACACAGGATTGCAGGTGCTCAACTTCAGCCATACCATCAGTATCTCAACCCTTGCGGAGAAGACCGGGGGCAGGGTTTGCCTCATGGGGAACGTTCCTCCCCTGGAGGTACTCGCCCAGGGAACGCCTGAAGAGGTTCGGAACGCAGCCTCGGCCTGCCTGCAAGAAGCGGAGAACTCTGGGAACGTTCGGCTTCTTCTCTCTGCCGGAGGAGGAGTATCCCCGGGGACGCCGGCAGAAAACGTTGCCGTACTCGAGAGAATCGCCGCAGAGATGTGGTGACTACAGCGCGATTTCCTTGAGGGACTCCACCACCCGGTGGGGCTTGTAGGGGAAGCGGGCGATGTCTTCCCGTTTGGTAACTCCGGTGAGGACGAGGATGGTTTCTAAGCCCGATTCAAGCCCCACCCGGATGTCGGTATCCATCCGGTCCCCAATCATCACGGCGTTTTCCGAATGTTCTCCAAGGTGCCGGAGGGCAAGGCGGAGAATCAGAGGATTGGGTTTCCCAACAAAATACGGCGTGGCACCGGTTGCCCGCTCAATGAGGGCGGCAACAGCCCCACAGGCAGGGACAATGCCACTTGTTCCGGGACCTGTTGGATCAGGGTTGGTAGCGATGAAAGAAGCTCCAGCCATAATGAGTTGACAGGCCCGAACGATCCCATCGTACGGGTACGATTCCATCTCTCCTAAGATGACGAAATCGGGGCGGTAGTCGGTGAAGGAATACCCTACCTCCATCAGGGCCTGGTAGAGGCCCGTTCCGCCAAGGACAAAAGCCGACCCCCGGGGTTTCTGGGAACTCACGAAATGCGCGGTGGCCATAGCGCTACTGTAGAAGTCCTTTGCCTCCACAGCGATCCCTGCTCTCTGCATCCGGTGCATGAGGTCAAAGGGAGTGTACCGGGAATTGTTGGTGAGGATGAGGAACTTATACCCTCCCGCCTTGAGGCTTTCGATGAACTCCTTTGCCCCGGGGATGGCTCGCTCCCCAAAAAGAAGAACGCCATCCATATCGATGAGGAAGGCCTTTTTTCCTGTGTGTTCTCCCATTCCTCTCCCATTATATCTGTCTCCTGAATGCTGACAAGTCTTAGTAGGACTCTTCCTCTAAGGTGGTTCTCGATACCTTTTGGATGACTTCTCCTCGAATCGAGAGGGTGGTGATGACAAGAGGAATAGTCTTCCCGCTTCTCCTGACACTCTCCTCCACAAGCCGCACAAGACCAAAGCAGCAGGGAACTTCCATGTGGAGGATCTCAAGGGAGTCAATGGCGTTCCGGCGGAAGATTTCGGCGAGTTTTTCTCCATAACCTCGGGGAGGATCGAGCTTGGGGCAGGCGATGAGTACCCTACGCTCCCCAAGGAGCTCGTGAAAGTTCGGGGTGACAAAAGCAGTGCAATCCGCAGCGATGACCAAGTCTTTCGGGAAAGGAGCAAAAGGAGCAACAAGGGCGAGCTGAATAGGCCAAAAAGACTGTGTTTTCGCAAAAATGTGTGGACACTCTCCGGTGGGTCTTTCCACCAGGCGAATGGCGCCCTGGGGACACTGGGGAATGCAGCTTCCCAGACCATCACAGAGGAGTTCGTTAACGACTTTTGCCTTCCCATTCACCAGGGCGATAACCCCCTCATGACAGGCAGCCACACATTGCCCGCATCCATTGCATTTTGTCTCATCGATTTCGATGACCTTTCGTGTCATCGGGGCATCGTCTCCTCACTTTTTATTTTTAAGTACTTTAATGCTTAAATAGAACAGTGTCAAGCCAACCGGGAAGGAATTCCGGTGCAGCTCGCCCGTCTCTTTTTACGGCTTTCCATGAGAGGCTACCGATTCTGTCGGGCTAAGGGAGAGGGCGTAGAAGGGGCGGAAAGAGTGTATAAAAAAGTGAAAAAGCCAAAGTGCCAGAGAATACCTGCACCTCCTCGATGACCAGATTGGTTTCGGGAAGAAGAAAAGGGTTGACCCCCTTCTAAAAGCCCTCATCCTTGAGAGGGCCACAGAGATCTCCTCCCAGAAAACGGGAAGAGTAATCCTTCCCCAAAATCAGGAATGCACCGTCAGCCCTGAGGTAGTGAAGCGGCTGGTCCACCATTTGAGGGAAGAGGAAAAGAAGGCAGAAGAGATTCCGGAGAAGAAGTGGTAACCGACACAAAAGAAGTTCCCTCGTCATCGAAAAAGACGAGGACCATGTCCCCCTGAAAGAGAAGAGGAGGAAAGAGGAGAAAGCAGAAATCCAGAATCCTTGCCAAACTCGTCTACGTCCATGAGGGGAAGGAAGCTCAAGACTCAGGGAGAACAGGGCTCAAGAATCCCCACGACTTTGCCCGCCGCTTCGAGGACACCGAAGCTTCCTCGAGGTCCTCGAGGACCTAGAGGAGAACTCCGACCTTCAATCGGTAGAAGCCATCTTCCTCTACGGTGATGGGGCTCCTCCTCAAGAAAGGAC
>Ga0080004_1172262_pt1 | contig 12868 bp, 14 predicted proteins | sample WasSprMetagenome_FD_69207 | JGI IMG/M metagenome (GOLD analysis project Ga0080004, IMG submission 69207) | Sulfidic aquatic microbial communities from Washburn Spring, Yellowstone National Park, USA - WS (SPADES assembly) (version 2) | ecosystem: Environmental > Aquatic > Thermal springs > Hot... | reverse complement strand
TTAAAAAAGTTATTCATAATGAAAGAGTAAACAAATTATTAAGCTTTGGAAATGAGGAATTGGGAATTTTTACAAAATTAAAAATGCTGTCATGATGAAACACGGACTGATTTTTAAGGATCAGAAAAAGAATAGTATTTTCCTCTTTCAACCAAAATAGAATTTATTATTCTTTTTGGTAATTCCTCAATTCATTCCACCCAAACATTTATATAAACTATCGTCAATATTATCCCTAAAGTTATACCTAAATTCAAGCTCTTTTAGATAGTAGATAAAATTGTCCTTACTTACACCATGAAATTTTAGCAGCCTTTCCTTTGCATAACTCCAAAATCCTTCTATGCCATTTATATACACTTTACCATTTGTAAACTTTACACTTTTATCTACTCTCTCATGCTTAAATCCGTACATCACAAGACCATCATAACTTTTGAATTTATCTGTGTATATCAAACTTCCTCTCTTTACTTTCTTTATGGTTTCTCTCAGTAGTGTTTCAGCAGATACATCTTTTACTATCTCAACTTTAACTTTTCCATTTCTTTCAAGAATTCCAAACACAGGAATTTTATTCTTTGCTCCTCTTCCTCTACTGCCTTTCCTTTTTCCTCCAAAATAACTTTCATCCATTTCTACTTCTCCTGATAGAAGCTGGTCATCTTTTGAGACAAATCTGTATATACACTGTCTAAGTTTTGTGTAAATCTTGTGGGTAGTATTGTAAGCCAAATCAAGCTCTTTATATGCCTTATGAGCTGGAACTTCAAGTATAAATAGTTTTACAGCCAATATGAATTTAGAGAATGGAATTTTTAAATCTTCAAGGATGCTATCTTTTCTAACACTCCATTCTTTCTTACACTTATAGCATTTGTAAAAGTTTCTTCTATTTTTACCAATGTTTTTGACATTACAGAAAGGACAGCTATCAAACGTTTTAAGTACGCCTTTTTCTCTTAAAAATTCTTCTGCTTTTTCTTCAGATGATGCTTGTTTTACCTCCTATGCTACTTATTATAGTGAAGGTGGATTGTTTTGAGCAGTTATCTAAAAAATTTACACTTATCCTTTGCTAATTACCTTTAAACTCTTTGACAAACTTGATAGCTTCTGCTTTAGTCTTTACTTTTCCACCAACTTGAGCTTTAATCAAACTGTCTTTTATAATTCCAACTTCCTTAGAAGGCTTGAGGTTTAGTAATTTCATTATTTCCTCACCGCTCAACAACGGCTCTTCAACAATGCTATTTTTATAATTGTTTTCATAGTGATTTATCAATCTCAAAATGAAATCTTCTAAGTTTTTATCAATGCTATAAGAAAGTAAAAAGCAGTAATCACTTACATTTTTAAACTTATACCAAAACCAATTAAGCTCAAAATCAGATGGACTATCTTTTGAGATTGATAGTAAATACTCTGTTGCTTGGATTATATCCTCTACAAACTTTGAAATTTTTACAGGAAGTAATAACCTTTCTTCTAAAATTTTCTTATAATCTCTTAGTGTGTACAAAATCGCAGCAAGTTTTAAAAAAGTGACACTGCTGAAATTTTGATAAAGTTTTATTTCTTTTAGTTTTTGAACGTCTACAAATTTAAGTTTTTTTTTAAGTTTTCTTCCAAGCTTTCATAGAGTTTTAAATCTTTTAGATTTTCTGAAATAACTTTTTTCAAAATTTTGTTTTCAAGAAGCTTGTTTAATGTGTCTTTTGAATTCTCATTAGAAATTATCTTTAAAAGCTCATCTCTGATTCTTTCTTTAGGAGATTTTTCTATTAGATCTGGATTATTTTTCACAAACTTCTCAAATTCTCTATCTATTGTAAAATCAAGATCTAAAGCAAGTCTATAACCTCTTAAAATTCTTACTGGGTCTTTTACGATGTTTTCAATAGATATTGGTCTAATGATGCCATCTTGAAGGTCTTTAAATCCGTTTGACGGGTCTATTAAAACAGTTGTTGAGGCACTTAAGCTTGACGTATCATCAAAGTTTACTGCTATTGCGTTAATTGTAAAATCTCTTTCTAATAAATCTTTTATAAGTCTTTCTAAAATTAACTCTTCTTTTTGATAAAAGTCTATATCCGGATTTGAAAGTATATCAGAAATATCAAGATAGGAAAAATCAAATCTGTAGTTATAATTATTTTCTTTAAACAAAAATGTCGCTACTTTTTTCTCTTTTTCAAATTGGAAGATATCACCTTTGATAAATTTTTTTAAATTGTTTACAACTTGGAGTGGGTCTACTGTGATAATAAAATCTATATCTATATTCTCACCGATTGGTCTGTTTATTATCCTGTCTCTGACCCATCCACCTACAAGAAAACAAAATGAACCTTTTGGAAGAGCTTTGGCTACATAGTCAAAGTAAGAGTTATAAAATATCAGCCCATGTATGTAGTTTTCTTTTATTTCTAAATCTTCTAACTTCTCATCTTTTTGTTTGTTAAAAATTTTATTTAATAGTTTGTCTATCCCAAACATAATTAAACCTTATATATATCAACTTCTTTTTTGAGATTTTCTATAAATGTGATTAGTTTTTGAGCTTTATCTATCCAATTTTGAATAATCCATGCCGATTTTGGATATTCTTCTTGAAGTTGTTTATACTGGTCTATTTTGTGCTGCGTAAATTGAATTAACAAGTCTAAATACTCTTTCATTTTGTTTAATTGTTTTGCATAGAAGAACAAATCTTTCAGCATCTCTTTTCTTTCTCTTACATTAACATCTACGCCAAGGGCTAATGCAATACTTCTTATATCAAATTTTGAAAGATATATGCCGCTTTTTGCTGGAACTGTGAGAATTTTTAATATTCTGTCAAATTCACCCTCTTCTTTGAGAAAATCATACCGTTGTTCAAATTTTGTATTGGTCATAAATGGATTTCTCATCAACTCATCTTTATTAAACATTTCTAACCTCTTAATGTGGAATTTAAAGTATTATAACAGAAGTTAGAAGTAAAAAAGTAAAGAGTTAAATGAGACTTCTTGCAAAAATCCACATCGTCATTGTGAGCGTTAGCGAAGAATCTCATTTTTCCTATTTTTTAAAAGAGGAGATCCTTCGGCTTACAGCCTCAGGATAACAAGTAAAGGTAAGCTTACGAGAATTTTGGAACACCCTAAGTATATGATGACGCATATCCTTCAAAATGTATAAAACTTAAAAAAAATCATCACTTCTCACTATCTCGACTACTCACTTTTTCGCCTTCTCAGTTATGTACTCTAAAACTTTATGCGGGTCAGATGCTGGGTCTACTCCTCTATATATTTTTTCAACTTTACCCTCTGGATTTATAACAATCGTATCTCTCGAGCACAGCCCAAAGAATGTTCTAACACCATAAGCTTTAGCTACTTCTCCTTTGGGGTCTGATAGTAGACTGTGTTTAAAGCCGTATTTTTCTTTAAATTTTTTTATTGATTCTACATCATCAGTACTTATGCCAAATACAACTGCATTTAATGAAACGAATTTATCGTATAACTTTGAGTATTCTTTGCCTTGTGTAGTACAACCTGGAGTGTCTGCTTTTGGATAGAAGTATAAAATTACCCATCTTCCTTTGTAATCAGAAAGCTGGACCAACTTGTTAGATTCATTGTAAAGCTTAAAATTATAAGCTGGCTGCCCTTCTTCAATTGCCACTCCTGATTTTACAATTCCAAGCAAAATTAAAATCTTCACTAAAAATTTTTTCATGTTTTTCCTCCTTACTTCAGGGTTTCAAAAATCAGTATCTTCATGAGGCTGCTTACAAAAATTCAAACTGTCATTCTGCAGCCGGCGAAGAATCTCATATTTTTCTTTTCAAGTCAAAAAGTCAAAAAAGAGAACCTTCGACTTCGTCCTCAGGATGACACGGGAAGACAAATTTGCTAAAATTTTGGAACTCTATAGTAATCATTTTCATATCTTTTTATGAGAATTTATCAAGTTTAAAAATTCCTCTCTTGTTTTTTGACACTCTAAGAATTTTCCTGTAAGCTTGCTTGTTACTGTAATAGATTCTGGGTTTCTTACTCCTCTCATTGCCATGCAAAGGTGAACTGCCTCCATCACAACTGCTACACCTCTTGGCTGTAGTTCTTTTTCAAGATATTCAGCTATTTCCGCTGTCAACCTTTCTTGGACCTGTGGTCTGTAAGAAAATTTGTTTACAACCCTAACAATTTTAGATAGTCCGCATACTTTTTTATCTGGAATGTATGCCACATGTGCTTTCCCAAAAAAAGGAAGTAAATGATGTTCGCATAAAGAAAAAAACTGAATATCCCTTACAACTACCATCTCATCGTAGCTTCCCACTTCTTCAAATACGGTCATGTTCATTTCTCTATAACTTTCAAACTCTTCCCACATTTTGGCAACTCTTTTTGGCGTGTCTCTTAAACCTTCTCTGTTTGGGTCTTCTCCAATGCCTTCTAAAAATAATCTTATTGCTTGTTCAATCTTATTTTTGTCTATTGCCATTATTTTTTCTCCTTTTTATAGTAATCTTTGACATTCTACTTTCATACATTTGTTTGCAACTACGTTAAAACCTTTTTCTATGAGCATTTTTGCTACTTCTTCATTGTAGGTTTGAGGCTGGAACCAAAATGTTTTAAAACTTTTCTTTATAGCCTCTTCTGCTGTATATCCAACATCTGCCGGTCTTCTAAAAACATCAATAATATCAATCCCATCCGGAATATCTAATATAGATTTATAAACCTTTTCACCAAGTATTATCTGACCTTCATATTTTGGATTTACCAAATAAATTTTAAATCCGTAGGATTTCACAACTTCTGTCACAAAATAGCTTGGTTTGTGTGGTTCTGGCGAAATACCAATTACTGCAACTGTTTTACTTGATTTTAAAACATTTCTTATCTCTTCGTCGGTTGTCAAAAATGGCATAGTTTATACCTCTATTGCTGTATTTTCTTCTCTTTCTTTTCCTATTTCCGTCAAGTTTGCTTTAATTATAGTGTTAACAGGTTTTTCCGTCTTTATTTTTGCATGAATGTAATTTCCTGTAATTGCTATCTTATAGTCATCTCTTTCAGAGATAATTAAAAATTCCAAATCTTTGTTTAAAAACCTCTTTCTGAATTCGTAGTTTTTCTGATAGCTTATTTCTCTAAGTATTCTTGTCCTTTCTTTTTTTTCTTCCGGATGGACTTTATCTCCAAATTTTACAGCTGTTGTGCCGTCTCTCTGTGAATATGTAAACACATGGATGTATGCAAAAGGAATATCATCTATTGTCTTTACAGTGTTTAAAAATGCCGTTTTATCTTCTGTTGGAAATCCTGTTATTATATCCGTTCCAATTGCTGTTTCCGGTCTTTTTGATACTATCCTTTCTACTTTTTCTATATACTCTTTTACTGTATAGTTTCTTTTCATATCTCTTAAAACCTTGTCATCTGCTGACTGGATGGATAGATGAAAGTGCGGTGCTATTTTTTCTTCCGATGTTAAAAAGTCTATGAGTTTATCGTCAAGCTCATTTATTCCCATAGATGAAAGTCTAATTCTGTATAGATTTTCTATCTTAACAAGATTTTTTAATAGGTCATAAAGCGTTCCTTCTTTATGGTCATATCCGTATTGAGAAAGCTGAGTTCCTGTTAGAACAATCTCTTTAAATCCTTTATCTACTAAAATTTTAACTTGATTTACTATGTCATCTATTTTTGCACTTCTTACCTTTCCTCTTGCAAACGGAATGATGCAAAAACTACAAAAACTATTACAACCTTCCTGGACTTTGATTATAGGTCTTGCTCCTTCAAAAAATGTGCTTATTTGAAAGGTTTTAAACTGATTTTCTCTAAATATGTTCTCTATAAAAACTTTGTTTTCAAATTTTTCATTTAAATAATTTTCTACTATTTCAAATACAGCTGTTTTATGAGAATTGCCTATGACTAAGTCTATCTCTTCCATCTTTGCAAGCTCTTCTGGAGATACCTGGGCATAACAACCTGTAGCAACTACAACAGCATTAGGATTTCGTCTTTTTGCCTGTCTTATAGCTTTTCTTGAAGTTCTATCTGCATCGTTCGTTACAGTGCATGTATTTATAACATATATATCTGCCACATCTTCAAAATCTGTAATACTATAACCTTTCACCTGAAATTGTTCTTGTAATGCAGACGTTTCAAATTGATTCATTCTACAACCAAGAGTTGCAAAAGCTATCTTCAAGCCTTTATTTTCCAATTTCATCTGCCGCCTTTTCTAAATCTCCATGTTTTAGTATTTCAATTAGTTTATGTTCATCAAATTCTTTTGTCAATCTTTCACCTGTTTTTAGGTCAAAAATGTAAAAGATCTCGTTTCCATAGCTTCCAACGAAATAGGTTCCTCTTCCAATTATAACACCTGCAATGACTGATGATTTAAAATCTTCTGTAAGCTTTTCTCCTGTCTCTACATCATAGATTGCATATCTGCCGTTCTTCTTACCCCAAAAGTATTTACTTTCTCCTGTCAAAGCTCCTCTATCTCTTATCTTTTCAAAATCATCTGTCTTTTTTCCTTCTAATGTGTATAGAGCTTCCATTCCATCTTTTAAGGCCAAATAGTAAGGAGACTGATTTTTAACAATTCCTTTTGTGTATATCCAATCAAAAATATCTGACACTGGATTTAAAGCTTTGTTAAATATTTGCCATTTAAGATTTTTTAAATGTTTAAGATAATCTGGTTTATCTTTGACTATTTCTTTTGATGCAACAAAAAAATCAGATTCACCTTTTGCCAACCCTTCCTTAAGCACGTATCCAAATTTAACATCCGGATCTGTATCAAAGTAAAAATAAAGCTCTGTTTCTATAAGCTTCAAACAAAAACCTCCATGCTGGAATGTTGATTATTTTAAAAAGATTAAGAATTTATTTTTATGTTTTTTAGCATAAGGAACAGAGACCGATTTTAGCTCTTTTAGGCTTGCTCTCTCTGAAAGTGCTGTAAGAATTTCTGTAAATTTGTCTTACCTTGTCGCCTTGAAGCTGAAGGATCTAAGAATCTCTTTTTAGATTTTTTGATTTGAAAGAAAAAAACAGGAGATTTTTCGCCGGCTGTAGAATGACAGTATGGATTTTTATAAGCAGCCTCTACTCTCTCTTATCTTACCTCTGAGAGACTTTTAGTCTGAAAAAGTCTCTTTTTTAAATGGAGAAAGTAGAGGCAATTAGTGAATTGCTCATATAGTAAATAGGTAAAAGGACGGAAATTCTTTACTCGGTTGCAGGATGAAAAATCAAAAGACCAAATAATTTTTAGGCTTAGTTAACATCTTTAAAGCACTTTAAGATATTATTTAACTTTTAGCATGTTAAAATTAGGTTTGAAATTAACACAAAAATTATATATAATTTTTTATGATTAAAATCAATAAAATTTTGGAGGTGTTTCTATGAAAAAGGTTTTATTATTTATCTTGGCTATCATGTTTAGCGTTTCTTCTTTCGCTTATACACTGCAAGGTAGTACAAAAAATTATCCAAAGAAATTGATTGAAGTTGAAAATCTTGTTAACGAAGAGGGTAAACCCACAAAACTATCTGATTTTAAAGGGAAGGTTGTTATTTTATACTTTGGCTTTTCTAATTGTAAACATGTTTGTCCAACAGTAAATGCAGCGTTAAAACAGGTTGCAGAAAAGTTAAATGAAAAAGGTTTGAAAGATAAGTATCAAATTGTATTTATTACAGTAGACCCAAAAAGAGATGACCCTAAAACATTAAAAGAATATAAAAAGACAAGAGGATTGGATGAATTTACATTCTTGACCGGCAAACCAGAAGACCTAAAGAAAGCTTGGGACGCTTACGGAATTGAAGTAAAAGAAGTTGAAAAACCTACCGATGAGCATGCGATGCACGAACATATGCACATGCATGGTGGACAAGGTAAAATGAAGATGATAACTCATACACCGGTTAAGACAATCATCATAGATAAAAATGGAAATATGGTTGAGGAATACTTAGGAATTTATTTACCGGTTGATAAAATTGTTGAAGATGTTGAATATTTAATTAAACAATAACCGATCAGACATCACTCGCTATTTATTTGTTATCCTGAGGCTGTAAAGCCGAAGGATCTCCTTTTTAAAGGCACCTTTCACTACTTACAAGAGGCTGCTTCAAAATTCCAGTAAGTTTACCCTTTTATATCTCATTCTAAAGCTGTGAGGCAATTTATGAACTACCATTGCAGTAAATAAATGGTAGTTAAAAATACGAAGATTATTTGCCGGTTCCAGAATGACAGAGTGGATTTTTGGAACACACTTTTCATATCCCATTTTTCATTTATTTCCATTCTTTCTCTTTCTTCCCAGGATTTAGCACAAAAAATAAACCATCTATATCAGAGTCTTCTTTTAGATTTTTTTGAAACATATCTGAAGCATTCTTTTTCTTCGATAAATTTCTTTTCTTCTTGCATAAGTTTATCTGCAAAATGTATAATTACAATCAAATTATCTCAAACGAGGAAATTTTGTAATGACAGAAAACATAGAACAAATAAAAAAAGATTTTGATTTTACGCAAGAAGACGTTGAAAGAATAAAGAAGTTAAAATCCATTTTAGAAAAATACTTGGACGAATTTATAAGTAAATTCTATTTTTTTATCTCCAGGTTTCCTGATTACAATCAATTTTTAAAAAATGAAGACATGATTATGAAACATAAATCAGAGCTAAAAAATTGGTTTTTGGACCTGTTTAGCGGAAACTATGATGAAAACTACTTTTCAAGGCTATATAAAATTGGAGAGGTTCACGTAAACATAGGACTTCCAACCCACTATGTTAATGCTGCATTTAATTTTGTAAGAAGGTTCATCATAGAAAAAATAGATGCAGAAATTCAAGATAGAAATGAAAGAAACCTTTATGTTGCATCTGTTGGAAAGCTAATTGATATAAATCTTGATGTTTTGACGTTGGCTTACAGAGAGAAAGAGTTAATTAAGTATGGGGCTTTGTCAAAATACACTAACATCCTGTTTATTTTTGCAAAGAGATTTTCTGAAATAATTGATTTTGTCATACTTGGTGCATTGGTAATAGTTGCTTTATTTGTATTTGTTTTATTTGGGTATGATATCTACAAAGTTTTATTTAATATAATTCCCTTTGAAGAAGGGATAGTTACTTTATTAGGAAGTTTACTTATACTTTGGGCTGTAGCGGAGTTAATGAATGAAGAAATAAAACACTTTAAAGGTGCAGGTTTTGCAATAACGGTTTTTGTAAGTATTGCTTTAGCTGCAATGATTAGAAAACTTTTAATTGCATCTTTGTCTGAAAGCGGAGAAAAGAAAGCTATGGAGCTTGCAGCTTACAGCTTTGTTATTTTGGTTCTTGGCATAGTCTATTGGCTTATAAAGAAAAATAAACAGCAAGAAAATTAGATATGCTAAAATTTTATAAACATCTTACACGGAGTAAGCCATGAGTCTAAAGATATACAACACATTAACCGGAAAAAAGGAAGACTTTGCACCTTTAAAACCTGGGGAGGTTAAAATTTACACCTGTGGTGTAACTGTTTATGATTATAACCATGTAGGTCACGGAAGAAGTTTAATCGTTTTTGATATGATTAGAAGATATTTAAGATATCTTGGATACAATGTTATTTTTGTAAGAAACTTTACTGACGTAGATGACAAAATCATCAACAGAGCAAAAAATGAGTGTTTACCCTTTAGCGTTATTTCAGATAAATTTATAAAAGAATACTTTGACGATGCAGAAAAGTTTAGAATAGAACCAGCCGACGTGGAGCCAAGAGTTACAACGCATATTCCTGATATTATTAATTTCATTCAAAAGCTTATTGATGCTGGCTATGCATATGAAGCCGATGGAGATGTTTATTTCTCTGTAAGAAAGTTTAAGGAGTATGGAAAGCTTTCTAAAAGAAGTATAGATGAGCTTTTAGCCGGTGCAAGAATTGAACCGGGAGAAAAGAAGAGAGACCCGCTTGATTTTGCATTATGGAAGTCAGCAAAAGCGGGAGAACCTTACTGGGAATCTCCATGGGGTAAAGGAAGACCTGGTTGGCATACAGAATGCTGTGCAATGATATTTAAACATCTTGGAGAAACGATCGATATACACGGTGGTGGTTTAGATTTAACTTTTCCGCACCATGAAAACGAGATAGCACAAGCAGAGGCTTTGACAGGAAAACCATTTGCAAGATACTGGATTCATAACGGCTTAGTTACTGTAAACGGACAAAAAATGTCGAAATCTCTTGGAAATTACATAACACTCAAAGAGATTTACTCTAAATACGAACCAGACATTTTAAGACTATTGGTTTTATCTGTTCATTACAGAAGCCCGTTAGATTTTTCCTGGGATAAAATGGAGGAGACTAAAAAAGCTTACGAAAGGCTTAAAAATGCAATTGAGGAGGCAGAAGTTTTAAATAAACTTCCTATAGAAGAAAACTTTGAAGGAGATTTATATAATGCCATCCAAAAAGCACAATCTGGTTTTTACTCAGCAATGAGCGATGACTTTAACACGCCTGAAGCTCTTGCATCTTTATTTGGTCTGGTAAGAGAGATGAATATTTTAAGAGATAAAGCTATTAAACATGGCGGAATCTCTAAGAAAGCATTAGAATCCTACAAAGAAGCAGCGAAAACACTTCATGATATAGGAAGAGATATATTCGGACTGTTTGACAGCCTACAACCATGCGTAAAACAAGAAGAAGTTAAAGTTATAGAAAAAGAAGAGAGTATAAACGAAGACTTAATTCAAGTACTGATAGAAGCAAGAGAAAAAGCAAGGAAGGAGAAACAGTTTGCAATTGCAGACTTAATAAGAGATAAGCTGGCTGAAAAAGGAATAATCTTAGAAGATACACCATTTGGAACAAAATGGAAAAAAGCGTAGTAGAAAGGATATTTGATAGCGTTCACAAGTCTTACGACGGTTTTTTAAAATTTGCTACATTTGGACTGATTAACAAATGGCAAAACCAACTAATTTCAGCCACAGATTTAAAAGGGTATGTTTTGGATATTGGAACAGGAACGGGAGAGATAGTTAGAAAGCTTAGAGAAAAAGACAAGGAATGTTTTATTTACGCAGTAGATTTATCTTTTAATATGCTAAAAACTGCTAAAAATAAAGTCTTTGACGAAAAAATACTTTACATTAGGGCTAACGCTTTAAAACTTCCGTTTAAAAACTCGTCTTTAGATAACATCTTCTTATCTCTTGTATTTAGACATTTACCAAGAGAAGAGATTACCAAAGAGCTTAGAAGAGTTTTAAGACAATACGGCACAGTCTCTATTCTTGAAATCGGAAAACCAGGAAGTAATATTATTTACAAATTCATCCTTTTCTTTGCAGATAGATTGTTTAGACCAATAGGAAGGCTTATTTTTTCAAAAGAAGAGTGGGATTATTTTGTAGAATCCATAGAAAATGCCATGAAAATATCCGAAATAAAACCTTTTTTTAATAAACACGGATTTAATGTTAAGTTTTTAGAAAAGAGATTTTTTGGATTAATTCATCTGATAGTTTTGGAAAAAATAGAGTGAAAAATTATTGACTTTCTTGAGATTAAGAAGTAATTTAATACAGACACTTTATACGTTGGGTGAGAAATTAGTGATTTTTAAAAAATTTAAAAGAGGAGATCCTTCGGACTTACGTACCCAGGATGACAGGAAAAGGTTGAATGATAAACACCAGAAAAACGGCAACCTTATTTGTCATTCAGCAGCCGGCGAAGAATCTCTTACTTTTATTTAATTTCTCATTGTACGATTGAATAGTAATTGATAATAGATTTGATAATCTAAGGAGGGTTAAAAATGGAAAGTTTAGAAACAGTTCATTTGCAAGTAAAGGATATTTATTATCCACCGGAAGAGATTAAAAAAGAGTGTATAGTTCAAAACTACGAAGATATGTATAAAAAATCTATTGAAAATCCTGAAGAATTTTGGTCTGAAGTTGCAAATGAACTATTTTGGTATCAAAAGTGGGATAAGGTTTTAGAGTGGAATTTTCCTTATGCTAAATGGTTTGTTGGTGGGAAAACAAACATCACATATAACTGTCTTGATAGACATGTTTTAAACGGAAAAAGAAATAAAGTGGCTTATATTTACGTTGATGAAGACGGAAACGAGAAAAAAATAACATATGGCGAGCTTTTAGAACTTGTCAGTAGAATTGCAAATGGCTTGAAATCTCTTGGTGTTGGTAAAGGGGATAGAGTTTCTATTTATATGCCAAATACTATTGAAGCAATAGCAAGTATGCTTGCTTGTGCAAGGATTGGAGCTATACATAGTGTAGTTTTTGCAGGATTTAGCGAAGGGGCATTGAAATTAAGAATCAACGATGCAAAAGCAAAAGTAGTAATAACAGCAACCTACACAAAAAGAAGGGGTAAAAAAATACCATTACTTCCAACTGTAAAAGATGCGATTAAAGAGCTTGATTTTGTTAAAAAAGTTATTGTCTGGGACAGGGATAATGAGCTTTCTGAAGAGGAATACGGCAGGCATTATATTAACTTTCAAAAATTAATCAAGTCAAGTAGTCCTGTCTGTGAGCCAGAAATTATGGATGCGGAAGACCCATTGTTTATTCTTTATACATCAGGAACAACAGGAAAGCCAAAGGGCGTTCTTCATACAACTGGCGGTTATATGGTAAACACGTATCTAACAACAAAAACAGTATTTAATATAAAAGAAGATACAATTTATTGGTGTACAGCAGACATTGGATGGATTACAGGTCATAGCTATATTGTCTATGGACCACT
>Ga0080004_1120651_pt1 | contig 12871 bp, 6 predicted proteins | sample WasSprMetagenome_FD_69207 | JGI IMG/M metagenome (GOLD analysis project Ga0080004, IMG submission 69207) | Sulfidic aquatic microbial communities from Washburn Spring, Yellowstone National Park, USA - WS (SPADES assembly) (version 2) | ecosystem: Environmental > Aquatic > Thermal springs > Hot... | reverse complement strand
TCTAATTCATTTTTAGTTAATTCTTTTCCCAACTTTTCCTTTTTAATTTCAAGCAGATTCTATTCCAAGAGTACACAAAAAATTTGGCGGGCCCGACGGTATACAATTAAAAAATTAAGTGAATCCAAAACTCCTCAATGCTTGCATAATCTTTGTCTTAGGTGGGAGAAGCGCCAAGATACCGTACGTAGAGTTCTAATATCTTCATGGAACCACCAAGTAATGAAAGCACATCAGAAGGTTGTGGAACTGCCTTTATGTTATGCGAAAAGAAGTTTCTAGCCAACTTATCAGCCTTTGCTATAGCCTCCCAAACAGTTCTCTCATCTTTACTTATGATTCCTCTTTCTTGGAGGATTTTCATTTTATCTTGTAAACTCTCTCCTTGAATTTGCTCTAAAACATAGGTTATCACTCTACCAGAAATTAGAGCTGAAGCTAAGAAGTGCCCATATTCATATTCTTTTATTGCCTCCTCCATATTCTTCTCAAAATAAATATCGGATAAACCAGCTGACAATTTCTTCATCTGCTCTCTTAACGATGAAATTTTATCCAAATCTTCTTTAGGCAATGGACTAATCATACGTTCTAAAGCACCAATTACTCCTTCGCATTCTATCTCTATTTTCTTTAAGATAGCCTTTGCATTAGTAGATATTAAAGTTTCAGAAATATATTTGGGCTGCAAGCAAGTGAGATTTAACTCATATGCTATGCTTCCGAATACTCCTCCAACTTCATTATATTCACTTAGAAGACCTTTAATAACTTCCCTATCAAGATAATCTTCTTTTTCAAGTCTCTTAGCTGAATCCCTAATTGCTTTGAATTTATTTAAGAATCCGGCTACCTTAACCTCTAACAAATATTTTCACCTTGTGAATCTCATAACTTTTATTTTATGCCTTAAAGTTTTTTAAAGTTTAATGATCGATATCTCTGATATTCAGTCATTAATGAATTTCTCACATGTGTTTAACCATTAGCAATGTTTGAATATTAATGATCCTAGGATATAGCAAAGTTTTCAATTTTCTATTAAGCACCTTAATAATTAAATACTTTTACTTATTACTTAGATTACTACAATGGAGCTATATAATTAGGGACTAGGTCCCTTTTTCTTAGTAAATTAAAAAGAATAGTGCTTGTTCCTCATAAGTTTTAGCAAGATAATTTTATTTCAGATTTTTCCCATTTCTTTCAGTATTTTTAAGAATAGCCTTGGTCTTTCGGTATGAATTATTTTTACATCTCTTCTTGGTTTAACTTTGTTGAGTATGATTTTAAGCTGATATTGATAATAATGGCCTGATGCTCTTATTCTATATGCTTCGATTCCTATTATTGAGAACCAATTGGCTATAATGGAATATTCTGAGCCTTCTTCAACTTGAGGTTCTGGTTCTGAGATTATTGCTAGACAATCTTTTGAAAGGCTTCCAATCAAGTTAAGATCTTTTATTAGGTCTACGATTTCTCTATAAGAGACTAGGATTAATGTTTTTTCCTTCACGTTTTCAATGTCTGTTTTTTCAAACGGAGTTAGATAATTAACATATTCGTCTATAACTTGGGGTTTAGACGGCAAATTCGGGATTTTTTCTAAAAGTTTCACTAAGGGAACAGATGCTATTACAACTTGCATTTTCATTTCTTCAGCCAATGACGCTAGCATATAAGCGTATTCAACATCAAGTGAATGTAGGGTAGCAATTATTTGATTCCTATTTTTCGCCAGCTTCCTTATTATTTTTGTTGCTTCAGCCGGTGTTATCGGGATTCTATCTGATCCTATGTTTGTCCCCTCCATAATCAAGAAGTCTATCTTTATGTCCTTGTTTTCCTCAAGGAAAGTGAATAAATCATCACCTTTGTTGATTTCACGAAAAACTTCTTGATTCAAAAAGCTTTCAATTCTGAAGTCGCCTGTGTAAAGCACATTTTCGTTTTTTCCGAAATATATTAACGCATATGCAGGAAAAGCGCTATGGGAAACTGGCACCGCCATAACGTTGTCTTCATCAGTTTGAAAAGGTTTCAACTCATCTAATTTCACATAGTATTTTCTTGGTATCAGTGAAAGCCACGTCGGTGATGTGCTCCATTTCTCTTCCATGTCCTCGTAAACAGTCATGCTTGGAAGATTTACCTTTGTTTCTTGAGGAATATTCGATAGCGCACCTAAGTGGTCTAAATGCATGTGGGAAATGTAAATTCTACTTACTCCTTCATACCATTCTGGTTTTGGGAGCACACCAATATTTCTGAGCTCAGTTACGCCTCTTGGCGTAATAAAACTAGAATAAAACTTGCTCATAAGGTCAAATCTGATTCCCTGATCAAAAATGATCGTTTTATCTCCATCTTCTATCCTAATAAAATTGCCTCCAATGCTGTTTGCACCGCTGAAAATTTTTATCTCCACCATTATGTTTCTCCTCATATTTTTGGTCGCAGAATGTATCTTTTTTGAATTCTTTCAAAAACTTGCAAATCCATAGTTTCTAATGGATTCTGAAATCTTAATACTTTCGGCTGCCCGCTCCCTATGTCGTAAACTATATAAAGCCAATATTTCTCCTTTTCTTTTGCTGCAACTTTCGCTTCGTCTTCGGTGAGTTCCGCATAAATTTCTAGTCCTTTATGTCCTTTCACTTCTATTAGCCTTATTTTGCCTGTTGATGGGTTTATGCTTTTTACATCATAATGTTCTGTTTCCGGCATCAAAAAAGGTATGCGTCCTTCAGCCTTTTCATCTGCTAATACCTTTTCAATAGCTTGTTTTTCTATTTCCTTTTTAACATATTCAGGTATCTCTTCAGGAGGTTTTGACGAAATTTTAACAAAATGTAAATAGCCTATGGGGTTAAATAGCGCAATATCAATATCCGAGTTTTTAATCCAAACTTCCTCTCGATCTCTAAGCCCATAGTTTTCAAGTCGAGATTTGTAAATATTCACAATATTTAGAATTTCAGTTATAACTTTTATTTCATTGATAATGTTAGCATAAATTGAGATAGAAATTTCTTTAGATTCTGCATTGAGCCTTTCTGTCCCAAAACAATTTGTAATAGCTTTAGATATAATGTTTAGAAGGGAAGACCCTCTGAAAATTTTTCCATGAGTCATATCAACGCCAACTATATCAGCGTATAAAATGGAGCCATCTCTCCGATCCTTGATCGAAACTGGCATCAGGCTTATTAAGGCTTCACTATCTCCTTGAGCAACTATACAAACAGCCTCCCCTATATCACTTTTTTGAGCCAAGTTGGCATAAAAGCCATCCAACGTGCTTATATAAGCTGGCATCTCCGATTCTTTCCAAATTTTAACGGTTTCACCTTCATCAAGGAGATTTAGGCCTAGTATAGGTGCTGAGCTCTTTAGAAGTTCTTTCAGCGCATTAAATATTTCTTTATGGTTTTTAAAACCTGTTAGTTTTACAGTGTCTTCTACCTCTTTTCTCGTTAAGGGCTTGTAAAGGACTCCCTTAGATAAGATTTTTCTTTCTATTTCCTGTTTAGCTGCTATAATTGAGCGAACAAGCTCTTGGAGTCCCGCCTCATCTTTTTCCAAATATGTCTTTATGGATTTAGCCTCAGTTACTTTAACAAATTTCTTTTTTCTTTCTTCCTTAGTTAATGCTATAGAAGGTGGAAGTGCTTCTATATCTCTTGCTTCAGCGTAGTAAAAAAGCACTTCTTGACCAGTTATGGGTCTAGGTTGGAGCTCCGCCTTTTTAAGGTTAAGTAATTTTTGATACATTGAATTTAAAGCTGCTTTGTCTGCAATGTTATCCATGAATAATGTATATGCTTCAACATCCTTTTCTTGACCTAGCCTCCACACTCTACCAATTCGCTGTTCAAGTTTTATTAGGCTCCATGGAATTTCATAATTGATTACAATGTTTGCAACTTGAAGGTTTACTCCCTCAGCGATAACATCCGTTGCTACAAGAATTCTTGCTTTTGGGTCCTTCTCAAACGCATTACGCACTTTGTTAAATAATTTTTCATCTCGTGTCTCCTCAGAGCTTAGGCTTAATATGTTTTGAGTCCACTCCGGATGCTTTCTCTTTAAATTATTAACGATGTACTCTAATGTATCTTTGTATTCAGTGAAGATTATGACTTTTGAATTGCTTTCGGTTATTATATCCTCAAGAAGGGAAATTGTGGCATTAAGTTTGGTATCTCCCTTCTCCATTATGGATTGAGCCATATTTTTGAGTTCTCTTACTTTTTCCATATCCATTGGGCTTAAAAGAGAGGAGGCCCTATCCAAGAATTCGTTGAATACTTCTTCAGGATCTTCTTCATATTCGAAGTCTTCGTATCCAATTCCAAGAAAGCTTTCAACGCTTGCTACGAGCTCTTTGGGAAAGTCTGGCCTAACCCTTTTTAGCAGAAGCCTTTGAAGTGTCGTCCAAGCTGAGTATGGACTTGATGTTGCTCTTTTAAATATTAAAATTATCAGCAGAGGAATTACCTTCTCGCTTATTATGCCCTTTTCATAGGCAAATTCAATTAGCTTGGTTCTTAGAAAGGTTACGAGTTCCTTTACAAATCCTTTTTCATCTTCTCTTCCAGCGATAAGGCCTGCATAGAATTTGGCATCAGTGAAAATTTTCTTCTCTTCATAAATATTATTAACATCTTCTTTAGTTCTTCTGAAGAGTATGGAACCATGTGTAACTTCATAAAATAGCCTTTTGTCAAGATTTTTCCAGTCCTCAACTAGGTAAGGATCTAGAAGTTTTAAGCGAAGTATGTAATCCCTAGGATCTCCACGATGGGGGGTTGCGGATAAGAATATGACGTTTCTTGATGGTTTTCCTTCGACTAGCATTTTTCCTATTTTCCAGAATCGCTTAGTCTTATAGCCGAACTTATGAACCTCGTCTACGATTATAAGGTCCCATTCCACATCCACAATTGTAGAGATTCTTTCCTCCCTTTTAAGTAGATCCATTGAAGCGATGTAGTAGCCTTCTGGGAAGCCTTGCATTCTGTAAAATTCAATATTCTCGCTTTCTAAATGTTTGATTTTTGATGTTGGAATTCCCATTCTGACAAGTTCTTTACGCCATTGTAAAACCAAAACTCTTGGAACAACAATTAAGGTCCTTTTGGCCCTTCCAGTGTTTTCTAGGTATTTTGCTATAGCTAAGGCTGTAACAGTTTTTCCTAGGCCTATTTCATCTCCAATTAATACCCTGATGGGTTTTCGCAAGGCTAACCTGGCGATCGTTTCACATTGGTGTAAGTAATGTTTCGGAGAGCTTTCAGTTGAAGTTTTCAGGTACGGAGAAAATAACGGGTGATAACTAAACTGGTTGAGCACATTTGCAAGAAGAATCCTTACGGCCTCCCTTAACTCCATGCTTATCCGCCTATTTTATTTCAAAAAAGAGTTTGAACGCCTTAACTAAACGTTGAAGCTCTGCTTGTCTTCCGTACTTCCACCACAGTTCTCTGAAGGCTGAAGCCCAATAGTGAGCATCCCAACTTGTCATATCAAATATTTGTGCTTGAAGTTTGCGTATGCTTTCAGCCTTTTTTAATGATGGTCGAACACATGCGTATATAAGTAGCCTATTGTATTGTTCAAGATTCTGAATAAGGATTCTGTCATTATCTACTGGGCTGTTAAATTCTTTTGCAAGCAGGAGGAGCTCATAAGAATTTATTTTTGTTTTTAGGTCGATTGAGCTTTTTAATGGTGTTTGTGGAGTCGATGACCATATGAAGGTTGCTTGGTTCTTGGTTAGTTTAATCTGATATTTTGTTTGTAATACTTTCTCTAAAGTTGTGGCTTTCATTTTTTCATTACCCTGAGTTTAAAGATTGCTTTTTCTGATAATGGTGTAAACGCAGTTATCTTTAAACTATCTAAGATTATTGGTTGCTTTAGTTTGAGCGTGCCTATGAATTGTGTTTCTTTTAGTTTTATAGTCATTTCGATATCTCTGAGTTTTTGGACAAAGTAGCCTGCAAGCTTTGAGTTTATATCTTTACATGAGAATGTAATATTTTCCTCGAATATTATTACAAATTGTGGAACTGTTGCTTCTTGATTGAGCTTAGAGAGGATTTCCGTTGCCATCTGCATTGAAATTAGGTTTTTAGGAGTTATTTGAGTCAATTTTGCACCTACATGCGTTAAATCAAGCTTTTCAGTTTCAATTTCTTCTTCTAGGCTTTCCACTCTAATTGTTAGCGTTGATGTTGATTCTGTTCCATCCTCGCCTATGGCTTTAATTCTAAAAGTGTGTTCACCTATCTCTTCTAGTGCACCTAACTCCCATGTTACTTCGAATGGTGCTTTGCCTTTCTCTGGCTTGGCTATTCCCTTTTCAACTTCTAAGCTGATGGGAAAATCGTAAGAGTCTATCGGTGTTATTGCCGCTCTCACTTTTACCTGCTCGCCTGTTTTTACTGTTAATGAGCTTGGTTTTAGGGTTAATATGAAACCTGTTGCAATTATTCTCTCCTTTTTAAGGATTATTCCAGCTTTTAGTATTTTTTCCCAGTCTTTCTGATGAATAAGGTCTTCTAGCCTTAATTTTTTACCTGCAATTTCCACTTCAAACCATATTTCATGCACTTCCTTCTCTATTTTTTTGATTCCACTTTCCGCTTGAAGATTGTCTTTCATAATTGTTGCAGCTATTTTATAGGGAAGAATTTCAGCTTCATCTTTGATTTTGATGGGTGTTTCTGCCCCGTTTTGTGGGCCTATTTGCTTCCAGTATAATTTTCCATCCATCATAATTCCAATGTCGAAAGCTTCTATGCCATTTTTTATTGCTTGCTCAATGGCATATCGCGTTGTTAGTGGCGCAGATGTCACAGTATAAAATGTGTCTAAGATGCTTCTGAATGTGTATCTGCCTGTTCCCTCGATTAAGTCCCAGTTCTGGTTCATTTTTAGGAATTCGGCTAAATCCCTGAAGCTTATATCTGTTCTTAGTTTTGGTCCCGTAGCAGGGTTTTTTAATCCAGCTTCAACTTGCGGTATTATGGCTGAAGCAGCGGATGTTGTTGTCCATTTTATTTTGTCTTTTCCAGCCTCTTTTGCCGGATAGGCGATTCTAGTTAATGCTGAGAGTAAGTGCTCGTTCAAAAGCTTAATATTGTCTTGTATGTATCCTTTCAACTTCTTTTCTTGGAGGCTTCTTATGTCTTTATCTTTGTAGTATTCAGCTAAGCTGTCCATGACTTCTTCTGCTGATTTTATTTTGGCTACGAAGGTTAGCAAAGTTTTAAAGTCTGCTTGCTGGTGGGGGCAAACTACAGCTATCGTGTTTCTGTAGGTTCTTCGTCCCTCTCTTCCTCTCATAAGAATTATGTTTCTAACTTCTTCCTCATTTATTTCGGGTTTTATGAGAACTACAAGTCGGGGTTGTGGTTCATCATTTATTGTAATCTCCTCCAATATATCTCCGTAGCCTATAACTTCTGTGTTTTTTTCATCGAAGATTTCCCCACGTTCTTCTATGCCCTTTTTCTCTTTTCTTATCAATATGTTTTTTGCACATTCTATTATTGCTCTGTAGAGTTCTTGTCTTGGTTCGCGGAGTTTTTCAGCAGCATTCTTCTCTACATACTCTATTACTGAGGGGTAAGGCGTAAACCAATAGCGTCCGCTTTCTGATGTAAAGTGAGGTAATCGGCTGACCATTTCCGCCAAGGCGTCTTTGATGTCTAGTGGTGTTAGACCTTCTGCTGTGAAGGTTTCCGGTTCGTAAACCATTAAAGCTATTTCTTTCATGTCTGGGAAAACTTTTAAAGGTTCCTTGAAAGTTTCGTATGTGTAGGTTTTCAGGAAAACCGTTGTAGCTATTTTATATGCTAGTTCGCTTTTTGAGCATTCTATAACTGAGCCTAAGCGACCTTCTTCTGAAACTATGTCTCTCGAGACAACGTCTCTGAATTCGCTGTGGCTTTGTGTGAGAATTCTTGTTCTTATGTCATTGTCTTTTAGGTCTATGTGCCATGGCATTATGAAACTTGCCTCCTTTTCAAGACGTAGAATTCGCCTGATAACCTTTCTCGTTATTCTCATGACATCTCTTGTTTTTTGGAGATCTTTATTTCTTGTTACAAATTCCTGTAGAACCTCAATGTATTTTGGATGGAGTGGATATGTGTCTTTCGCTGTGGCAATTCTTCCTGTTTCTGTTGAGTATTGCCAGTCAGATTCTACCCCGAAAAGCTCTGGCAATTCATGATATTTCTTATATAGTTCATCTTTAGCTTTCCATGCTTCGTTTTCTGGAATTTTTTTAAATATTCTTTTTTGAAGGACTTTTGCCACATCATCTGGTGAGACTGGAGTGAATATTCTTGTTGATTCCCTGCTTAGGTTTCTTAAAACTTTGCTAGCGTAACCTACAAAAATGTCTTCTTCTAACAGCTTTTTCTGCCCTCCAACTTCTCTGTATTCAGCTTGTATTGAAGCCACTAAGGCTGTTTTTGGCGTGTCTTCTATGGCTCTTGAGAGATAGTCAAGGAATAGGAGGACTTTTTCTCCATAGTTTTTAAGATCAGGGGATTTGTCCATGTTAAAGACGTAGTGAACTATTTCATCCATTAATATTAGAATGGGTTCTTTTGATTCGGACAATATGCTTTTTAGAAGGGTTACGTCTGGGATTGGAGCTTTTTCACTGTCTAAATGTTTTATTTTACTATATGCACCGAGTTTATAGGCCAGCATTCCCCATATTGTTTTTATTGTGAAGCCTTCAGCTTTGTATGGCTCTTTCGGGTGTGGTATTAAGTCTGCTCTACTTCCATCCATAACTATTATTACTGGTTTTCCAGCTTCGGCTATTTTTGCAGCTAATTGTTCGTTGATTTCCTTTAGCGTATCTGGATTGCTAAAGGCGTGGTAGAGAGCTATTTGTGTGTGGGTTTTTCCTCCGCCGAAAAGCGATGTTAGGAGGTATATGGCACCGCTTTTTCCATTTTTGAGGGTTTCAGCTATGTCTTCTATAAGATCTTCCATGGATTTGGTTAGGTATGTTCTGTTGAAGAATTCCTTTGGGTTTGAGTATATGGGTTCCTCCTCGCCTTTCAATATGTCTCCAAGGTCTGGGGCTGCTTTATCATCTAGCCTTGCATCGTAAACGTCATTCCATACCTCTATCAAACCATTTTTTATTAGGTTTAATATTCCCATTTTAATCACCTTTTTCTGCGAATGACAGTTTTTGTTCAGGTGATAAGTAGTCCATTATTCTTTTACATAGGCTCCATTCTGAATCTTCCTTTGGAAGCGTTTTCGCTAGAATTTCTGTTAGTCTTAGGGCTTCTTCAACATAAGAAGGGTATACATTCTTCAATTCTTCGAGTTTATGTTTGAATTCTTCTCTGGAATATGTTGCCGCATAATATTCAAGCGTGTGTAGAGCGTCTACCGTACACCTTATTTGTGGATTTTCTGGGTTTAAGCCTCTGACCTCTAGGATTTCGGCAATTTTTGAGCGTTCATCAGAAGGAGGTTCTATAAGCATGTAGGTTTTCGCCTTCGCCACTTTGGCACCTGGCTTTGTCTCGCCTTTGAGAATTCTCCATGATTTTATCGCCATATTAAGGTCTAGGGATGTCCCTATAGAGAATAGCCTTAGATCTGTGCTTTCAAGCATCTTTTTCTTTGCTCCAGGCAGAATGGACTTCACAAGCAGATAGAACATAGCATCTGGATGTTTTATGCCTTCCTTTAGTTCAGCTTTTATTGCAAGGGCTTTTGCTAAGCCTAAGTATGTTGCTGGGTAAACGTAGTTATCTATTAGGGTTTTTGTATCTATTTTTCCCATAACTCTTATTTCACGGTATTTTGTAGCTACCGACAGGGATGCCGCAAGTGTTCCAATGACTAAGTCTCTACCTATAGCGCCTATACCCATTAGCTCCCTGGCTCGGTTGGCTGATTCTTCAACCATCAGGTTGTAAAGTTCTGGCGCCTCAATTGTTCCTTCGCTTCCTTTTCTCCAAACAACAACTATGCTTGTGTCCATAGAAAGCTTTCCCCTTTTAACAACACTCTGTGCAGATTCCGTAGTAATCGGAAAAGCATTTGTAACCCTGAAACCCGCCCCCTCCCATCCAGCCTCAAGCAAAGCCTTCCAAGCATCAGGATTTGTATGAGCATAATACGTTACAAGTAAACCACCATCATTAAGCCTTGAAGCCATAGTGATAAACGAAGCATTAAGAAGATTCTGAAAGTGTTTTACACCATCCTCGAACTTAGCATTTGAACCAAGCCTTGGCGGATTAAGGCTAACCTCACTCAACGCATACTTCTCCCACTGCGTGGAAACCTCAACCCAGCTGTTGCCAACCTTTTCGAAAAAAGCTTCTGGTAGAAACCTCGGCACAAGACGTCCCCCTTCAACATCGCTCAAAGCTCTCTTAAGCCAAACATAGTAGAAGTCGCTAAGCTCAGCGTAAGGGACATCATCATAATAAGGCGGGTCAGTAACAATTAAATCAAACTTATCAGAGTCGAGCATACCCAACACGGTAGCATCATCAAACAAAACTTCACCACTCTTAAGACTATTACTAAGAGCGTTTATAAGATATGGCAACATTTTATTCGTTGCTTTATCCATATTAGATATTAGTGTGCCAGTGCCGCTCATCTTCACAAAAGGAGAAACATCCCCCCAGTTCCACATCATTGCTATACCCCTCATAGACAAAGTGTGGGCAACTTGAGCTGGTAATTGGCCTCCATAATTCCAAACAGTACATAATGAATTATAATCAGCATATCTTACGAGTACAATAGCAAGATACGTTATTATAGCTTCAGCATATTTGAACACCTCTTCTTTGCTTAATCCTTCTTTGATTTTTTCCTGTTCTATCTGTTTACCTGCTTCGCGTATCAGCTTAACAAGCTTGACCAACGTTAGAAGTTGGCGCGGATTAAAGAGCTTATACCATTGATTAAATCCATATACTAAAACCCAAATCGACCTAGCCTCATACATTGGCATAGCTTCTCTAGGCATGTCTGGGTCGTTTGTTTCTAGAAGCTTTTTCACCTCTTCCTTTGCTCTTTCGAGTTTTTCTTGGTCTTTTTCTGTGCATGGCTCGAATTCTAAATCTCCTTGTTTAACTTTGACTTTGACAAGCAGCCTTTGCCTTGCCGGTACTTCGTTTATCCATGATGGAAGTTCAGTGTTTGTACCATAGCCCATACCCTTGTTATAAAGCTCGAGGGCGAACTTTACATAGCCCTTCAGTCTCTCTTTAACTTCTTTTGGCAAACCTTTTGTTTCAGCATAGTGCCTTCCTGTTTGAGGGTCTATCTGCATTATCGGCTGGTGACAAAGAAGACAAACGGCATTCTCTCTCCTCGCTTCAATGTTGCTTTCAGGAACTCTAAACTCTTTCCCTCCAGCTGTTATCCTTAACCCTGAAACTCGAGCTCCTTTAATAGCTCTATCGCCCAGAGTCTTGTTCAAATCAATAACCCTTATCTTCACTTCATCGCCATTAACTTCAGGTTCCATCCATGCGAGCCTCGTATATCCTTCGCCTTCCTTAACCCTTGCAAGCCACCAGTTCCCAATAAGCGGAGTCCAGCGTCCACAATGGGGGCACTTAACTTCCCAAGAACCAATATAAACAGCTACATCATCCTCATATAGCTCTCTAATCAATGGATCCTCCCTAAACCGCTCAGTAACCAGACGCCCCCATTCCTTAACATCCCGAACTAACTGCTCGCCATATTTGGCGGGATACTCTAAAACCGCCTTCAGAAAAATATACGCCACAGGCAGAAGTTCCACAGCTGTAACATCTAAGCCAAGACGCAATCCCTCAAGTGGAATGGAGCCAAAACCAGCAAAGGGATCCAAAAGCTTAACACCATCAAACCTGAGTTTTGGTTGAACTCTATGAGCCGCCTTCGTAATGCCTACCCCGATACTTTTTAAAAAGTTTGATGGAGCTATATCTTTTGGTAATAAGCATCCAGCTATGATTGCTCTAGCAGAGATTAGGGGTTTACGTGTCCACCAGAAAACCATCTCCCAGTGTGGAGGTCTTCCAGGGCCCTTCTCAACGGCTGAGGCTTCACTGATATTTGGATATGGAAATTTAACGGATTCTATAAAGCATTCCTTAAACAAGTCAAGCTTGCTGAGCATATTGTGGCTTGGAGCATCCATCTTATTGTTCATTTCATTTTCACTGACTTTTAATCCCAATCAAAATTATATGGGCCTATTTGAGGTTCTTTCACATAAATTAAGCCTTTAAATTGCGAAAGAACCTCCCTGTATATTTTCATATATGCTATTTACTATTTATAACTTACCCTTCAAAGAGTAAGAAGTTATTAGAAGGCACAACTTAATGTGTGATTATATTATTTAATGCTTTTTTTAAACTACGAAATTAAGCATATTCAAATTTTTAGTCTCGAACCATTTTAGATATGAAATGCTTATAAAGAAATTAAAAAGGGTAGTCATCGAGAAAAGAAATTTAAGCTATGGAAATTTACATATTCATGTAAAAATGTCTAGGGGAATTTTTTGGTTGACTCGTTAAGGGTCTAGGGATTTTTTACATGTTTATGCAATGGTTTTATGCATTTTTATGTTAATTTCGTTTTTATTTTAGGCTTTTAAAAATTTTCTATATAGCCATTTTAAGGGTTTCAAAATTTTTCTTATAGGCTTTAGCTTGATTTATTTTTGTTTTGAAAATATTTCCTTTAAGTTTTATTTTTAAAAATTTTCTTGTGATGAATTATGAATCCTAAGGCTGAAGGTGCATTAGAAGCTTTAAGCTATGTTAAAGGCTATTTAAAAGCTTTAAAGGCT
>Ga0080004_1119815_pt1 | contig 12873 bp, 10 predicted proteins | sample WasSprMetagenome_FD_69207 | JGI IMG/M metagenome (GOLD analysis project Ga0080004, IMG submission 69207) | Sulfidic aquatic microbial communities from Washburn Spring, Yellowstone National Park, USA - WS (SPADES assembly) (version 2) | ecosystem: Environmental > Aquatic > Thermal springs > Hot... | reverse complement strand
GGTAAACAGCAAACTTTTCCTTCAAAAAATTGACCATAGGCTCAGGCGGATGCCAAGAATACGAAGGCGAGCCTACACAAACAAGATCATAGGAGAAAAAATCTTCACCACCCGCCTCCTCCACCCTCTTAACAGACACTTGAACTCCCAACGCTTCCAAACCCTCTTTTATGGCATAAACAACCTTTTCAGTATTACCAGTTTTCGACCAATAAACTATTAACGCTGTTCTCATACCTAAAATCTTTAATTTGTCGAATAATAAATGCTTTTCTAGCAATCATCTTGCTTGTCGATTACATTGTGCCTTTAACTCTCTCTAGTAGAAGCTGATACCTTAAAAATTAAATCTTGTATTCTTTTAATAGTATTCCTTCATTTATCATAATTTTTAACAGAATATATTACTTTTTATATATTATTCCATCTATAAATCTTTCGCTGAATTAAAAATGTTCTCAAAATTATGAATAAGCTTTTCTACAATTCTTGGGTCGTTCCCAAATTTTCTCGTTAATATATTCCTTAAAATTTTAACTGGAAACTAATTCTATATTCTGATTGCATAATATTATTCACCTTGCACAATCAACACTATTCACATTCAAACATACACTAAAAGCTCAAACATATATAAATGTAATTTTACATTTCCCCTGTTAAGGAGTTTCCCTTTTTTGCATAGCCTGGTCCAACTCAAAGGATTCTAATCTTATAGAGTAGTGCAGAAGCTTTAAATTGGTGGTGTGCCAAATCTATATTAAAGGTGACTTTATGTATTTAGAGGAGTTCAAAGCTAGATTGGTGAAAGATTGGTCTGGAAGCTTGTTTAGCTTAAGCTCTATACGAAAAATCCATCCGAGGGCTAAGGAGTACTTGCACAGGTTGAGTAAGAGCAACGGAATAAGGCGCATAACTTGGGACTGGTACTGGGTACCAACAAGCTATAAGGATGCTTGGGATTTCTTAGCGAGAGATAGGGGCTTTAAAGTGATAATTAAGCAGACCGCTGCAAGCATATGGAACTACGATTTCGTTCATCGAGACATCTTCCGCCTAGCTGTCAACAACCGATCCTACAAAAGGGCTTTAGAAGCTTTCGCTAAGATTATGGGTTGGGACTTTGAAGTTGAGTACCATAGAAAAATCCCCTATGAGTATGAGAAGGTTGATGATTTGTTTGTTGAAACTTTAGAATCCTGCATAGTCGATTGCTTGGCCGAATGCTCTTTCATAGACGCTCTTGCAGCCCTGTACTTTAGAAGAGAAGAAGTCGATTTCGATAAGTTGAGAAATTTGGGGAGATGGAAAAGAGTATCTAAAACAAACTTGAGGGTATGGACCTTAATAAAATATGGGTGCAAGTTGTTTAACGAGTATTTCGGAAAAGAAATCTTCAAGTTTAAGGCCGCTGAGGTAAGGCAGGCTGATGTTAGAGAATTGGTAAACGAAGCTGTGGAGAAGGTTGTTGAGTTTGCCTAAAGCCATAGACTTAATGAAGAGAAGGGAGGAGGAAATCCTAAGTAGCCTACTCTTTCTTTCAGAGAAAACTAAAGGCTTCACAGAACCTGAGCTAATAATGATTGGTGGCTATGCCTTGAGAGCATTCATCCCCTTCTCAAGGTTCACAAGAGACTGCGATTTTGCATTAATGAAAAGAAATGGCTGGAACATGGATAGGATAAAGGAAGTTCTTCCAGAAGGCTACATAGTCGAAGAGGAGCAGAAGCGCAACAATTACGGATTCCTAAGATGCATAAAATTTGTTAAGCACAATAGAACAAGAGTAAAGGTTTCGATGGACTTAATGGAGGGAGAGATTAGGGGAAGAGAGGAGAAGGAGGTAATAAAGATCGACGAAGCTATGACCAAAAATAGAGCGTTCGCCTCAATCCCTATAGCTGGTAAGCCCATTAAACTACCCGTTCCGAGCTACGTTGATTATTTCGTAACGAAGGTTGTTCCGGCTAGAGCCTCAGACGTAAGAGATATCGCTGCGCTAATCTGCGAGAACGGAATCCCAGGAAATCTAGTAGAAAGAGCTAAACAAATACTACCCTATCCAGAGATATTCCCAATAAAACTCAAGGAGAGGATAATCCCTGAGATTAGAAGGAAGACCTTCCTAGATAGCTGGAGAGGAATATTCGGAACAACAAAATACAATGAGGAAGATAGGAGAAAAGTAATAAGAGAACTAGAAAAACTGATTAAAAGCAAAAACAATTTAGTTTCTTGAAAAATCTCTCACAATTTACTTTTTCACAAAGATTTCTGGCAAGGACGTGTTCGAAAACTTTGCTCACGCCAATGAAGCTGGAGCCGTCTGGTTCAGCGTTCGCGGAACAGAATATGCAGTTGGCAGGACACCGGCTTGTTAAATCAAGCACAAGCTCTAGACATCTTGTAGATGGCATCGTATAAAGAGAAAAAATCTATTTAAGCCGCATAAGCGCGCCTGCTGCAGCCGTGTTCAGATTATGAGAATCCTGATTCTTAAGCATCTGCTTCCCAAATTGTAGTATAAATTTGTTAAGGTGGAGTTATAGCTTTTTTCGAGTGTTCTAATATAGGTTTATGCAAATTTTATATACGTATTATTAAGTATTAATACGTATGAAGAAAATTAAACTAACTTTATCCATAGATAAGCGTGTACTTGACGCTGCAAAGTTGGCAGCAAATCAAAGACATATTCCTCTTTCACGTCTGGTTGAGAACTTTTTAAGTTTCTTTGCAGAGCCATATGTGTACTGTTTTAGATGTGGTGAAAAGTTCGTTGTGACAGAGGCAAAAGTTTGTGCAAAATGTGGTTGGCTTATTTGTCCTAAGTGTAATGCTTGTGGTTGTGGTTTGGGAGAAGAAACAGCCATTAGTGTTTTCCACATGAGAAAAGTTTATGAAGATTTACTGGTAGGAAGGGTGAAACAACCTTGAAAATTAACCCTTTAAGGGTTACTAGAATCGGTGTTTTTGCTGCTATGTATGCCGTCCTAAGTCTAATACCCATAAGTGTTTTCATTGGAGCACCGAGCTTTTTGGCTTTAAATCTTATAATTACTCCAGTGATGGCCATTTTACTTGAGCCCTTTGAGGCATTTTTTGCATCAATTTATGGAGGACTTATAGCTCTTTATGTGGCCCCATCCCAGGCAATGTTCGGCCCCCTAACTATTTTACTGCCTATTTCAGGATCGACTTTTGGAAGCCTTGTATTTCACAAGGGGAAAGCTGGTGCGTTGACAACAACTATTTTCTTAGCGATCGCGATATCCGCATATCTTGTAAAAAACTATCCTTTCCCCTACTTTATTTTTCCACATTTGACAGCCATGTTAATCTCATTAACTTTTTCATTCAAGAAGTTGACTCTTACCAACGCAAAAATTCTCTTCTTTACATTTGTCTCCACCATGTGCGAGCAGGGAACGATGATGATTTTTGCTGTACATCTGTTAGGCTTACCTTGGCAAGCCTTTGTAGGAATTTTACCCCTAATGATCTATGAAAGACTTATAGGAACAATTGGATCCACATTATTAATCCTAGCGCTAATCAAACTCATACCAAAATATTTCACAACCCAAAATAAAATAGGCATATCAAAGGAGTTTTAAAAGAAAACTATAAATTATAAGTAAATAAAAACCTACCCTTATGGGGGAAGAGATTCTAAGCAAAACACATACTGCAAGTAAAATCCAATCTACTGATCCAGGATATATTGTTTTAACCGGCGGCGATGAATTATTCTTCAACGAACATGTTCTAAGATTTTACAGATATGTTCTAGAAGAATGGGCGCCCTCTGAAAAACCAATTGCACTTTATTTCGGATGCTCAAATCACAAACCCTTCTCGAAATCCTTCATCCATATGAAGACAATTAGAATGTTAAAAAAATATGATTTAGAAAAATACGTCCAACAATTCATAATATCAGAACCTTTAACAATATGCCCTCGTGAACTTGAAACAACCTTCCCAGCAGCAAATTACGATTTCCCCCCAGAACGACTTGGAAAACAAGGAAAAGAGGAATTTATAAAAAGATTAAGAACCTTCCTCCAACTTCATGCTCTTAAATTTTATAAATACCACGTTGTCTTTGCACCAAATCATCATAAAGAAATATTCTGCAAAGCCTCCGAAAAAATAATCAAACCAATCTATGTGCCATACAACTTATACCAATTGCCAAACCTTCTAAAAGCCCTTACAGAATTAGTGTAAATCCATAGGGGATAAAAATTTGCTAATCGCCCTCGGCACGCCATTAAAGGGAAGACCTCGCCCATGGGAATATTTTAAAGTTCCGGCACTAATGGTGAATGCCTATGAAATTATTAAAAATGGGCGCTTACGTAAGGAGATTCAAGCAAAAGGGCTTCACGAGTTTCTTAACTATGATGGAACCATTTTTCTGGATTCCGGTGGGTATCAAGCAATGAGAAGGGGAATTGATATAAAAATTGAAGACCTTGTTTACATTTATAAATTAGCTAATGCGGATTTTTACTTCTCACTTGACTATCCATCTTATGAATCAAGTAGTAGTAAAAGCAAAATAGAAAAGACCATAGCAAATTATGAAAGACTAATAAAAATTGTGGAAAATGTAATTCCAATAGTTCATCCGGATATAAATCGAGCCTTAATCGAATTTGACGCATATAAGAAATATTCTCCCGAATATATAGCAATAGGTGGTTTGGTCCCCCTAGTGTTAACAACAAAAGGTCTAATGAACGGTAGGAAAAAGGCTATTGATTTGATAGCAAAAATGAGAATGTTACATAAAGGTTTGCTACACTTAATGGGATTGGGTTCCCCAACACTTATTCCGATTATAAAAATATTAAAATGCGATTCAACTGATTCGTCCTCTTGGAGAATAAAGGCTGCTCATGGAAAAATAATGCTTCCAGACGGGGGTGAAAGGCATGTTGCTAATAAGCCTGCAAAATTCGGATGCATTAAATTAACTGAGGAAGAGAAAATGAGTTTAGAGAGGTATAAATGTCCAATAATGAAGGAATTTGACTGGGAAGATATTGAGAATTTATTTGAAGTGAGAGCTCTTTTTAATGCCTGGATCACTTTATTTGTTAGCAGAAACAGTTTTGAAATAAGCGGGCCATTCACCAAATTATTGTCCTATGCATATAATTTGATAACTACAAATTTTACGCTAGATCAACAATGGATTGTTGATTAGAACGCTTATATAGTAGGAAATGTAATCATATTGTATGAAAGTGTGAGGTGTATATTGTGGCTAAATCCATAGGTGTTATACTTTCAGGAAGTACGAGCAGAAAAGCAACATCCCAGCTTTATGTAGAATATGAAGGCAAAGTACACGAAGGGGAAATCTGTTTCGTACAACCTTCTGTCAGACAATCTAAGATTTTATGTAGAATTGACAAGATAATTCCGTTTTCTGAATTTTACGAAGAAGGGGATGCTTGGTCAGAAGCAAGAAGAAGAAGGGCACAAATACCCTCTGAAATTTCAAGGAAATATTATATTTTGCAACTTGAACTTTTGGGAGAAATTAAAGGAAGTCATCTTGTTGAAGTTACTTCTCCACCAGTTCCTGGGGATGAAGTGCTAACATTAGATGATGAAAATGAACTTTTAGCAGTTATGAAACCCAAGGAAAAAGATAAAGCTACAATTGAATTTGGCACCTTTATTGGGTATAGGAATGTACCTCTTATCTTAGATTTAGACGCTATTCCCATGCATTTGGCTGTTTTAGGAGTTACAGGAAGTGGCAAATCATATACTGTTGGCTATTTGTTAGAGCAGTTAAGTAACATTGACCTTGGAAATATACAAACTGCGCTGACAACAATTATTATTGATGCCAATGGTGATTATCTAGACTTTTATAATACATTTCACATAAAAAATCAAAGGATCGGAAAATATAGTGATGTATATAGATTTGTATTCAATAAATCGCCTGCAAGACTTAGTAAGGGTGTTAAAACAATTACGATAAACATTGATGAATTTGAGCCTAGAGAAGTAGCAGAATTAATAATGACTTATTATTCTGGAGGAGACATAAATGAACTTCAAGTTGCGGGTTTAGAACAAGTCTTCAGAAAGCTTCAAGAAGAAAGCGGTTATTCAGTCTCTTCTCTACTCATTGATAAGCGCAATTATAATAATAAACTTTTAGCGGAACTTAGTAAAGCTAAGGAAGATAAGCTAATTCACGAACAAACATTGAGTGCAATTCTAAGAGCACTAAATAAGTTTAGAAATGACATTATAAGCATTTATGAACTAATTCAGTATAGTGGGCTTGTAACACTAAGTTCAGAGTTTATAGATAAAATAACTGATCCTAAAAACCCTACACTAGTTATATTAGATTTTTCAGCTGACGGGGCTCCAGGAATTTCCCTTCAAATAAAACAGCTAGTTATATCTTACATTACTAAGCTTTTGTTGAAGAAGTTTACTGAATACAAGATCATAGGAAAAGAAAAAATATTGTTGTTAATAATCGAAGAGGCTCAAAATTATTGTCCCAATTTAGCAAATTATCCGATTGGATATAGCCTAGCGAGGAATAATTTAGCTCAGATAGCAACTCAGGGAAGGAAATTTGGTTTAAGTTTGTGTCTAATTTCGCAAAGGCCCTCTTTTGTTGACCCTATAATTCTTTCGATGGTTAACACTTTTATCATTCATAGGGTTTCAGCGGGTGATGTGCCTTTTATCAAAACTGTTACGGGCGGGCTTCCGGAAATAATTGAAGATAAACTTGTAAATCTAACTACAGGCAGAGCGATAGTGACTGGTCAAATGAATAGACTTGGATTCCCTATAATCGTGGAAATACCTGAAAGAAGAATAAAGCCAACAGTAGGTGGAATCAGCGTATCAAAAATTCTAACAGGGTGAACTCGATGTTAATTTTCAAGAAAATTTATAGTTGGGGTGAAATGATTTATGAAAGAAGATGAATTCCTTGAGGAGTTTTATCAGCTCCCTTCGATTACAGGCAAAGATGTAATATCTCTCGAAGAATACGCTAAACTACCAAGAGCCGGAACATACAGGAAGATTGAAAGCTTCCTTGAAGGAGTAAGAAAAAGTAAAGAAACTAAACTACTTTTTATAATAGCAGAATGGGGAGAAGGAAAAACAAGCATCTATGAAGGTCTCCTTAAAAAACCTGAAGTAATCAAGCATGATCTAATTATTCCAGTTTCAACGCGTCGATTACTTAATGCAATTAATTCTTACGCTCAAAAATTTTACGATACACAATCTTCAGGTATAAGGTTTTTTGCATGTTTGTTATGTGCTATGAAAGATGTTATTGAAAACGATTTAGTTAATATTAAACCTTTTGATAAAATCAAGATTCCGTTTAAAAAGGAAGATGAACCGACAATGGGATTTGTACTTAATGGATTAAGATCCATGTTCGGTGCATTAAACGCAGACTCTAGAGTAATTATATTTCTCGATGAATTTGAAGATATGTTAGATGAGTCATCAATTTTGCAGAATTTTGTCATAGGTGGTCTCTTAGAGGTCATAAATGGTTATCCAAGGTGTCTTTGCGAAGGGACGTATGCAGGAAGATTTCATATCGTTATCGCTGTTACGCCACCTGCATATCAGAAGTTAAGCACTGCAACTCTTACAGACACTGGAAGATTGTTTGGTCAGCGGGCACAAGTAATTGAGCTTGAAAAACTTGACCGAAAAAACGCTTACGAATTTATCTTAGGTGTGATAAAGTATATTTGGAATGGAAAGCTTACTAAGCTTCCCTTTAGCAAAACGGGAATGTTTAATGCTATTTATCTAGCGACAATGGGCAATCCACGTGCAATAATAAACGTTATTGAATTATTGATAACGCAAGCTAAAACATATGCTCCTGAAGGGAAAATCAAGGTAATAAATCCAAGTGACTTTGTTTCAATTTTGTCCGGTAGAAAGGTTAAGGTATATGGAGGGGATGTGAATATACTTGATAAAAACTCTTTGAATATGTTCTATAAGGAAGTCGAAACACAATGTAAAAATCAAAAACTTGATTTTAATAAATGTCTAAATTTTGCGGGAATGTTCTTAGCTGTTCCTGTTCCGATTTCTGAGCAAAATATCAAAGAAGAACTTAACCTTAAAGAAAATGAATATAGAGACTATTTGAATTTGATAGGTGAAAGTTTTAATAAAATTTGGAATGTCTGGCCATATATTTACTTCAAAAAGATAATAAAAGGTCAAGACGCGATTTACTCGAAGGTAAAGACGCCATCTAAATTGTCTAAAATTGTCAGTGCTCTAGAATTCTACGATTATAACTTGGAAAATCAATCTTTTGATAACTCCTTATTTGTTCCCTACATGGCTCTCGGAAAAATGAGAGATGAGCATGAGCGAATGTTTAGGAATTTTATCGACTACTTTACAACATTTGCCCCTGAACTTAGTGACGAAGGAGAATTAAGAATTTTAGTCGATAAGGAAATTTTTGACTTAACAGATAAATCTGAAGAAAGATATATAATGCTTTCTCCAGCGGCCCTCAACATATTTTATCCCTCTCCTTCTTTATTCTTTCTTGATTTTATAGAAGATTTAGATAAAAGATTTGAAATAGGAATGGACCTAATGCGGAATCTGTCATCATATGATCGACAATTTAGGGAAGGAATCATGGCACTTTTACAAGATGGCGTTAGTGAAAACATATTGGTCCAAAAAGGAGTAAAGTCATACGAGTTCCGAGACATCGAGGTAATTAATCTAACTTATAAAATGGGAACCTTACAATATGATCTTAGATCATATATACATTCACCGCTAAAATTGCCTTTAGCATCAGCTAATGATGAATTATCAAAAATAAAAGAAAAAATGAAAATAGCCCGCATACCACTACTCCTATTCTTCTCATGGAACCCCTTACCACTAGAAGTTAAAAACATACTTGAAACTTTATTAGCACCCGAAAAAGGTGAGGAAGGGCGGATATTCTACTATTTAGAATTTCCTTTAACAACATTACATTGTCATCAGATTGTAGGATATGCTCTTGCCAAGGAAAAAGGTTATCAAATAAATGAAGAAAAATGGAAAGCAAGAGCGACACGAATATTAAATGAATTAAAGTTCGAAGAAGATCTAGAACATTTCATTCAAGAAGGTGAAATCAAGGGATATACTATTAGGCAACTATATTTAAAGAACCTTAAACCTGATGAAGTGCCTGGTATTCTGCGTTCATTATTGTTGACTGATGGAAACTTAAGTGAAAGATATGGACAAATACGTGAGTTAGAGGAAAAATTTAAAATTTATGGTCGTAGTTTCGCTATATCGTCAAAAGACTTTGAAACTGAAAAGGATTTAAAACGATTCATTGATGATTTAGTTGAGAATAAATTAATCAAAGAAAGTGAAGATGGCTGCTATAAAACTGATCTTACAGAGTGTGAAAAAAGAATCGTTGCGATTCTAAGACAGTATAATAGATCTTTGTCAAAAAATGAAATTAACGATTTCTTCATAAGACCAAGATATGAAATGAATGTATTTGACGTGGACATTTATCTCAAGATGCTGATAGAAAGGAAGAAGATAGGTTCTGATAAAGATAAAGATTATTACTTAATTGGAAGAAAGCAATTAGAAGAAAAGTTTAGGGAATTAAAAAATACTTTGAATAACATCAATAATAAGTATAAAAATTTTCCTTACGGGTATATGGTTTCAGTAAAAGAGCGCAAAGTAAATTCAATTATAATAAAGGATTGTATCGAGTTACTTAATAGATTAGCGGAAAACGTTGAAAGAATAAAGTACCTTCCAATAGAAGATGGAAGAGAAATCAAAAATCAAAAACTTTTTGAGCTGTTAATGGAGTCACTTATTGATTTAGATAAAATGCTTGAGGAATTTGTTAACAATTTAAGATCGGAATACGAAATAAAAACGGTCGAAACTATGCGATCATTAAAAAGTTTAGAAGAAACCCTTAACTTTTCAGGTTTATTCCCTAGAAATATTGGAATAAAGGAAAAAATGATACTAGAAGAACATGAAAATGAAATTAAAGGAATACTTGAAAAAGAATTCACGAGAGAAGATGTCAAAGAGTTAGGTGTCAAGCTCACAGATAAAGTCAAGAATTACGAAGGTTTATATAAAGACTTTAAGGGTTGTCCAATATATGATGTTAAAATAATTCAGCTGGCAGAAGCTTATGAAGATTTAAAAAATGTCAATGGTAAATGCCAAAATATGATTGAGAATGTAATCACAAAATTTTCGAATATTCAAAAACTCCAAAGTTCCATATCAAACCATGAAATTTTAACTCTTCAATACCAAGTTGAAGAAACCCCAATCTCTTCAATTGTATTGGAGTGGATAAAAGATAAATTAAAGGGTGTAAGTTAATGGAAAATTTAGAAACTTTTACGTTGGAATTTATCTCCCAATATTTGGAACGTAAGGAGCAAGGTTTAACTAAAATAAAAGAGTCGCTAGACAAGATGAAAACTAATCTAGAAAAGATGCATACAGAAGAGAATAGTTTTTACAATTTGCTTTCTAAAGCTAGAGCGATACAAATGAAACTTAAAGGGTTTTTAGGTGCGTCAAAAGTCGAATGTTTTGAACAGATTGATCAAAGACTTAACGATATTTGTTCCCTATATAACGAAAAAGTTTTAGAAATTAAAAGTGAAGTGAAGACTCTTCAATTTAGTGTAAATGGATTGGAGGATTATAGAGAACATATAACCGAATTTTTTTCTAGTGAAACTGATAACTTAAACGATATAATAAAAAAGCAAAAAGCAATTTTCGAAAATAGTATAAAGGATATTAAAGACGGGTTGGATTTGCTAAAACGACTTCTAAAAAGCCTTTCTAGAAAACTTGAAGAAATTGAAACTTTAAATGATTTCATAATCACAATAGAAAGTGCAATAAATAATATAAGAGTGCCTTCCGGTCTAGACAATCTTATACAATTGAGCGAGGAGCAAATAAATAACTTGTATATTAAAACTATAGAAACTATCAGCACCCTTCGAGAAAAAGTGAAACGTTTCATTATTGAAAATAAATTATTGTCTGAAAATGAAATTGCAACGTTAGAGATACTCTATAAAATGAAGTCTGAAGAACTCGATTTTGTTATTGTTACAACTGAATTAAAAGAGACTTTACAATTTCCTGAAGAAACACTTCAAAGTATACTTTTCGATTTATCAATGAAAGGTTTTATTACTTTAAAGATTATTCCATAGTGAAATTAAAATGCCAACTCTCTCAATCGACGAGTTAAGAAGGCTCATCAGAAAAATGGAATTTGATAAAACCGAACCAGAACTATTAGTGGATTTAGTACATAAAGCGATGGAATCTGGTGAAGGAGAGAAAAAAAGGCTTAAAAGGATTATTGAAAAGTCAGACGGATTGTTTAAATTCTTAGCTGATAATAATTTATTCTGTTATATAAAAGGAAACGAAGATACCATGGAGGGTTTCAAAAAAATCCCTGTAGGCGCTGTTGATGGCAGCTTCCAAGTTGTTGGGGGAAGAGGAGGTAAGTGGTTTGCTATTCTAGGCATATCCCAAATAATAGCAGATAAAGGTTTTACCCTTAACCCGACAGTAAAAGTTGACGGGTTTATCGAGCCGTTAGAAGCCGTCGATGAAGCTGACGCTCACAAAAAATCAGAAATAGTTATGTTCTTAGGAGAAATTAAAGCAACACGAAGAATCGCAGAACAATTTTCCCTTAAAGGCGAATCTTATATTTTAGTTGATGGTCCAGTTGTTGATCCCCCTTTATATATGGATGAAAACTACATTGATGATAGAGTTGAAGCTTTCAAGTTTTGCAGTAAAAATAATGTAGGAATTATAGGCTTTGTAAAAAGAATTATGGGAAGCGAATACCTCAACTTTATCAAGAAGGAGTTTAAAATAGAAAGTGTCGATGAATTCGCTAACGATCTAGACCTATTGTCAACGGTAATGTTTGTTGCAGCAAAGACTATTACATGCCCAGTGTACACTTATCCTCTAAGCTGCAGTGAAGCTGGAGATATGGCATGCGCTTACAAAATTTATAAAGAGAAAGGATTAAATGTCTACTATTCATACTATAAGCCAAATTTGAGAAGCAAAATATATAGGGTAGAATATGCTTCACCAAAAGAATTAAGCAGGACCGAAGTTGCTGAAATATATAGTAAAATCTTCATCCTCTTAAATAAAGTTTGGACATTAACAGGACTAAGCGAACCATTACCCATTATAATCGCACACAACAAATGCAATGTAAGACAAGGGGCAGCAGAAAAATTATACTACGAAATAATGACACGAGCACTAAGTGAAGGCGAAATTAACTTCTGGTTAGAATCTTAGTACGCCCTAATAAGCAAAAATGGTATTATCTTTACCCTTACCTATTTGCTTTAAAGATGTACCTGTTTGCCAAGCACGTATTCTTGAAATTACAAATCTATCGGGTGGAAAGATGCCTAATTGCTTTGAAACAAGTGTTCCTTAACCAGACGCTTCGTATCCTCAGTTATCTTCAACAGATCTTCTCGAGTAGGCTTTCCCCTTATATCATCCATTCTTCCCATCGTACTATTTTCTAACGAACCATGAGACTCGCTCAAGACATACCACTCATCTAGGACAGTAAAGCCCAAATGTTCAAAGAACTGCCGCATATACTTTCCAGCAGGTATCGCCTCATCAACCCCAGTATGCGGTCCAGAATAGGTTACAAAAATCAACGCATATTTGCCAGGAACCTTAGGAGCACACAACTTAACCTTTCCAGCATTACGGTAAACA